>Ga0129306_1001231_pt1 | contig 30856 bp, 18 predicted proteins | sample P827metagenome_FD_94438 | JGI IMG/M metagenome (GOLD analysis project Ga0129306, IMG submission 94438) | Capybara group fecal microbial communities from Wisconsin, USA - P827 metagenome | ecosystem: Host-associated > Mammals > Digestive system > Large intestine > Fecal | place: USA: Wisconsin...
AATTCCTCATTCTATAATTCTTCAAAATGTCAGTCCGAACCGCACGACATGGTAGCGCGAGCGCACTTTGCCCAAGTCGAACTCCGTCAGCGTGTCCATGGCCGGAAGGCCGGCAGAAGGGGCGTTGCTGCCGTCATCGTAGAGATAGACGGGATTGGAGAGGATGGTGCTGCCCGTCAGCGAACGACGGCCCAGGTTGTAGCGCACGTAGGCTATGCTGTAGCGCCGGAACAGCGTGACGCCTATGCCCCACTGTGTGGCAAGCGACACCTTCGGCATTTCGTAGGCCGTGGTGAAGCCCCCCTTGTAGTTTACATTGCCGGCATCGGTGGAGAAGGTCCGGCTGAAGGTGCCGTTCTCGATGGACACGAGGCGGAAGTTCACACCCATCGCCCCCTCCGTCCAGAGACGGAAGTTGCTGTGACGGTCAACCTGAAGCCCGAAGTTCAGATGGGCAAAGACGGGGATATTGTAGATTTCCGCCATGTCGGTATAGGCAAAACCCTGCTGAAGCTCAGGGGCGTGTACAGCCGGAGCGATGCGGTTGCGGAACATCTCTGCCGACAGCGTCAGGCCCAAGTGCTTCCTGAGGGGAATGACCTCCTTGATGCCGATGTTGATGCCCTGCTCGGCATAGTCCGTGAGGTTGGTGCGAGGCAGGGCCATACCCACGAAGACGGTGGTCTTGCTGCGGTCGATGTACTGTGCCTGCACGCTCTGGCCTGTCGACAACAGGATGAGAAACACGATGGGAAGGGCAGTTCTTGTTTTCATGACGAAGGAGATTAGGGGAATGCTAAACTATATATTATGGAACGCGCGTTCCGTGCGGATGGTGGTTGACGGGCCATGGCCGGGATAGACCACGGTGGTCTCGGGCAGTGTGAAGAGCCGTGTACGGACGGAGTGGATGAGCTCGCCGTAGTCGCCGCCGTGGAGGTCGGTGCGCCCCATGCCGCCATAGGCAAAGAGGGTGTCGCCGGCAAAGAGCACGCCGTCGGCAGCATCGTAGAAGCAGATACTGCCCTTAGAGTGGCCCGGGGTATGGATGCAGCGCAGCTCGGTCTGCCCGTAGCGGACGACGTCGCCGTCGGCCAGCAGCTGTCCTATGGACGGTGGCGTGCCAGGATAGGGTATGCCGAAGGCACGCACCTCGTCGGCATTGTGTTCGGCCCACCAGCTGTCGCCCCCGTGAGCCTCGCACGTCAAGCCCCACTGCGCCTCGGCAAAGGGAACGCCGAAGACATGGTCGAAGTGGAAGTGGGTGCAGAGGATGTGGCGCACCGTCAGCCCCTCGCTGTCCACGAACCGTGCCAGTTCCTGCTGCTCAGCAGGGCCGTAGCAGCCGGGGTCGATGACCGCCGCCTCGCCCGAGTCGTCCCACACCACATAGGTGTTCGTCGGCAGCATATTGAACTCAAAAACCTGCAATCTCATCCCAATCCACAATTTTGTTGATCTGTTGACTCATCGAATCGGCACGAACACCACTTTCTTCTCGGCGAAGTACGGTTCGTCGAAGACGGTGTCGAGCGGTGTGACGTCCGCCACATGGCGGAACGCCCCTATCTCGTGCTGCAGTTCGCCGCCCTTCAGGCAGATGACGCCGTTGGGGTAGGCATTACGACACTCGGTGCGAATGTTCTTCCTGACAATCTTGACGATATCGGCCAGCGGCATCACGGCACGGCTCACCACGAAGTCGAACTGCCCCTTCTCCTCCTCGGCGCGGCCGTGGCGGAAGGTGACGTTCTGCAGTCCGATGGCCGTAGCCACCTCTGTCGCCACGCGCACCTTCTTGCCGATGCTGTCCACGAGGTGGAACTGCACGTCGGGGAAGACGATGGCGAGCGGGATGCCCGGGAAGCCGCCTCCGGTGCCGAGGTCCATCACCGTCGTACCCTCGCGGAAGCGGATGACACGGGCAATGCCCAGCGAGTGAAGCACATGGTGCTCGTAGAGGTTGCCGATATCCTTGCGCGAGATGACGTTGATCTTCGCATTCCAGTCGCTGTAGAGCTCGCCAAGCTGCGCCATCTGCGCCTGCTGACGCTCTGTCAGTTCGGGAAAGTATTTTGTGATTATCGATGAGTCCATTGGGCGATGCTTTTTCCAATTCGGTGACGAAAATACGCCCTTTTCCACAATAATCCAAGCAAAATCGACATTTTCTCTATAATTTTATGTAATTTTGCCGCCTAAAATGATAAGTGTAGAAAATCTGAAGGTGGAATTTGGCGTAGAACCGCTTTTCGAGGGGGTCAGCTACGTCATCAATCCCCGCGACCGCATAGCCCTTGTGGGCAAGAACGGCGCGGGCAAGACAACGATGTTGCGCATCCTGGCCGGTCTGCAACCGCCGACGGACGGCACCGTCTCAATCCCGAAGGACACCCGCGTCTGCTACCTGCCCCAGGTGATGAAGCTCTCCGACACCCGCAGCGTCCGCGAAGAGACCATGTCGGTGTTCAACCGGAAAAGCGGCGAGGCCGAGCTGGCGGATGACGACGGCGAGGCCTACCGCCAGCTGGCCGAGATGGAGCGCACCCTGAAGGGACTGGGCTTCCGTGCCGACGACCTCGACCGCCCCACCAGCGAGTTCAGCGGTGGCTGGCGCATGCGCATCGAGCTGGCAAAGCTGCTCCTGCAGCACCCCGACGTGCTGCTGCTCGACGAGCCCACCAACCACCTCGACATCGACAGCATCCAGTGGCTCGAGGGCTTTCTGGCACGCAACGGCAAGGCCGTCATGCTGGTGAGCCACGACAGGGCCTTCATCAACAACGTCACCAACCGCACCATCGAAATCTCGTGCGGCACCATCTACGACTACCGCGTGAAGTACGACGAGTTCGTCCGTCTTCGCCGTGAGCGGCGCGAGCAGCAGCTGCGGGCCTACGAGAACCAGCAGCGCGAGATTGCCGAGACGCGTGAGTTCATCGAGCGCTTCCGCTACAAGCCCACGAAGGCCGTGCAGGTGCAGAGCCGCATCAAATGGCTCGAGAAGGTCTTCCCCATCAAAGTGGACGAGGAAGACCGCAGCCAGCTGCGGCTGAAGTTCCAGCCGGCACAGCGCAGCGGCAACTACCCCGTCATCTGCGACGACGTCCGCAAGGCCTACGGCGACCACGTGGTGTTCTCGGGCGTCAACCTCACCATCAAACGGGGCGAGAAGGTGGCGTTCGTGGGGCGCAACGGCGAGGGCAAGACCACTCTCGTCAAGTGCATCATGGGCGAGATACCCTTCGACGGCAAGCTCACCATCGGCCATAACGTCACCATCGGCTACTTCGCCCAGAACCAGGCACAACTGCTCGACGAAGAGCTCACCGTCTTCGACACCATCGACCGCGCTGCCGTGGGCGACATACGGCTGAAGATACGCGACATCCTGGGCGCCTTCATGTTCGGCGGCGAGGCATCGGACAAAAAGGTGAAGGTGCTGAGCGGTGGCGAGCGCAGCCGTCTGGCCATGATCAAGCTGCTGCTCGAGAGTGTCAACCTGCTCATCCTCGACGAGCCCACCAACCATCTCGACATGCGCTCGAAGGACGTGCTGAAGGAGGCCATCCGCGACTTCGGCGGCACGGTCATCGTCGTCAGCCACGACCGCGAGTTCCTCGACGGCCTCGTCAGCAAGGTCTATGAGTTTGCCGACGGCCACGTTCGTGAACACCTCGGCGGCATCTACGACTATCTGAGCCAGCAAGGTAACAAGCTAACAGGGCAACCGGTCAACAAGGCAACCAGCCAACAGGTGGATGGAAGCCGTTCACAGCGTGCCGACACGTCGGCAGGTGGCTCAGCCGACCAGCAAAACGCCTACGAAGCCCGCAAGGAGCAGCAGAAACAGCGCAAGAAGCTCGAGCGTGCCGTCGAGGAGGCGGAGAAGAAGGTGACGAAGCTCGAGGCCGAACTGAAGGAACTGGAAGGCTGGATGGCAACACCCTCAGGCGCTGCCAACATCGCCCTCTACGAGAGCTATGCCCAGCTGAAGGAGCAGCTTTCCGCAGCCGAAACGGCATGGGAAGAGGCCATGATGAAGCTCGAGGAGTAATAAAATTAAGAATTAGGAATTAGAAATTAGGAATTAGGAGTTACAACCATCATATAAATTAAAAAAATGAAAAAGAACAAATTCATCATCGTGGCAATGGCAGCATCGGCCGTCATTGCCTGCACAGACAACAAGAAAATGGACAACACTGCCGGCATTAAGCCCGAGAACCTCGACACCACCGTTGTCGCAGGAAACGATTTCTACCAGTACGCATGCGGTGGCTGGATGGCCACCCATCCCCTCACCCCCGAGTATGCCCGCTACGGCAGCTTCGACAAGCTGGCCGAGGACAACCGCGAACAGCTGAAAGGCCTCATCGACGAGATCACCGCAGCCAAGAACACCACGGGCACCAACGCCCAGAAGATTGCTGACCTCTACAACCTCTACATGGACACCGTGCGCCGCGACCGCGAGGGCATCGAGCCCATCAAGCCCGTGCTGGCACGCATCGCTGCCATCACCGACCGCAGCCAGCTCTTCAAGGAGATGGTCAACCTCACCTTCGAGGGTGTGGACGGCTACTTCGGCATGTACGTCGGCGCCGACATGATGAACAGCAAGAACAACATCGTGCAGATTGGCCAGGGCGGCCTGACGCTCGGAGAGAAGGAGTATTACCTCGACACTGACGAGGCCACCACCGCCATCCGCGAGAAGTACAAGAAGCACATCGTCCGCATGTTCACCCTCTGCGGCTTCACCGAGGCCGAGGCCCAGCAGAAGATGGAGAGCGTGCTGGCCATCGAAACCCGCATCGCCGGTGCCAGCTACAGCAACGTGCAGATGCGCGACCCCGCCGCCAACTACCACAAGATGAGCTACGACGAGCTCTGCAAGCAGTTCCCCGGCATCGACTGGAACTACCTCTTCACCACCCTCGGCATGAACGGCGTCGAGGAGGTTGACGTCAACCAGCCCGAACCCATCCACGAGGTGGAAGCCATCCTGGCTGAGGTGCCCGTCGATGACCAGAAGGCCTACATGGAGTGGCAGTGCATCACGGGCAGCGCCTCACAGCTCAGCTCGACGCTCGACAAGGCCAACTTCGACTTCTTCGGCACCGTCATGAGTGGCCGTCAGGAGCAGCAGCCGCTGTGGAAACGTGCCACCAGCCTCGTCAGCGGACTGATGGGCGAAGCCATCGGACAGCTCTATGTGGAGAAGTACTTCCCCGCTGCCTCAAAGGAGCGCATGGTGAAGCTCGTCGCCAACCTGCAGGACGCCCTTCGTCAGCGCATCGACGACCAGGAGTGGATGAGCGCCGACACCAAGAAGCGTGCCCACGAGAAGCTGGATGCCTTCTACGTCAAGGTGGGCTATCCCGACACATGGAAGGACTACAGCGGACTCAACATCGACCCGCAGAAAAACCTCTTCACCAACATGGTCGAGGCCGGCAAGTTCATGTGGAACGACATGCTGAAGCGTAAGTTCAAGAAGCCCGTCGATCCTACCGAATGGCACATGACGCCTCAGACCGTCAACGCCTACTACAACCCCACGACGAACGAGATCTGCTTCCCCGCAGGCATCCTGCAGTACCCCTTCTTCGACATGAGTGCCGACGATGCCTTCAACTACGGTGCCATCGGCGTCGTCATCGGTCACGAGATGACGCACGGCTTCGACGACCAGGGACGTCAGTTCGACAAGGACGGCAACTTCGCCGACTGGTGGGCCGAGGGCGATGCCGACAAGTTCAAAGAGCGCGTGCAGGTCATCGTTGACCACTTCAACAACATCGAGGTGCTGCCGGGCCTCTTCGCCAACGGCTCCCTCACGCTGGGCGAGAACATCGCCGACCACGGCGGTCTGATGGTGGCCTACCAGGCCTTCAAGAACGCCACGAAGGACCAGCCGCAGGAGGTGAAGTACGGTTTCACACCCGACCAGCGCTTCTTCCTCGCCTATGCCGCCGTGTGGGCCGGACAGATTCGCGACGAGGAGATCCGCAACCGCACCAAGAGCGATCCTCATGCCCTGGGCCGCTGGCGTGTCAACGGCACCCTGCCCCACATCGATGCCTGGTATGACGCCTTCCACGTCACGCCCGACAACGCCCTCTACCTCGCCCCCGAGAACCGCGCAAAGATCTGGTAATGACGGTTCATGGTTAATGGTTAATGGTTAACGGTTGATGACGGATGCTTCACATTGCCCTGCTGAACCTGATGCCGAACAAGGAGGAGACGGAAGCCGACTTCGCACGCATTTGTGCGGAGTCGGCTGAACCCGTTCAGTTCATCCTCACGAAAATGAGCAGCCACGTGACGCGCCATGCCAGCGCCGAGCACATGGCGCTCTACACAGGCTCGGAAGCCGTCTGCCAATCGCATGACGACGGCACACAGCCCCTTGACGGCTTCATCGTCAGCGGAGCACCCTTCGACTGGGTGGAGTTCACCGACGTGGACTACTGGCCCGAGCTGTGCCGTCTGATGGACTGGCTGCGACTGCGGTGCATCCCCACGCTCTACGTCTGCTGGGGAGCCCAGGCAGCCCTACGTTACTTCCACGGCATCAGCCGCTTCGAGGAGTACCCCCATAAGCTGTCGGGCATCTATCCGCAGCAGATTCTCCGCCCCTGTCACCCCCTCTTCAAAGGCATCGTCGAGCCCCTCTGCATTCCCCACAGCCGCCACACCAGCATGACGAACAGCGAAATCGACGCCTGCGCCGACGTCACCGTCCTTGCCCGCTCGGCCGAGAGCGGCATCTCTATCGTCGAGTGTCGCGACGGGCTGGAATTCTACCTCATCGGCCATCAGGAATACAACCTCCACACGCTCGACAACGAGTATCGCCGCGACGTCAGCCGTGGCCTGCCCGTCCGTCCCCCCCGCCACTATTACCGCGACGACGACCCCACCCAGCCCATCGTCGACAGCTGGCAGGCCAACGGCCAGCGCCTCTTTGCCAACTGGCTGGAGCACTATTGCAGTAATCAGTGTTCACTTTAAAAATGTTGCCGAGACGAATAGAATTGCTTTCTCCTGCGCGGGACTTGGCTTGCGGTATCGCTGCTGTTGACCATGGTGCCGATGCCGTCTATATCGGTGCCCCGCGCTTCGGTGCCCGTGCCGCCGCCGGCAATTCGCTCGACGACATCCGCCACCTGGTGGAATATGCCCACCCCTTCGGTGTCCGCATCTACGTCACTGTCAACACCATCCTCTACGACGACGAGCTCCCCGCCGCCGAACGTCTCGTCTGGGACCTCTACCGCCTCGGTGTCGATGCCCTCATCGTGCAGGACACCGCGCTGCTGCGCATGAACCTCCCCCCCATCGCGCTCCATGCCTCCACGCAGATGGACAACCGAACGCCGGATAAGGTGCTATGGCTCAGCCGCATGGGGTTCAGCCAGACGGTGCTGGCCCGCGAGCTCCCGCTGACCGAGATAGCGTCCATCCACGCCGCCGTGCCCGACATGCCGCTCGAGGCCTTTGTCCACGGTGCCCTCTGCGTCAGCTTCAGCGGCCAGTGCTACGCCTCGCAACACTGCTTCGGCCGTTCGGCCAACCGCGGCGAGTGTGCCCAGTTCTGCCGCCTGCCCTTCACCCTCGAGGATGCCGAGGGCAACACCCTCGTCGCTGGCCGCCACCTGCTCTCGCTGCGCGACATGAACCGCAGCGACCACCTCGAGGAGATGCTCGACGCCGGCGTCAGCTCGTTCAAGATCGAGGGACGACTCAAAGACGTCTCGTACGTCAAGAACATCACCGCCTACTACCGTCAGCGGCTCGATGCCATCCTTGCCCGCCGCCCCGAGTATGTCCGCAGCAGCAAGGGCGACACGGTACTCACCTTCACCCCCAACCCCGCCAAGAGCTTCAACCGCGGCTTCACCGACTACTTTCTCCACGGCCGGGGCGACGACGTTGCCTGCTTTGCCAGCCCCAAGTCCATCGGCGAGCCCATGGGCACGGTCACCTTCGTCGGGCGCGACTACCTGACCGTCCACACCCCCATGGCCTTCCACAACGGCGACGGCGTCTGCGCCTTCACCCCCGACGGCACGCTGGTGGGCTTCCGCATCAACCGCGCCGACGCCGGCCGCCTCTACCCCAGCCCCGACGCCGACAGCGCCTGGCGCTCACTGGGCGGCAGCACGCTCTACCGCAACTATGATGCCGACTTCGAGCGCAGCCTCACCCGCACGGGCACCGCGACGCGCCACATCCCCGTTCACGTCACCCTCCGTGAGACGCCCTTCGGCTTTGCCATCGCCATGGCCGAACACGATGGCCGACCGACGGAAACCTGTTTCCCCATGGAAAAGGTTCCCGCCAACACGCCGCAAACGGCCAACGTCGTCAAACAGCTCTCGAAACTCGGCGGCACCATTCTCGAAGCCGCCGACGTCAGCGTCCAATGGAGCCGCGAGCTCTTCATCCCCTCCTCCACCCTCAGCGACATGCGCCGTAAGGCTGTCGAAGCCTTCCTCCGCACACGGCACATGGGCTATCGCTGCGAAACGAGAGCAGCCAGCAGGCCGTCTGACGCAGCGCAGCCGGCCGATGGCCCGTCAACGCCCGTCACCCGTCCATCCGGCGTCGCCCTGACCTACCGCAGCAACGTCTCCAACCGCATGGCCGAAGCCTTCTACCTCAGCCAGGGTGTCAAACGGGTTGAGCCCGCCTTCGAGTTCCGTGAGCCCCCGCACGCCGTGCTGATGACCTGCCGCCATTGTCTGCGCTACAGCCTCGGCGCCTGCCCTCGTCATCACGGCCAGCGCGCCGCCCTGCGGGAGCCTCTTGTCCTCGTCTCAGCCGACGGCCGCCGCTTCCCCCTCCGCTTCGACTGCAAGCGCTGCGTGATGGAAGTGCTCAGCTGATGTGCAGGAGGGTTTTGAAGATTTCGAACGTTTCCTTGTCGCCGGTGTATTTCCCTTTGTCCTCGCTCATCTTGCAGGTGGGGCTCCATTCGCGTTTCTCCGTTATCTTCGACGCCACCAGCTTGATGACGATGTTCATCGGCTGGATGCCCAGCTCGGCGAAGTCGCACGTCAGGTGCGTGCCGATGCCGTAGCTGTCCTGCACACGTCCTGCCACAGCCTGGTGGAGGGCCAGCGCACGGTCGGTGTCGAGCGCATTGCTGAACACCACCTGCTTCGATGTCGGTTCGATGCCGAACTCGCGGTACTTCTCGCAGATCTTCTCGAGCTGCTCGAGGTTGTCGCCGCTATCGACGCGCAGTCCGCTGAACACGCGGGCGAAGTGTTCCGAGAAATTGTCTGCGAAGGCCTTGAAGCCGAACGTGTCGTAGAGGAAGATGCCCAGGCTGCCGATGAACGTCTTCTGCCACATGTCCATGGCGATGTGGTTCGCCTCCTGGGGTCCGTACATGCCGGCGATGGACGATATGAACTCATGGGCCATGGTGCCGATGGGTGTCACGCCATATTTCATGGCAAACCACACGGTGCTGCTGCCCGTGAACGCCCCTGGGCCTTTCACCGCCTTCGAAGCATCGGTGAACGCCCTCATCACGGCATCCTCGGCGTCGTGCGAGAGGCGTCGGCGGCAGCCGAAGTCAGCCACCTTCAGTCCGCCCTCCAGCATCCGCACCGCCTTGTCGTACGACTTGCGGTAGTAGGCCTCGTAGTCCACCTTGTCGATGTCGCCGTTCACGATGTGGAACAGCTCGGACACGATGGCCAGCACCTTCACCTCGAGCAGCACCGTCTGGTGCCAGTAGCCCTCGAAGGCAATCGACAGATGTCCTTCGGCGTCCTGCTCCACCGTCACCCAGTCGGCGCTGTAACGGAAGCCCTTCAGGTAGGTGTAGAACCACGTGGGGATGTACTTGCAGCGATGTTCCATGAACGCCTGTTCCTCGTCGGTAAAGCGCAGGTCCTCGAGGTACTTCACCTGTTCGCGCACCAGCTCGGCAAAGCCCTTGGGATAGACCGTGTTGTTACGGTCCACAAAGCGATAGCGCACCATGGCGCGTGGATAGCAGTTCAGGATGGCACAGCACATACTGAACTTATACAGGTCATCGTCTGTGAAATGATTGATTATCGGCTTCATACTACATATATTTTTTGGACATTTATTACTTGATTATTACACTACGAATTACACGAATTTTACGAATTTTTGTAGTGCCTCTTCGAGGCAGAAATTTTTCAAAAATTTACTTCAAAATTTTACAAAATGTGGGATATTTAATTGCTAAACCCGGTATCCAAATTTTGAATCATTTTGAGAATAATTTTGAATCATTTCTGCCCGAAGGGCACTTCCTCTATTTGCCGTTCCAACATTCGGCGTGCGAAGCCATCGCCGCAATGAATTAGTATAATTCGTAATATTCGTAGTGGAAATAAGTAATCTGTATGTCAGAGCTATTTTTCTTAACTCTTAATTCTTAACTAGTTCAAGCTCTTAATTCTTAACTCTTAACTATTTCTTTCAAGTACTTTCGTAGTGCCTGTCCGCCGTCGAGTGAGGGGCAGTAGTCGGTGAGCACGTGGAGTTTCTTTTTGTAGCCGGCAGCCACGAGGTCCTTCAGCGTGTCGAGTACGCAGACGTCGCCCGCTATGCCGCAGACGTCAATCCGGTCGGCGTTGTCGAGCAGGGGGATGAGGCGTCGGCGGCTGACGCTGTTCTTCAGGATGGAGTACTCCTCCCGTGTCCGCAGCGTCCCTTTGGTGAGCACCACGGCGTGCGGGCAGAGGCGGTAGGCGGCTGTCAGCACCGACGGCCAGATGGCCGCGCCGTGCGAGTGGGCCACGCAGTGCACCGGCCACGGATTCCCGAACGACACATGGTTCCAGGGGTGGAAGTCGGCCGTTAGCACCACGTCGTCGTAAGCGCCTTCCGCCAGGCCACCCATCATGTCCGCCAGCCTCTCCATGGCCACGTCGGCACCCTGCACGGGCAGCGAGCCGTCGATGAAGTCAAACTGTGCGTCCACTATCAGAAGTAGCTTTTTCATAGGCAAAACAATTTTTTCGCTGCAAATATACGGCCCCCCGACCGGAAAAACAAATTTTCACGCCACCATTTTTTCCGCCGTGTCCGCGACCGTTACTTCGTGCCGTCGGCAAGCGGCGTGAAGATGGCCACATAGCCGCCGCCGTTGGCGAGCTTCAGCCGCAGCGGTTTGGCCTTGGCGGTGGAAAAGCCGATGGTCCTATGCTCCACCTGCGTAGGCTGCGTGTTGGCCTGCTTGCCGTCCGCCCAGTATTCGAGCGTATAGCTCCCCGCGGGCAGGAACGACGTGTCGATGGTCAGCGTGCGCTGCTGCTCGTTGTTCATCACCCCGACGAACCACTGCCGTCCGCTGCGCTTGGCCAGGGCGACATACTCGCCCGGGTAGCCGCCGACGAAGCGCGTGTCGTCCCACACCGTCGGCACCAGCCGCAGGAAGTCCGCCCCGGGCTCGCCGGCGTAGTGGTCGGGATGGTCGCATACGGTTGTGAACGGGCTGTCGTAGATGACGAACTTCGAGAGCTCGGCCGCCCTGGTGTTCATCACCAGCGTGGGGCTCTGCTGTCGGAACTGCTGCGGCGTGACGTTGAGGAAGCCGCCCGGCGTGTAGTCCATCGGTCCTGCCAGCATGCGGGTGAAGGCCAGCGTGACGTTATGCCAGGGCACGATGCGGCTCGAGAACTTCGAGTACTCCTCGCCCAGCACCCCCTCGCGGGTGACCAGGTTCGGGTAGGTGCGCTCGATGCCGTCGGGGCGGTAGGCCCCGTGCAGGTCCACCATCAGGTGATGCTCCGCCGCCGCCTGGCAGATGCGGCGGTACCAGTTCACCATCTCCTGGTCGTTGCGGTTCATGAAGTCGATCTTCACCCCCGCTATGCCCCACCGCTCGTAGAGTGCGAACGCCTCCTCGAAGTTGTTGTTGCGGTTCACGTCCGAGCAGTAGAGCCAGAGCCACAGACGTACGCCGCGGCTCTTCGCGTAGGCCAGCAGCTCCGCCATGTCCAGCTGTGGCGCCGGGCGCGTGATGTCCGCGTCGGGGCGGTTGTAGGGGCCGTACCACTGCCAGTCCACCAGCATGTAGGGCCAGCCCTGCGCCGACGCCAGGTCGATGTACTGTTTGATGACCGGCATCTCCATCTTCACCTCGCCGCTCCACCAGTGGTCCCAGGCGCTCAGGCCGGGCTTGATCCACGACGGGTCATCGATGGCGCAGGGCGGGTTGAGCCCCTTCACCAGCTCGGCCTCGATGAAGCGGCCCGGGTGACTGCCGATCATGATCAGGCGCCAGGGCGTCCAGAGCCTGCCGTCGAAGCGCGCCTTCACCCCCTGGGACACGTCCTCGCCGGGCAGGGGTGCCAGACGGGTGACGAGCTCCTTGCTGCCCTCCTGCTCGCGGCCACCGTAGAGGTAGAAGCCCGGGTAGTTGTCGAGCCACGCCTCGGTGATGGCCAGATAGTGCTCGCGGTCAATCTCGACGAGCATCGGCAGTCCTGCCAGCGTGCTCGCGTCGATGTCCGTCACGGGCCGTTTGAAGAACTCCGCCTCCTGGTCGCCCTGATAGCCGCCGTTCTGCTGCGTCACCCATGCCGAGGCCGATTGAGGCAGTCTGAACGACGTGTTCTCGTTCACCAGCCGGCGATGGCCCACCCGCTCGCTCGCATACAGCTGGCAGCGGAAGGCGACGCCGTTGTCGTACACCCTGATGTTAAGGTCCATGCGCCGGCAAGCCCCTGCGCGCTCCCTGAGCGGCAGCGTCACCTCGTTCCAGCTGAGCGACACCTGTTCGTGCTTGTTCCTCACGACGTCGCGCCACTGGTCGTGGCCGCCGACCGTTTCAGGCCGTCCCGCCGGCACGAGGCCGGCACCCATCGGCGCCTCGCCGGCAAAGTCGAAGCTGATGGGCGACGGTTCGACCAGCGTCATGTCCCCCTGACGTATCGAGTATGACAGGGCAGGCTCGAGGTTGACGGTCATGACGATGGTGCCGTCGGGCGACGTCAGGCTGTACGAAGGCAGTGGGTCGGCAGCGCTGGCTGTCACGGCAGCCAAGGCGAGGATGAGGGAGAGGAGAAGCGACTTCTGTTTCATGACGATTAGCATTAAGATTTTTCAGACATACAAAGGTAGAACAAATTCCCAGAACCCGAAAACCTTTTCCAGCCTTTTTTCCATCACCCATCACGTGGTTTCGGTTCTTTCGGGTGCAAAGATACGGCAAAAATTTCGTTCTACCAAATATTTTCCCGAAAAAATTTCAAATAATCTTAATTTTTTTTGAAGACGCTGAATTAATTGGATTTTTATTGCTTCCACAGAGTATGGGTCATCGAAAATGTAGCATTGTAGCATTGTAGCATTGTAGCATTGTAGCATTTTCCTCCTGCACATGCGCGAACTCTATATATGGAAAGGAAGAATGGTTTTATATTTATTATATATTATATTTATATTTTATATTCCATATATATTAATAATCGCGCGCACGCCGGAGAGGTCGTGCTACAATGCTACAATGCTACAATGCTACAATGCTACGCTCTTTTCTACGTGCAGAAAGGGCCTTTCCCGTCAGAGAAATCCCCTTCCTACGCGTACGTCGCCCCGAATTTTCGCCAAACCTTCGCGGCAACTTACACCCGAAAAAATTATTTGTGTAAAGACACACTTTTGTCGACTCTTGGGGCAGAAGAGGAATTTATGATAACAACTGAACATACGCCAGTGATACAATACAACAACTCCAGAGAATCAAGGGACGGTTCGTTGATTCACCCGAAAAAAGGTCGCATGGTCGCACGGTAGGCTCACTTCCTCACCAGCTCGATTGCTTCCTTGCCGGTGAGATGCTCTATGCGTAGGCAGAGCATGACGAGACGGTGAAAACCGCCGTCAATCTCGCGCTGCAGGCCGTCGTCGTCGCCGGGGGCGTAGCGCTGGCCCAGCAGACGGAGGGTACGCAGCTTCTCGGCATCGTCGGCGATGATGCTGATGCGGCCGAAGGCAATGACACTGCGGTAGTGGGTGGTGTAGGCGGCTGGCTGGACATCGTCACGCGCCACGACACAGAAGGAACAACGCCCGTCGCGACGGATGGCATCAATCTTGTGACCTTCGACAGCGGAATGGAAGTAGAGACAGCCGTCGGCATAGACATAACTGAGGGGTACGGCATAGGGATAGCCGTCGTCGCCCGTCAGGGCAAGTACGCCTGAGGTGGCGTTGCAAAGGATGGCATCACACTCGGCGGTGGTGAGCTGCTGACGCCTGCGGCGCATGGGACGGAAAGACATGGATAGAATTAAATAATTGAAAAATTAGGAATTAGGAATTATAAAAATTAGAAATTAAAAAATTAGAAATTAGGAATTAGGAATTAGGAAGCGGGGGTTATTTCTTTTTGTGGCAGGTGCAGTCCAAGGGACAGCCACAGCAGCTCTTGCCGCTACGGCGGTTGCGGTGAAGACGAAAAAGCACGACGACTACGGCGGCGGCTATGACAAGAAGGACTATCAGCGTGGACATTTTTCTTAACTCTTAATTCTTAATTCTTAACTAAATTACCGCGCCGGCGATGAGGTAGCCTATGAAGGCTACGAGCCAGGCAATGGCACACTGGAAGACGACGACGAAGAGGGCCCAGCGGGGACCGAGCTCGCGACGGACACTGGCTATGGCGGCCACACAGGGGGTGTAGAGGAGGCTGAACAGCAGCATGGGGATGGCGGTGAGCGTGGTGAGCGTCGTGGCTACGCCCAGCACCTCCATGGTGGCGACGACGCTCTCCTTGGCGAGGAAGCCGCTGATGAGCGAGGTGACGACGCGCCAGTCGCCGAGCCCGAGGGGACGGAACAGGGGGGCGATGATGCCGGCCAGCCACGCCAGCATGCTGCCCTCGCCGCCCTCGACCATGCGGAGACGGAAGTCGAAGGTCTGCAGGAACCAGATGACGATGGTGGCCAGGAAGATGACCGTGAACGCCCGCTGACAGAAGTCCTTCGTCTTGTCCCACAGCAGATGGCCGACATTGCGGGCACGGGGCAGACGGTAGTTGGGCAGCTCCATGACGAAGGGGGCGGCTTCGCCGTGTCCGGCGATGTGCTTGGAGACGAGGGCGACGGCGATGCCGACCAGGATGCTGAGCAGATAGAGGCAGATGAGCACGAGGCCGCCGCGGCCGGGGAAGAAGGCGGCGGTGAAGAAGCCGTAGATGGGTATCTTCGCCGAGCAGCTCATGAAGGGGGTGAGGAGGATGGTTTTCAGACGGTCGCGGGCCGAGGGAAGGGTGCGCGTGGCCATGACGGCGGGCACCGAGCAGCCGAAGCCGATGAGCAGAGGCACGATGGAACGGCCGGAGAGGCCCAGACGGCGCAGCAGCTTGTCGGTGACGAAAGCGATGCGGGCCATGTAGCCGCTGTCCTCAATGAGGCTGAGGAAGAAGAACAGTATAATAATAATAGGTACGAAGCTGAGGACGCTGCCGACGCCGCCGAAGATGGCATCGACGACGAGCGAGACGACGGCGGGACTGACCTCGGCAGCCTCGAGGCCGCGCTGACAGAGGGCACCGAGGGCGCCGATGCCCTCGTCGAGCCATCCCTGCAGGGGGGCTCCCAGGACGTCGATGCTGAGCCAGATGACGAGGCACATGACGGCCACGAAGATGGGAAGTGCCGTCCAACGTCCCGTGAGGATGCTGTCGATGCGTTTGCTGCGGCGGTATTCGATGCTCTCGCGCGGCTTGACGACGGTCTGGCGGCAGAGGCGGTGGATGAAGGTGTAGCGCATGTCGGCCATGGCGGCGGCACGGTCGAGACCGCGCTCGGCCTCCATCTGAAGGACGATGTGCTCGACCATCTCGCGCTCGTTCTGCGTCAGCTGCAGGGCGTCGGCCACCGCCTCGTCGCCCTCGACGAGCTTACCGGCAGCAAAGCGCAGGGGCAGCCCGGCGCGCTCGGCGTGGTCCTCGATGAGGTGCATGATGCTGTGGAGGCAGCGGTGGACGGCGCCGCCGTGGTCGTCCTTGCTGCAGAAGTCCTGCCGCGCGGGCACCTCCTGGTAGTACGCCACATGGACGGCATGTTCCACGAGCTCGTCGATGCCTTCGTTCCTGGCCGCCGAGATGGCCACGACGGGTATGCCGAGGATGCGCTCCATGTCGTTCAGGCGGATGGAGCCTCCGTTGCCCGTCACCTCGTCCATCATGTTGAGCGCCAGCACCATCGGGACGCCCAGCTCCATGAGCTGCACCGTCAGATAGAGGTGGCGCTCGATGTTCGAGGCATCGACGATGTTGATAAGGCCATGAGGCTTTTCGCCCAGGATGAAGTCGCGGGTGACCATCTCCTCGGCCGTATAGGCGGAGAGGCTGTAGATGCCGGGGAGGTCGATGACGCGGGCTGAGGTACGCTCGTCGGCCTTACGCGTGAAGAACGTCTCCTTGATCTGTCCCTCCTTACGGTCAACGGTGACGCCGGGGAAGTTGCCCACGTGCTGGTTCGAGCCGGTGAGCTGGTTGAAGAGCGTGGTCTTGCCGCTGTTCTGCTGTCCGGCAAGGGCGAAGGTGAGCGTGGTGCCCTTGGGCAGCGGACGCTCGGTGTCGTGGTTGTGGTATTTGCCGGCTTCGCCGATTCCCGGGTGGGCGTTATGGTCGTGGAGCGACTCGATGTAAGGACGGTCGGCTGACGACGGGTGACTGGGGTTTGAAGATGGACGGCTGGCGTCGGCAGCCGAGGTTTGGCTGGGCGACGCGGCGGGTTCAGCCGCCCGGCCACGCAGGGGTTCGACCTCAATCTTCTCGGCATCGGCCAGACGGAGCGTCAGCACGTAGCCCTGGACGAGCAGCTCCATCGGGTCACCCATCGGGGCGAACTTCGTCAGCTTAACTTCGGCACCGGGTATGATGCCCATATCAAGGAAATGCTGCCGGAGGCTGCCCTCGCCTCCCACTTTCACCACCACGGCGCTATCGCCGATATTCAACTCACGGAGTGTCATGTTTATTTACGATTTACGTTTTTTGGGGTTTAACGTTAACGTTAAACAAAATTTCTAAATTCCGCTGCAAAGGTACGGGGTTTTTGGGAAAGGTGCAATCCCCAATAATGAGTAATTATGAACAGTTTTTTCGGTTTTTTTCGATGTTTGTCTTTTTTCTTCAAAAAAAACGCTATTTTTGCATACTGAAACAAATTTGCATCCTCTTTTATATTTACCATAATGAAAAAAATCCTGCTTCCCCTGCTGCCGTTGCTCGTTCTGAGCTTCATGGCTTGTACCTCGGCCCCGAAAGCCGACGTGTTCACCCCCTACCAGACCACGGACTTGCGACTGCCGTCGTATCCGCTGGTGGTTTCCGACCCGTACTTCTCCATCTGGTCGCCCTATGACCAGCTGACCGACGGCACCACGCGCCACTGGACCGACGACGAGAAGAGCATCGAGGGCCTGCTGCGCGTTGACGGCACCACCTACCGCTGGATGGGTGCCGAAAGGCAGATCATGAAGTCCATCGTCCCGATGGCTGACGAGACGGGCTGGCGCGGACAGCTGACGCGCACCGAGCCGAAGGGCGACTGGACAGCCCAGGACTACGACGACTCGAAGTGGGAGACACGCCGCGCCGCCTTCGGCTCGCCCGACCTCGACTACGTCCGCACCCGCTGGAGCGACACCAACAGCGACATCTGGGTGCGCCGGACCATCAACCTCACCGCCGACGACCTGAAGGGGAACATCTGGCTCGTCTTCAGCCACGACGACACCTTCGCCATCTGGTTCAACGGCGTGAACATCTACGACACCGGCAACGTGGAGATCTGGCGCGAGGGCGTCAAACTGCACCTCACCGAGGCTCAGAAGCAGACGCTCCACGAGGGCACGAACATCATCGCCGCCCACTGCCACAACACCACCGGCGGCGCCTACCTCGACTTCGGCCTCTTCCGCAACGAGGGCCTCGACACCAAAGCCATCCAGACAGCCCGCCAGAAGAGCGTCGATGTCATGGCCACCTCAACCTATTACACCTTCACCTGCGGCCCCGTCGAGCTCGACGTGGTCTTCACCGCCCCCATGCTGATTGACGACCTCGACCTGCTGTCCGCTCCCGCAAACTACATCAGCTATCAGGTGCGCAGCACCGACGGCAAGCCCCACAGCACCCAGCTGCTGCTGGCCACCACGCCGCAGATGGCCGTCAACAAGGCTGTGCAGCCCGCCATCAGCGAGACCGTCACGAAGGGTGGCGTCAGCTATGTGAAGAGCGGCACCATCGAACAGCCCATCCTCGCCAAGACGGGCGACGGCATCTGCATCGACTGGGGCTACCTCTACCTGCCCTCGTACAACGGCAGCGTCGCCATCGGCACCGACCCGGCCGTGAAGAAAGCCTTCATGGACAACGGCACCCTGCCCGAAAGCCTGGCCAGCGTCACCTGCACGAAGGCCACCGAATGGCCCACCCTGGCCTACGCCCACGACTTCGGCTCAGTCACCACCGCCCAAAGCCACGCGCTCATCGGCTACGACGAGGTGTTCGACATACAATATATGTATAAGAACTACAAGGCGCTGTGGGCTCACGACGGCGACGTCACCATCTTCGACATGATGGCCAGGATGGAGAAGAACTACGCCAGCATCATGGCCCGCTGCCGCGCCCTCGACAAGCGCATCTATGACGACGGCTTCGCCGCCGGCGGCAAGAAGTATGCCGAAATCCTCAGCGGCTCGTACCGCCACGTCATCGCCGCCCACAAGCTGTTCCGCGACGACGAGGGCACGCTGCTCTTCTTCTCGAAGGAGAACAACTCCAACGGCTGCGTCAACACCGTCGACCTCACCTACCCCGAGGCTCCGCTCTTCCTCGTCTATAACCCCGAGCTGCAGAAGGCCATGATGACGAGCATCTTCGACTACAGCCTCAGCGGCCGCTGGACAAAGCCTTTCGCCGCCCACGACCTCGGCACCTATCCCAAGGCCAACGGCCAGGTCTATGGCGGCGACATGCCCCTCGAAGAGGCCGGCAACATGATCACCCTCGCCGCCATGCTCTGCCGCCTCGACGGGGGCACGAAGTACGTCGATAAGTACTGGGACATCATCACCACCTGGGCTGACTACCTCGTCGAGAACGGCCAGGACCCCGCCAACCAGCTCTGCACCGACGACTTCGCCGGCCACTGGGCACACAACTGCAACCTCTCCGTCAAGGCCATCATGGGCGTGGCGGGCTATGCCCTCATGGCCGAGATGAAGGGCCTCACCGACGTGGCACAGAAGTACATGGCCAAGGCCAAGAACATGGCTGCCGTGTGGGAACAGAACGCCCTCGAAGGCGACCACTACCGCCTGGCCTTCGACCGCCCCGACACCTGGAGCCAGAAGTACAACATGGTGTGGGACAAACTCTGGAACCTCAACATCTTCCCGAACAACGCCATGGAGCGTGAGGTGAAGTACTACCTGACCGTCCAGAACAAATACGGCCTGCCGCTCGACTGCCGCCGCGACTACACGAAGAGCGACTGGATCATGTGGACCGCCGGCATGGCCTCCACACGCGAACAGTTCGACGCTTTCGTCGCCCCCCTCTGGGACTACATCAACGAGACCCCCAGCCGCGTGCCCATCAGCGACTGGAGCGACACCAAGACCGCCCGGATGGTGGGCTTCAAGGCCCGCAGCGTCATCGGCGGCTACTGGATGCGCGTCCTTGCCGACAAACTGAAATAGTTCATCGTTAAGAGTTCATCGTTAAAAAGTTCATAGTCAGAAAAAAAGCCATGAAGTCCATTCCGAAAGCTTTAGCTTTAGTCTTATGTCTTTGCGTGGTCGCCGCCTGCGACAAGGGGACGACGGCCGAGGACTACGTGGGCGTGCAGGTGACCGAGCCGCACGACCCCTCGCAGCCCGTCACCATCACGCGCTTCGTGCCCACCTCGGGCGGCGTGGGGCAGCAGGTGGTAATCCACGGCAGCAACTTCGGCAACGACCCTGCCCTGCTCCACCTCACCATCGGCGGCAAGCCCGCCGTCATAGCCAGCGTCAAGAACGAATCGCTCTACTGCTTCGTGCCCTCGGGAGCCTTCACCGGTGAAATCGTCCTCACCGTGGGCGACGGGCCACAGGCCAAGACCGTCCAGGCAAAGGACAAGTTCGAATACCAGCGCAAGATGGTCGTCGGCACCCTCTGCGGCTACATGAACGAACGCGGCGAGGCTCCGTGGGTTGACGGCTCGTTCGAGACCACCACGGGGTTCAAGAACGACGGCGTCATGCAGTTCTCGCCCTACAACCACGACCAGCTCTTCGTGCTCTACGACAAAGAGCCCCGCCTGGGCGAGAACCAGCACGGCATACAGCTCGTCGACCTCAAGGAGCGCACCGTCACCACCATCATCAACATCAGCATGTTCAACAACGAACGCATGCGCACCGTCGATTTCGCCGTCGACCCCTTTGCCTACGACGAGCACGGCGACTTCGAGCCGACGGGCACCGACGAGATAGGGACACCCACCTACTACGCCACCGACGAGTGGCTGGCCACCGCCACCCCGCGGCAGCTGAGCTGGAAGGAACACCTCATCATCTCGGTGGACCAGTACAGCAGCGACTTCCGCGCCCCGGCCGTCTGGATCGTCGACCGCGACGTGGCCACCGGCGAGTTCAACAACGCCTCGCCACACCGCCTCATCGCCTGCTACAACCAGTGCAACGGCGCCTCGCTACACCCCAACGGCGAGCTCTACTTCTCAAGCTACACCCAGGGCGAGATACTCCGCCTCGACATGGACCAGTACTGGGCCACGCTGCCCATCGACGGCGGTGCCTCGTGGGAACCCAACGCCATCGACAACACCACCGCCTTCGAACGACTCATCAAGGTGCAGGACAACAGCTACGAATGTCAGATTGACATCCACCCCACGGGCAAGTATGCCTACATCGTTGTCATCAACCGCCACTACATCCTCCGCACCGACTATAACGAAAAGACACGCCGCTTCTCCACCCCCTACGTCATAGCCGGACAGCTGGGACAGGAGGGCTTCGACGACGGCGTGGGACAGAGCGCCAAGATGCGCCGGCCCTACCAGGGCACCTTCGTCAAGAACGACAAGTACATCGGCTCGCAGGACGAGTATGACTTCTACTTCTGCGACAGCCGCAACAACGCCATCCGCTACCTCACCCCCGACGGCATCGTCTCGACCTACGCCGGAGGCAGCGCCGCCACACACTCCGACGGACTCACCGAGGGCAGCGAGAACGGCGAGCTGCGCGACGTGGCACGCTTCAACCGCTGCACCGGACTCGTCAACGACGTTCACCGCGACAAGATAACGGGCGAGAACACCCTCATCTTCTACATCCTCGATACCAACAACGCCAAAATCCGCACCATCACCATGGAAGAGGAAGAGGAAGAAGAGGCAACTCCTGAGAATCAAGAAACCGATGAGTAATCTCTATAAAACGCTCAACGTTATGAAAAGAACTCTGTTATTGCTTGCCTGTCTGATAGGATTTTCCGTCGCAGGAATGGCACAGAACGCCGTGGAAATTACGGGTACCGTTACCGACGAAACGGGCGAATCCATCATCGGCGCCAACGTCATCGTCAAGGACGTGCCGGGACTGGGCGTCATCACCGACATCAACGGCCACTACGCCATCAAGATGCAGGAGTACCAGACGCTCGTCTTCTCCTATATGGGCTACAAGAACCAGGAAGTCCTCGTCAAGGGCGACCGCAAGGTCATCAACGTCGTCATGCAGGAGGAGAAATTCTCGGCCGTCGACGAGGTGGTCATCACCGGTATGGGTGCGCAGAAGAAAATCTCCGTCACCGGCGCCGTCACCAACGTGCAGATGGAGGACCTGAAGCACTACAACACCTCGAACCTCTCCAACACCCTGGCGGGCAACGTCCCCGGCATCATCGCCTATCAGAAATCCGGCCAGCCGGGCAAGAACACCAGCGAGTTCTGGATCCGAGGCATCTCGACCTTCGGCGCCAACACCAAGGCATACATCCTCGTCGACGGCTTCGAACGCGAGAACATCGACGACATCAACATCGAGGACATCGAGACCTTCTCCGTCCTGAAAGATGCCTCCGCCACCGCCATCTACGGCTCGAAAGGTGCTAACGGCGTCATCCTCATCACCACCAAGCACGGCAAGAGCGGCAAGGTGAACATCAACGGCAAGGTGGAGACGTCGTACAACACCCGCACCATCACGCCGCAGTTCGTCGATGGCTTCTCGTATGCCAACTACATCAACGAGGCCCGCATCACCCGCAACCTCGGCACCCTCTACCAGCCCGTCGAGCTCGACATCATCCGCGACGGCCTCGACCCCGACCTCTACCCCAACGTCGACTGGCAGAACCTGCTGCTTAAGGACGGCGCCGGCAGCTACCGCGCCAATGTCAACGTCAGCGGCGGCGGCGAGACGGCACGCTACTACGCCTCCGTCGCCTACAACGAGGACGAGGGCATGTACCGCACCGACCAGACGCTGCGCGACAAGTACGACACCAACGCCAACTACCGCCGCTACAACTACCGCCTCAACGTCGATATGGACATCACGAAGAGCACCGTGCTGAAACTCGGCGTCAGCGGCAACCTCACCAAGCGCAACAGCCCGGGCATCGGCGACGACCGCGTGTGGGGACAGCTCTTCGGCTACAACGCCCTCTACTCGCCCGTCCTCTACAGCAACGGCTACGCCCCCTTCAAGTTCACCGGCACACTCGTCGAGTACGACGACGTCCACCTGTTCATCGGCGACCGCGCCAACTACATCAACCCCTGGGTCAGCTCGGCACAGACGGGCTACAACACCGAGTGGAACAACGACACCCAGACCAACGTCACCCTCGAGCAGGACCTCGGCTTCATCACCCAGGGCCTGACGTTCACCGGACGCTTCGGCTACGACACGTATAACTTCAACTCCATCTCCCACCTGCGTATGCCGGCGCTCTACACCGCCCGCCAGCGCAATCCCGAAACGGGCGAGGTGGAATACGACAAGGTCATCGACACCACCGACATGTGGCAGTCATCGGCCAACGACGGCTCGCGCCGCGAGTTCCTCGACCTGCTGCTCCACTGGAACCGCACCTTCGCCCAGCGCCACACGTTCGAAGCGAACGTCAAGTTCACCCAGGACGAGAAAATCACCACCCAGAACCTCGGCGACGACATCAAGAACTCCGTCAGCCGCAAGAACAAGGGCCTGGCCACGCAGGTGAAGTACAACTTCCTCGGCCGCTACTTCCTCGACTACAACTTCGGCTACACCGGCTCAGAGAACTTCGCCGACGGCCACCGCTGGGGCTTCTTCCCCTCCTACTCCGTGGCGTGGAACATCGGCGACGAACCGTTCATCCACGACAACATCTCGTGGATTAACATGTTCAAAATCCGTGCCTCGCACGGCAAGGTAGGCTCCGACACCACGGGCAGCGACCGCTTCCCCTACCTCTACACCATCGCCGACAACGGCAGCGGATACATGTTCAGCCTCGACGACGGCAACTACCGCTACAACGGCACCTTCTACTCGCAGGTGGCCTCCACCGGCGTCACGTGGGAGGTGGCCACGAAGAACGACATCGGACTCGACATCACCCTCTTCGACGAGCGCTTCGCCCTCACCGTCGACTACTTCAACGAGCACCGCACCGGCATCTACATGGCCCGCAACTTCCTGCCCACCATCATCGGACTCGAGAGTGCGCCCAAGGCCAACGTCGGCAGCGTCTTCTCGCAGGGCTTCGACGGCAACTTCAAATACGAGCAGCAGATTGACCAGGTGCACCTCACCGTCCGCGGCAACATGACCTACAGCAAGAACCAGATTGGCGAGTACGACGAGGAGAACAGCGTCTATCCCTACCAGAACCTGAGCGGCTACCGCGTCAATCAGGAACGCGGCCTCATCGCCCTCGGCCTCTTCAAGGACTACGACGACATCCGCAACAGCCCCAAGCAGGAGTTCGGCGTCTATCAGCCCGGCGACATTAAATATAAAGATGTAAACGGCGACGGCGTGGTCAACAACGGCGACGTCTGCGCCATCGGCGCCACCAGCAAGCCGAACCTCATCTACGGTCTTGGCATCAGCGTCCAGTGGAAGAGCTTCGACTTCAACCTCCACTTCCAGGGTGCCGGCAAGAGCACCTTCCCCACCTACGGCAAGTGTGTCTATGCCTTCAGCGAAGGCCAGTGGGGCAACATCTTCAAGGGTATGCTCGAAAACCGCTGGGTGGATGCCGAGACGGCAGCCCAGCTGGGCATCGCCGCCAACGAGGATCCGGCAGCATCCTATCCCCGCCTCTCCTACGGCGCCAACAGCAACAACTTCCGCTCGTCAACCTTCTGGCTGCGCGACGGACGCTACCTGCGCCTGAAGAACCTCGACTTCGGCTACTCCCTGCCCAAGTCGGCCGTCAACCGCCTGCACATGAACAGCATGCGCTTCTACGTCAGCGGCACCAACCTGCTGCTCCTCTACAAGAAGTTCGACACGTGGGACCCCGAGTCACTCCAGCCGCGCGGCGAGGACTACCCCATCACGAAAGCCGTCACCGTGGGACTGCAACTGAATCTGTAATATGGGTTTAATGTCCAATGTTTAACGCGTAACGAAATAGATAGATATGAAAAGCAAAACTTTCTATTTTTCATTAACTACCGTTGAATCTTGTCGCGACTCGGCAAAGCCGAAGCAAGCTTCGTTCTGCTCTCGCTGCTCCAAGATTTGCTTCATTATTCTTTTTTCATTCTTATCGCTGACGTCGTGCCTCGAGCTCGACTCGGACAAATACTTCGTCGACCGCAAGACCGAGGAGTTCGTCTTCACCGACAAGACGCAGAGCGAGCAGTGGCTGGCTCACGCCTATTCGTTCCTGACGGGCTGTAACTTCGAGGTATGCTCGAAGGGCGGCACCGGCGGCACCGGCGGCGACTGGAACCCCTTCTGCTTTGCCGACGACATCTACTACGGCGACCGCGACAACAGCTACGGCGACCACAAGGATGCCGACTACGCCTCGTACAACTCGTTCCGCGAGGGACGCTACACCGAGGAGGTGGGCTACAACGCCTGGGTGAAGTGCTACAAGGGCATCTACCAGGCTTCCATCTTCATCCACCGCATCGACCAGCTGGTGGGACACGACGGCATGGACGCCGAGGCCGTCGAGGACATGAAGGGACAGGCTCGTTTCGTCCGCGCCTACTACTACTGGCTGCTGCTCCGCAAATACGGCCCCGTGCCCATCATGCCCGACGAAGGTGCCGACTACACCATGAGCTACGACGAGCTCGCCATCCCCCGCAGCACCTACGAGGAGGTGGCGAACTACATCAGCGACGAGATGATACAGGCCGCCAAGGAGATAAAGTTCACCAAGCGCGACGCCAACAACATCGGCCGTCCGACGAAGGGAGCCTGCCTGGCCACGCGTGCCATCGTCTATGCCTATGCCGCCAGCCCCCTGGCCAACGGCCAGCTCGCCAACGGCCAGCACCCCGACGGCGTCACCGACGATGCCGCCCGCAGCCTCCTGAACCGCGACGGCACACCGCTGCTCAGCCTCACCTACGACGAGAGCCGCTGGGCCCGCGCCGCTGCCGCCTGCAAGGACGTCATGGACCTCGGCGTCTATGACCTCTACCACGTGCCGGCATCCAACAGCGCCAGCGACGGCTACCCCGTCACCGTCACACCCTACGACGACGGCAACTTCTCGACCAAGGGATGGCCCGAGGGCTATGCCGACATCGACCCCATGCAGAGCTACCGCCAGCTCTTCGACGGCGACGTCACCCCCGTCGAGAACTACGAGCTCATCTTCTCGCGCGTCAGCAACATGAACATCGGCGACAACGACAACGGCATCGGCGCCCTCGTGCTCCACGAGATGCCCACGCAGCGTGGCGGATGGAACACCCACGGCATGACGCAGAAGATGGCCGACACCTATTACATGAACGACGGCACCGACATCCCCGGCATGTACAGCGAGTGGGGCGGCTCGGCCCGCGGCGGCAACGACCTGCCGCGCGTCACCGGCTTCACCGAGCGTGCCGACGTCCGCAAAGGTGCCTACCCCGAGCTACAGGTGCGCGCCGGAAACAGCTACGGCGTCGATGTACCCCTCTGCTACACCCACCGCGAACCCCGCTTCTACGCCAGCGTCGGCTACAACGGCGCCATCTGGGAGGGCATCGGCAACACCACCTCCACACAGCGCTGGTACCAGTGCTTCTACTACCGCGGCGAGGGCAACGGCTACGTCAACAACTTCAACTATCCCCGCACGGGCATCGGCATCCGCAAGTGGTACCACCCCTACGACTGGAGCGAGAGCACCAATAACGGCTATGCCCACCTGCGCACCAAGTACGAGACCGCCATCCGCTATGCCGACATCCTGCTGCTCTATGCCGAGTGCCTGAACGAGCTCACTGGCTCATACAGCATCCCCTCGTGGGACGGCAGCCGCACCCACAGCGTCTCGCGCAACGTGGCCGACATCAAGCGCGGCACCAACCCCGTCCGCATCCGTGCCGGACTGCCCGACTATGCCGACGACGTCTATGCCGACGCCAATCTGCTGCGCGCCAAAATCAAACGCGAGCGCATGATTGAGCTCATGGGCGAAGGCAAGCGCTACTTCGACCTCCGCCGCTGGATGGACGCCCCCATCGAGGAGAACACGCTCATCTACGGTCTCAACGTCTTCCAGGGCAAGGCCTTCAAGAACCAGTTCATGCAGGTCATACCCGTGTTCAACCTCTCGTCAGTCTTCTCTGACAAGATGTACTTCTGGCCCATCGCCCACACCGAGCTCAAGCGCAACAAAAACCTTGTGCAAAACCCCGGATGGACGTACAATGACTGATAGAATTATAGAATTATAAAATTAGGAATTAGGAATTTGGGATTAGGAATTATGAAAAGCAAAGCACTATATTTTTCATTAACTACCGTTGAATCTTGTCGCGACTCGGCAAAACCGAAGCAAGCTTCGTTCTGCTCTCGCTGCTCCAAGATTTGCTTCATTTTTAGTTTTTCATTATTACTCCTCACGTCGTGCAACGACGAGTGGAAGGACGAGCAGTACGAGCACTACATCGGTTTCCGTGCGCCTCTCGATGACAACGGCGTCACCGCCATCTACGTGCCCTTCAGCCGCCACAACGACGACGGCTCGCTCACCTTCGGCACCGGCAAGAGCAACTATCTGCTGCCCGTCATCGTCAGCGGCTCCACCACCAACGCCGCCGACATCACCGTCCACGTGGCCCACGACACCGACACCCTCGGCATCCTCAACTACCAGCGTTTCCAGAACCGCCGCGAGCTCTACTACGTCGATATGAGCGACTACGCCTCCTACCCCGAGACGATGGTCATCCCCACGGGCAACGACGTCGGCCTCCTCGACATCCGCTTCGACTTCACCGGCATCGACCTCACGCAGAAGTGGGTGCTGCCCATCAAGGTGGCCGACGACCCCGCGTACGGCTACCGCTCGCACCCCCGCAAGCACTACAACAACGCCATGCTGCGCATCTATCCCTACAACGACTACTCGGGCAACTACGCCGCCACCACCCTCAAGCTGGCCAACAGCGACGACGACACCTCGGGCGCCATCGGCATGGAGACCTCGCGGGCCTACGTCGTCGATGAGAACACCGTCTTCTTCTACGCCGGCAACATCGACGAGACACACACCGACCGCGCCTCATACCGCATCTATGCCCGTTTCGAAGCAGGCGACCAGGGACGTGTGGAGATGTGGTCCGACAACCCCGACATGAAGTTCCAGACCGACGGCAAGTCGTCATTCCGCATCTACGACCGCGTCGATGACGTCCAGCCCTACCTCGTCCACCACTACATCATCATCAACAACATCTACTACACCTACGTCGATTACACCTCCGTCACCGGCCTCGAGCTGCCCTACACCGCAGAAGGCTCCATGACCCTCGAACGCCGCATCAACACCCAGGTGCCCAACGAGGACCAGGCCATCGAATGGCAATAATCCTATATAATTAACGATTTGACGATCTTCGAATTATTTACGATTTGACGATTTACGATTTATTTACGATTGGATTATTTACGATTGTTTTGTTTAACGTTTAATGTTTAACGACCTAGCGGCTGTACATTCGTCTGGACGGACGAAGCAGCGAGAGCAGAGCGATGCTTGCATCAGCTATGCCGAGTCGCGACGGACGAATACCGAAGGTCAACTCCTGAACTCCTGAACTCCTACCTATAAACCAATTATAATCAACAACAATGAAACAAAAACATCTCCCCTTGATGCTGTTCATGCTGCTTCCTCTTATGGCAGCAGCCGAGCGCCTCACCCCCGTCGACTACGTCAGCACGCTGGTCGGCACCGAGAGCAAAGTGTCCCTCTCCACGGGCAACACCTACCCCGCCATCGCCCTTCCCTGGGGCATGAACTTCTGGATGCCGCAGACCGGCCGCATGGGCGACGGCTGGGCCTACGTCTATAGCGCCGACAAAATCCGCGGCTTCAAGCAGACCCACCAGCCCAGCCCCTGGATCAACGACTACGGCCAGTTCTCCATCTTCCCCGAGACGGGCGACAAACCCATCTGGGACGAGAACGAGCGCGCCAGCTGGTTCAGCCACAAGGCCGAGACCGCCAAGCCCTATTATTATAAGGTATATCTGGCCGACTACGACGTGACCGCCGAGATCACCCCCACCGAGCGTGCCGCCATGATGCGCTTCACCTATCCCGACGCCGAGCACGCCTACGTGGTCGTCGATGCCTTCGACCGCGGCTCGTACGTCCGCATCATGCCCGACCAGCGACGCATCGTGGGCTACACCACGCGCAACAGCGGCGGCGTCACCGACGACTTCCGCAACTGGTTCGTCATCGAGTTCGACCAACCCTTCACCTACTCCGCTGTCGTCTCCGGCGAGCGTCCCGCCGAAGGCGACCGCCGCACCCGCGCCACCATCAACGAGGATGCCAACGAGGCTTACGCCTACCATGCCGGAGCCATCATCGGCTTCCCCACCCGCCGCGGACAGCAGGTCACGGCACGTGTCGCCTCGTCGTTCATCAGCCTCGAGCAGGCCGAGCAGAACCTGCGCGAGCTGGGCTCACGCTCGTTCGAACAGGTTTGCGCCGCCGGACGCGACCGCTGGAACGACATCCTCGGACGTGTCGAGATTGAGGACGACAACATCGACCACCTCCGCACGTTCTACTCGTGCCTCTACCGCTCCGTGCTCTTCCCCCGCTCGTTCTTCGAGGTGACGGCCGACGGCGACATCGTCCACTACAGCCCCTACGGCGAGGGCGGCGTCAAGCCCGGCTACCTCTTCACCGACAGCGGCTTCTGGGACACCTTCCGCTGCCTCTTCCCCCTCCTCAACCTCCTCTACCCCGAGATGAACGAGAAGATGCAGGCAGGCCTCGTCAACACGTGGCTCGAGAGCGGCTTCCTGCCCGAGTGGGCCAGCCCGGGCCACCGCGGCTGCATGGTGGGCAACAACTCCGCCTCCATCGTTGCCGACGCCTACCTGAAGGGCCTGCGTAACTACGACATCGACGCCCTCTGGGAGGCCGTCAAGCACGGCGCCAACGCCGTCCATCCTCAGGTCAGTAGCACGGGCCGACTGGGCTGGGAGGACTACAACAAGCTGGGCTACGTGCCCTGCGACGACATCCGCGAGAGCGCTGCCCGCACCCTCGAGTATGCCTACGACGACTGGTGCATCTACCAGCTCGGTCTCGCCCTCGGCAAGAAAGCCAAGGAGCTCAAGCCCTACCGCGACCATGCCCTCAACTACCGTAACCTCTTCGACCCCAGCCACAACCTCATGCGCGGCCGCAAGAAAGACGGCTCGTGGATGGAGCCCTTCAGCCCCCTCCAGTGGGGTAACGCCTTCACCGAGGGCAACGCCTGGCACTACACGTGGAGCGTCTTCCACGACCCTCAGGGGCTCATCAACCTCATGGGCGGCAACGACGCCTTCAACCACATGCTCGACAGCGTCTTCAGCGTACCCCCCATCTTCGACGAGAGCTACTATGGCGGCGTCATCCACGAGATCCGCGAGATGCAGATCATGAACATGGGCAACTACGCCCACGGCAACCAGCCCATCCAGCACATGATCTACCTCTACGACTATGCCGGCCAGCCCTGGAAGGCGCAGTACTGGATTCGTGAGGTCATGGACCGCCTCTACACCGCTGCCCCCGACGGCTACTGCGGCGACGAGGACAACGGCCAGACATCCGCCTGGTACGTCTTCTCGGCCATGGGCTTCTACCCCGTCTGCCCAGGCAGCAACCAGTATGTCATTGGCACGCCCTACTTCGACAAGATGACGCTGCGCCTCCCCACCGGCAAGCGCCTCACCATCACCGCCGAAGGTAACAGCGCCTCGCGCCGCTACATCGATGCCATGACCTTCAACGGCACGGCCTACGAGAAGAACTACTTCACCCACAGCGACCTGCTGCAGGGCGGCACCATCGTCTGCCACATGGCCGACCGTCCCAACACCACCCGCGCCACCGCTGCCGACGCCGCACCCTACTCGTTCAGCACCTCCGGCGCAATTAAAAATTAAAAATGAAGAATGAAAAACTCAACTTTCGGAAGTTTATGAGAGTGCCTCTTCGAGGCAGAAATCAAACAAAATCTTATACAAAATTTTACAAAATTTCGATAACACGTTTCCTGTGAATAGTCCTAATTTTGAATCATTTTGAAATAAATTATTGTATTATTTCTCTGCGAAGCAG
>Ga0129306_1001232_pt1 | contig 30845 bp, 24 predicted proteins | sample P827metagenome_FD_94438 | JGI IMG/M metagenome (GOLD analysis project Ga0129306, IMG submission 94438) | Capybara group fecal microbial communities from Wisconsin, USA - P827 metagenome | ecosystem: Host-associated > Mammals > Digestive system > Large intestine > Fecal | place: USA: Wisconsin...
GATTCATACAGAATGAAGGACCGCATGAAGGTCGGAGCCGTTGGCTTCGAATAATATATTTTTTGTCTAAAAGCGGAAATTTTAAACCGGCAATTTTAGGAAATTATTTACCGGCATTGACATTCCAGCTGCTTTCTTTTCTAATCGTACCATGTACACTTGTTGGAAAAATGAATTCTATTCATGATGTGATAATATTAATTATTTGTATTTTTGCGTTACCAATATTGTTCTCAATTCTCGTTTATATGTATTCTGGAAATCTAAGCAATATTAAAACTATTGTTGAAGATTGGAAGTATAGATTATTAAATTCTATTAGTGCTGCTAGTGTTTTACCATTCTTATATTTAATCAAAAATCGATATCATATCCATAATTTCAAATCAGCTGATAAGACCAATAAGATTTTTATTTGTATTTTCTCATGTTTTGAAATTATTTCATTAATAACAGCTTTTTTTATAGCGTGCAAAGATTCTATTTTTAAATCTATATACATGACATACCTCTATTATGTTCTTTTTAGCATTCCGTTCTTGCTTTCATTTCTAGGTGATGGATTTCCATATATTAATAAGAAAGCAGGAGTTGCATTATTCAAAAACGAAGGAAAACTTGAAAAGATAGATTATTGTTTTATTTTTTTGTATCTTCTAATTCTTTTTATGTTTACACTAAATAACTATTCAAAAAATATTTTTCCACATATTTCAAGTAACATGGGAGGAGGTTATTATAAATATAATACGATTGTACTTGAAGACGACACCATAATTACTGGAAAAATAATCCATAGCAACTCTGAATATATTTATCTTATTGAAGAAGAGGAAAAATTATCGAAATACCAAATTGATAAAATTAAGGCATATAAGATTACAAAAACTAAAGATATTACAGAAGAAGTAATTGAAATTGAACCTTTGCTTGAAATAGTAGAAGACAAAGTTGAGCCTTAATTCAAGTGTTTTTATTTTACTCATAAAATAAATGAATAACACGATTAAATAGGAGTAAATTAACATCAGTGTGTTTTCCATTGATAAATGCTGATGTATTATATGAAATACATAATAGGATTTTATTAGGATAAAAGGAGTAAAAAATGTCAGAAACAAAATCTGTATTATCAGGAACAGTTCATTTTAATTTGTTTGACGACATTGCATTTTATATAGATGCAATTATTATCGGGTTAGCAATAATTTTTGCTATTTTAATAATTTGCATAGTAATTAAAAAGTTTCTATGTGATAAAAAAATCAATTCAAAAACTTTTTCTATTTATAATGAAATAATGTATTACAAGAAAAACAAAGATTCTGATAAATTGTCATTTGCTATAATGGATTATCTTGGATTCAGGGTTCCAGAGGAAGAAATAAAATTTATCTTAGCAACTTCACAAAATGCATATATGTTTTTTAAATTCAGAAAAAAAGCAGGAATAAGAAAAATAAAATTTGAAGATGGTAAATACCTACTTCAAGATAAGATAAAATTAACAAATTGGTCAAATTTTTTCTTTATTTTAGGTACTATTTTGTTTTCCTTTTATTTATCATTCTCTTTTGACTTATTTTCAAGAATAGAAAACAAGAAGGATTTTCTTTTACTGTCGGTATATGTCCTTTGCATTTCTATTCCTATGATGATATCTTCGTATCTATCAATATTAGAAAATAATGCGACTGAGCGATTAATTAATTACACAGATGAACAGAAAAAAGGAGAATAATTATGGATGATAATGAACTTAAAGACATCATGTTTAAGGAAGTTGATTTAATACAAGGTGTTATTAATCGTATGGCAAGCAATTCATTTATGATAAAGGGCTGGTCGTTGACCGTTGCTGGAATTGCATATTCATTAAATTTATCATTTGGCAAAATTTGGATTCTTGGAGTTGGAATAACACTTTTGTGTTTTCTTTTCTGGTTCCTTGATACTTTTTTTCTTAGAACAGAAAGAAAATACAGAGCCTTATATAATGACGTCGTTTCAAAATATAATAAAAAAAAATATAAAGAAATTAAATGGTTTAATTTGAATACAAAAGATTATGAATTTGATCCATCTGTTGGATCCTTTAAAAAGGTGATGTTTTCTAAAACATTACTTCCATTTTATTTATGTCTCATTCTTATTTCAGTTCTAATTACACTAGGAACTATTTTCATAGGGAATGGAAGCGCTTCAGGAGGAAATCAATAATGTATAGGGGATTTAATATAAAAAATATTTCATTTGAAGACGAAATAGATTTAGTTCACCAATATGAAAGTATAGTTCCTAATATTGCTATCAATGAAGATTTGATGTATTTTCTTGATGATGATTTTGTTTTTGATGGCTCTGCCATTCAAGAAGACTGGTTTCCACAAATTAATGCAGATATATTCATTTCTCATTCGCATCGTGATGAAAAAACAGCTAAGGCTCTTGCAATGTGGCTAAAAAATGAATTTAATTTGACAGCATTTATTGATTCAGCAGTTTGGGGGTATTTTGAAGAATTATTATCAATAATCCAGCAAACTACTGATTTGGCTAGCACCACCAGCCACGTACATATGATGTTAAATATGGCTCTTATGCAAATGATAGATAAAACAGAATGCTTGTTTTTCCTTAATACACCAAATTCTATAATATTAAATGATGAAATAGAAGCCGGAACTTATTCACCTTGGATCTATTCTGAATTAGGAATTAGTCAAATAATTCAAAAGAAAATTCCTGAACGATATACGAATATTTTTTTATTACAATCAACAGAAAACAAAAGATTATATGAAGATTCTAAATTTCGATATAAATTAAATGTTTCTCACCTATTAAATTTAGATTGTGATAAATTAAACAAGTGGAAAAATAAGTTTGAAGAATATTCTCAAAAAGATTTTTTTGAAAAAATATACAGCGAAGGTATGGGATTCCCAGATGAAAAACAACTTGAAGAAAAGCATCCACTAGATATTCTTTATGAATTAAATCCCATCAACCATTCTTTAAAAGGATAAATTTATCGAATTTTCTCTAATTTATATTTTTCTTCTGCACGTTGGCTTTTTTCATAAGCGTTTTCAATATACCTTTGAGGAGCTTCCAAAAAATCCTCTTCTTCAATAAAGGCTATATAGGAACCATTTAAGTAATCGTATGTTTTACATTCTTTGCAATGCCATTGTGGAGGATTAGAATTAAAATGATTATTTGAAATTATATTGAATACTTTACTCATGTCATAAGAAACTGTAGATGAACCGTGACAATTGTAGCTATTACTCTTAAACCAAGAGTACCCTCCATCAACTTTCTTGATTACTGCAACAATGCCATTTGTATGAGAAGTTTTCTCACCTCGAGTAATTGCTTTTAAACTATATTCAATCTCCCAATCAATCCAGTGACTTTCAGTCATTTTTGGAGACAAAATAACTATAGTGACAGATGTATCAAATATCATATCTTTTAATACTTCTGTGATACGTTGATTTGTTTCGTCAGACATATCATCAGAGTCACTTGTTTCACCCTGATAGTAACTTGCATCTTCTCCTAAAGCATCAATTATTCTATCTCGTAGATTTCTAGATTCACTGTATTTATATGAAATAAATGTTTTTCTTGCCATGATTAGCTCCTTGAAAATAAAGTACTAGCTTGTTAATTTCACAACAGCAAGCTAGTAAATACAATTGAAGAAAATTACTTTTCTTTTCGAACACCCTTAAATGGTGTTCCATCTTTTTTAACATCCATGAAACGGCCTGTTTCAGCATCTCGTTTCACATACTGTCTTGTTTTTGGATTCAAGACCTGTGAACGCTTACAAACTGCACCATTTCTGTGGTTGTCGCCGATTGGTGGATTAGTCGCCATAAGCTTCCTCCTTTATATAAAGTAGGAAACATCTGTAGAGGGATTGTATTTTCAAGGAATAACTGATAAAGTTATTTAACACTTTTTGAAAATATCTGTCCAACAGATGTTTCTTTTTATAACCTCAGGCGGCAACCTGAGGTTATTTGTTTTCGGATAATAATACCAGAAATTCTTATATTACCACCCATAATGAAGATAATAACGTTACAGATAAAAGTCAAGATATTTTGCATAAAAACTGCAAAATAAATTCTTTTTTCTTGATTTTTTGTCAATAATAACTTATATTATGCAACAAGGATGCAATATGTTATTAGAATTTGAAACAGAAAACTACAAATCATTTAAAGATAGAGTTAAATTCTCTATGGTTCCTGCTCCAAAACAGAAAGACCTTCCATATAGTATTCTTCATGAGAAAGCAGGAAAAAGGGAGTATAAAGCTTTATCTTCTGCTGTTGTCTATGGTCCAAATGCTGCTGGTAAAACAAATATTATTGGTGCTATTCAAACTTTTAAAAATATTATTTTACGAGGAAATATAAGAAATGGGGTACCTGCATCTTCTCCAAACGTTGCTGAATATGCACTCGAATTGATTCCAAATAATACCTTACATAAAAAGAAAAATGTATTCTTTTCCATAAAGTTTATCCACAAGGCATTACTTATAAAATATTCAACCTTTTTGGATTTAGGAAGTTTTTTAGAAAAAAACTATGAAAGAAAAGTTTTGGAAGAGGTTTTTGAAGTAAATGAGAAAATAGTATTTCATAGGATAAATAATTCATTAGATTTTGAGAATTTAAATTTGTTTGAAAAAAACTTAATCACTGGCTTTAATAAAGATATAAAAACATTAATACCAATTTTACAAACTAGTTTAAAAAATGATGATTTATTCTTAATGAATGGATTCAAAACAATTGTTAGTTCTTTTTTTACAGATTTAATAACGGATTATTTTACAAACAATTTAAAAACAATATTTAGGGCCGATACAGTTTATACAACACCTGTATTTGAATCCAATGCCGTCACAGATAAAAACTTAAATGAGGCTGCAGTTCGATTTGGAATTAATTCAAATAAACTTATTTATATAAAAGATAAAAAAGCAGATAATCCTCCTATTCTTTGTTCTGTTATTCCTGGTAAACCACCTATTCCTTCAGAATTTTTTGAATCATATGGTACAGTTAGATTCGTAAATTTATTTCCAATAGTTGCAGAAACATTACAAACAGGTTCGACATTAATTATAGATGAATTTGATTCATCTATACATCCAAAAGCAATTATGGATATTATTACTATTTTCCATAATAACGAAATTAATATTAGAAATGCTCAATTAATTTTTAATACACATAATCCACTATATTTAAATAATAATCTTTTCAGACGTGATGAAATCAAATTTATAGATCGTAACGAAGAAACAAAATCAAGTAATCATTATTCTTTATCTGATTTTGGGACAAAAGGTTCGACTGCTCGAAAAGGAAAAGATTATATGAATAATTATTTTATGGATGAATATGGCGCTATAAGAGATATAGATTTTTCAGATTTATTTTTGAAAATAATTAAGGAAGGCTGATGCTTAAAAAAGGAAATAAAAAATATTTCTTCTCGGTAGAAGGAGAAACAGAAATTTTATATTTTCAGCATCTTCAAAAGTTAATTAAATCTGAAGATCGTAGTGTTGTAACCCCAGTTTTTCAGATAGAAAAATGTTCTCCAGTAAAATTTGTTAAAAAAATTTCAGTCATTACCCCATGCATTATAACAGCTTTATATGATGTCGAAGATTCTGATAGTGATCATAAAATACGCTTTGAAAATACTTTGAGAGAAATGAAAGCATCAGAAAAGCTTGGTAAGTCGATAAAGTATGAACTTGGTTATTCCAATATAGATTTTGAATTATGGATAATTCTTCATAAAAAAGATTTATTTGGAACAGTAGGCGGCAAAGCACAATATCTGAAAAATATAAATCAGGTGTATGGAACAAAATTTGAAGCTTTACGTGAATATAAAACTGAACGCAACTTTTTACAGATTCTTTCAAAGATTACTCTGGATGATGTAAAAGCAGCAATTGCAAGGGCAGAGAAAATCACTAAGCAGAGAATATCTGAAGGGAAACCAATTAAAACATGCGGTTACGAATGGTTTGATAAGAATCCTGCTTTATCAGTTCACGAGGTAATCAAAAAGATTTTGAGTGAGTGTGGGGTATAATTAATATACATTTAATTGTAAAACATCTTCCTAACAACTCCATTCCCAATTAAATTATTGAAAACGGTATATTTCTTGTTTTCAAAGCGAAGACGACCTGCTGGTATTGCGGGGCTGATATGCTGTTCTTCTGCAAAATTTCTTATTGCCATAGGAGTGGAAGAAATTGTCAAACCGGAAGTTTTCCAGATGTTCATAGGAATTAACATTTCTTTTGCGTATGTGTCGGCTTCTTTTTCAATTGTTTTGCTCATTTCATTTGTTATGTCATCAAAGTAAGCGGCATTATTTTTTGACAGATGTTTTTTTACATGTGCAAGTTCGTGGAAAAGAGTAAACCAGAAAGAGTCGAGACGGTCATAACGCAAGGTTAAGGCAATTAATGGGCTTCCATCGGGCATAAGCATTGAAGAACCATCAAGATGTGATTTTTCAAGATGCTCTTCGATAATAAAATGAATTCCCACTTTATTTAACAATTCTTTTGCAAGCTTTGGACCTTGGTCAAAAACACTAAGCATTGCAAGGTGTGAAAAGAATTGTTCTGTAAGAACATCTTTATCCCATTTTGGCAGTTTTTCTGCAGCGGCAAGATTCATAACTCTTATTCGCCAGGCCATGAGAATATCATCCAGATTTTCAGATTCTTTATTTTCTGACTTTCTGTTATAACAAAGGGTAACATCTTGAATATTGAAGTTTCCAATAAATTTGATTATCAGTTCTTCCTTTAATTCTTTTGCCTGAGCCAGAGTTCCATCAAAGAAAGTTTTAAACCAGCCGCGCTTATACATTTCTGTAAAAGGAAAGTTTATTCCATGCTCCATGATTGAAGAGTCTGGCAATTCTTTTCCTTCTTCCTGTATAAGAACTTCTGCGGGAATTCCTAAACCTTCATGAAGTTTACGAATCATATTAAGGCTAAGAGCTCTTTTTCCGGACAATACTTCTGAAACTTTTGATTTACTTCCAATGTAGGGAATTAAATCTTTGCTTTTAAGGCCCTGTTGTTCCATGCGGAATTTGATTGCGGCAACAGGACTTGGAAGATCTATTGGATATTTTTCATCTTCGTAAATTTCTACAAGCTTTACAAGGAGTTCAAGTTCGTCAAATTCTGGTGTTCCTGGTTTTGAGTCAAAAATTTCTTCAATTCTGTTAAGAATAGTATTATATTCTTCTTCTGTTTTTATAACTTTAGGAGAAATCATTATATAGCCCCCATATCATATTTATTATACTCAGCATGAGTACCTATGAATAAAATGAATACCGTTCCGCTATCATAGTTTATTCTTGTTAGTAAACGGTAATCATTACCATGAATATTAAATACAACTTTATTGTCTGCCAGAAAGCTTGCTGAAGAAAACCGATTTTTAATATCTTGCGGGGTTTTCCAAATTGCACTTTTTGCTTCTATGTACCATGAATCAAGGTCTGCTTTAACTATAGCATGCGTTTCAGAGTAATCCGTTAATGTTTTCTTTTTTATTACATGCAAAAGAACATTTCTCCTTGATAAATGGTTCCCTTTTTGGGTAACTATATTATAAGTTCTTAATATGGGAATGTCAATAAAGTTCTGGTTCCGTATTTGAAGTAGTTTTTATAACATTTTGGATGTATAATAAATTAGTAAGGAGTTTTGATTATATGTCCGATTACAACGAAGAAGCCTATGAAAATGCTCTGATTGAGTTGTTCCAGAATATGGGGTGGGAGCATGTTTATGGGCCGGACATTGAACGCGACTGGCATTCTCCGCTTTATGATTCTGTTCTTGAAGATTCTATCCGCAGACTTAATCCTAGCGCGGCACCTGCTGCAATTGATGAGGCACTTCTTAAACTCCGACACTTTGAAAATGCTGAACTTAAAAAGAAAAATGCCCTTTTTATGGAATACCTGCAGAATGGTATTGAAGTAAGCTATCATCAAAATGGCGAAACTAAATCTGACATAATCTATATTGCAGACTTTGAAAATGCCGGAAAACCTGGCGACAAAAACTCTTACATCGTTGCAAATCAGTGGACATTTATAGAAAACTCAAATAAGCGGCCGGATATCCTTCTTTTCTTAAATGGACTTCCAGTTTGTCTTTTTGAGTTGAAATCTCCAAGTCGTGAGCAGACTGACGCAAGCGAGGCTTATACTCAGATCCGCAATTACATGCAGGAAATTCCTTCCATGTTCATTTACAACTGTATCTGCGTAATGAGCGATCAGCTTACAAGTAAGGCGGGAACCATCACAAGTGGTGAAGACCGCTTTATGGAATGGAAGACAAAAGACGGCAACCTGGAATCCAAGGCCTTTGCAGATTTTACAACTTTCTTTGAAGGCATTTTTCAGAAAGCCCGACTACTGGACATCATCAAAAACTTTATCTGTTTTAATAATGACGGAATCAATTCTTACAAAATACTTGCAGGCTATCATCAGTATTTCGCAGTTCGAAAGGCTGTTGAACGTACAAAGATTGCAGTCAGCGGCGATGGAAAAATCGGTGTCTTCTGGCATACTCAGGGTTCCGGAAAATCGCTTTCAATGGTTTTCTATGCACACCTTTTGCAGCAGGCAATTGATTCGCCGACAATCGTTGTTATTACAGACCGCAATGATCTGGATAATCAGCTTTATGGTCAGTTCTGTAATTGTAAAGATTTCTTACGTCAGGAACCTGTTCAGGCAGAAAGCCGTGAACATTTAAAACAGCTCCTTGAAGGACGTAAGGCAAACGGAATCATTTTTACTACAATGCAGAAGTTCGAGGAAAGTGATGAACCACTCAGCGACCGAAAAAATATTATCGTAATGGCAGATGAAGCACACCGTGGCCAGTACGGACTTACAGAAAAAATCAAAACAAGCCGTGATGAACAAGGCAACCTGATTGCTCATAGAACGATCGGAACCGCACGAATAATCCGCGATAGTCTTCCTAACGCAAGTTATATCGGTTTTACAGGTACCCCAATTTCCCGCGAAGATCGCAGCACAATCGAAGTATTCGGGGACTACATTGATGTTTATGATATGACTCAAGCTGTTGAAGATGGAGCAACCCGCCCTGTTTATTACGAAAGTCGTGTTATCAAACTCAAGCTTGATGATAAAGTTCTTGCTCAGATTGATGCTGAATACTCAGCCCTTGCAAATAATGCTGATGAAGAAGTTATTGAAAAAAGTAAGCACGAGCTTGGCAAGATGGAAGAAATCCTCGGCCACGAAAAAACTATCAACTCTCTTGTTGATGATATTCTTAATCATTACGAAAACGAACGCCAGTATTTGTATACCGGTAAAGCAATGATTGTTGCTTATAACCGTTCTATTGCAATGAAGATTTTCAATCGTATTCTGGAATTGCGACCTGGCTGGGCGGGAACATCAAAGGTGGTTTCGACAGGCTCAACCACCGTAACTGTTCCTGGTGATGATGCCCGCATTGCTGTTGTAATGACAGAAAGCAACAAAGATCCGGAAGAATGGCGTGCAATCATCGGCAACAAACATCGTAAACAGGAACTTGCAACCCGCTTCAAAGATAATGACAGCTCTCTAAAAATTGCAATCGTAGTTGATATGTGGCTCACCGGCTTTGATGTTCCTTCCCTTGCAACAATGTATGTTTACAAACCAATGGAAAGCTACAATCTTATGCAGGCAATTGCCCGTGTAAACCGAGTATTCAAGGATAAGGAAGGTGGTCTTGTAGTTGATTACGTTGGCATCGCAAGTGCCCTCAAACAGGCAATGAACGACTACACCGTCCGCGACCGTCAGAACTACGGCGAAATGGATGTTGCAAAACGAGCCTTCCCTAAGTTCCAGGAAAAACTCGAAATCTGTCGTAATTTCTTCTTTGGTTACGATTACACTCCATTTTACGAAGGCTCAGACTTACAACGCGGTATGACAATCAGCGGTGCTGTAAACTTTATTGTAGCTCCAGATAAAGAAGATCAGAAACAGGCATTTATAAAAGAAGCCTTAATGCTCAAGCAGGCCCTTTCACTTTGTTCATCAATGGTAAAAGAACACATGAGACTTGAGGCAGCCTTCTTTGAATCTGTCCGCGTTCTTGTAATGCGTCTTTTGTATAATCCAAGCGGCAAGAAATTCTCCCTCAAAGAAATCAACGACCGCATAAACGAACTTCTTAAACAGTCAGTTAAATCAGATGGCGTTATAAATCTTTTCTCTGATGTCGGCGAAAAAGTAAATCTCTTTGATCCAACCTTCCTTGAAAACATCTCAAAGATGAAAGAAAAGAACCTCGCCGTAGAAATGCTCAAGAAGTTGATTGATGAACAGGTAAAAGTTTACAAACGTACAAACCTTGTAAAATCCGAAGCCTTCAGCGAACTCATCCAGCAAACCTTGAACCGCTACCTTAATGGAATGCTTACAAACGAAGAAGTTATTCAGGAGCTCTTAAAGCTTGCAAAAGAAATGCTGCATGCAAGCGAAGAAGGAAACAAGCTCGGCCTTACAGATGAAGAACTTGCATTTTACGATGCGCTCACAAAACCGGAAGCTGTAAAAGATTTCTATTCCAACGAAGAGCTTGTTGCACTCACAAAAGAACTCACCGAAACTCTCCGCAAAAACAAAACAATAGACTGGCAAAAGAAAGAATCAGCTCGCGCAAAAATGCGAATGATTGTTAAGAAACTTCTGAAGAAATACAAATATCCACCAGAGGGACAGGAAGACGCATTGAAAACAGTAATCAGCCAGTGCGAACTCTGGACCGATAATGTTGCGGATTATGAAGAAGAAGTTTACCAAAGCAATAATCAATGGGATGAATTAAAAGTAGCAGAAAATTCTCCTAAATATGGAGAAAAGCCTTCCCTAAACCCCAAACAATTTCTGAAAATTTGTTTCTATAATTTCGCTGAGCTTGCGGCTCGTTATATTCCTTTTGGAAGAAATATATTCGTAAACATATTTGATATTCTGCGGAATATTGGAATCATTTTTTACCGGAACTGGAGGATAGAAGGGGCAGTCGGTTTCTATTAAAAGCCGGTCTTTTGGAACATAATTCACAAGCTCTGACATATCGCTGAATGATTTTTTTCCTGAATAGGTAACTGTTCCGCTAAAGCTTACATACCATCCTAAATCAAGGAAAAAATCCAGTTCAGACTGACTGTATGAAAAACCGTGCACCACTCCCCTATTCCACTTTACGGCTTTCAGAACATCCGAGGTTTCTTTAAAACCTTTTCGGCTATGAAGAATAAAGGGCATGTTAAGTTTTTTTGCCAGTGTAAGTTGCAGGGCAAATAAATCCTTTTCATCACTTACTGTATCATAATCAAAATATTCGTGATCGCGTCCCTTAAACTCCACGGAATCCCAATCATGATCAATTCCACCCGGTCCAATTCCAACAAGATGACTGGCAAAGATACCACCATTTGCCTTAAAATCATTTATCACATTTTCAAGATTTTCTATGATCTCAAAACGATTATCAACAGAATCCAGATCAGGCATTACACCGGCAGTAAAATACATCATGTTTTTAATATGTCTTTTTTGATTATCATCCTCAATTAATTCAAGACATTCTTCCACACGACCGGTACGAGTCCAGATGTCATCAACATGAACGCCGCTATCCAATGCAAATGAAACTCCATTCTGTTCCATTTCCATCAGACTGTCTGCGCCCTGCTGCAGGCCGAGTTCTTCCGTGATTTGAAAAAAATTCATCAGTGAATCTGAATACATAAATCTACTCTTTTAAACTATATCACGCATTAAATAAGAGGGCAAATGAAATATTTTTGATCACTGATACCAATAAATTGTAAAAATATTTGTTAGCTTTTACTAACTTATTGACAAACAAATAAAATCATTATATTATCCTTCGCGTTAGTTATTGCTAACATAGGAGTTAAAATGATTATATCAAAGAAATTGGTGATTACAGCCGCATTGTGTGCTTTCACCGCAGCTTTTTCATTTGCACAGGAAGTGACATTTGAAAACAAACTTTCATCTGGTCTCGTAAATATTGATATTGCAGATGATAATACAGAATCTTCTTTTGCTGGAATTAAAAACGAAGCAAAAGCAGAATATAGTTCAGATAAACTTGATATGGGAGTAAAACTCATCACAGAAGTAACTCAGGATACAGATGACTCTCTTGCTATCGGTTCTGATGCTTTTGTAGATGATTACTTCATCGAATTCCGCCCAATCGAATTGCTTGGTATTGGATTCCATAAGGGATATAGTGTAGCAGGTTCTTATCTTCCTTGTCTTGATGGAGAAATTGAAGCGTCAAATTTCGGAAGTGATTTAGGACTCTTCATTTATCCTCTCGAAGGTCTTGTAATTTCTGGTGGAGTAGATTTCATTTCTTACCTTGGTAAAGATGATACAAAACCTCTCGTAAATTTTGGAGCAGAATACACAGTAGGTGAAATGCTTGCTTTCGGAGCAGCTTTCCGCAACGTTGCTTCTGATGATCGCACAATTGGTGCTTACGCATCATTTACAGGAGTTGAAGGACTTACATTGAATGCAGGTTTTACTCATAACGGTGAAATCGAAGATTTCAATATTGCTGGAAATCTTATCAATGCTGCAGTTATGTACAATAAAGATGCACTCGGTATTTATGTAGATGCAGTTTATGCAGTTGGTGGTGATGAAGATGATTCAAATGAACTTTATACAGCAGCAAATATAAGCTATCAGATTACTGACGCTTTTTCTGCAAGCCTTTATGGAAGTTTCACAAATGATTTCGACAATGATGATTCATGGTGTATTGGAATCAACCCTGCTGTAGGATATACACTAAACGAACACAACACTGTTGGTGGTGGCCTTTATGTAAATATCATGAAAGAAGCTAAAAACATTTCATTCCCTGTTTATTGGAAATACACATTCTAATTAAATATATAAAAGATTAAGTCCATACTTTTTTTCCGGCCGTACCCTATCATACGGCCGGTTTTTTTATGTTTATATTATAAACAGATTGATTCCTTCTTTCGGGAATTTCATTTTTATCTGATTTACACATTCATGAACAACTGCAACTGATTTCTCATCAATGTAAGCAATCATTACAAAGTTCATCTCTGGCCAGACAGAGTCACCAAGTTTGCGGGAGTTTTTTCCTTTTCCAAAAAGATTCTCATCAATTGTATATTCAAAATCTTGGATGTTCTTTTCAAGTATCTCAATGATATCATCTTCTACAGACTGATTTGCAATGATTTCACAGCGGCGTAAAACTGTATCAGATGCTGAAACAAGTTCAGCATGACATTGCAAGTCAGAATGACATTGTAATTCAGCATGACTATTCGGGATGTTTTTATCATTAGTTTCATTTTTATTCATCAACGCATACAAAACTGGAATTAAAACAAGCGTGATAAAAGTACTTGAAAGTAATCCACCAACTACACACAAACCAATAGGCTGAACAAGAGAAGATGAACCGTCTTTTGTAAAACTCATTGGAAGCATTCCAAGAACAGTTGTCAGCGTTGTCATCAAAACCGGACGTAAGCGTGAAACTCCTGCATCAATACAAGCCTGATTAATTTCTGTTCCACGTGCCACAAGTAAGCCTGTATAATCAACAAGTACAATACCATTGTTTACAACAATACCAACCAGCATAACAAGACCAAGCATTGTCATAATTGAAATCGGCTGGCCAGACAAAAAGTAAATCAAGAGAACGCCAATGAACATAAACGGAATTGTAAACAGATTGATAAAAGGCTTCTTAAAGCTTCCGTACATTCCAGCCATAACACCGAATACTAAGAGAACCGCAAGTATAATTACTTTTGAAAAAACGATAGCTTGTTTCTTCATATTTTTCCATGAGCCTTCAAAGGAAACTGAAACATCCCCAGGAAGAACAATATTCTCGCGGATAGCCTTTTTAATTTTTGCTTCAACATCAGGTGCATTTTCATTGCCGCTTATTCCCGCAGTAAGATGAATTGTTCTTGCCATATTTTCATGATTGATTGAAACAGGTCCATAATTCTTTCTTACACTCGCAAAGTTTGCCAATGAAACAAGTCCGTTACTTCCCTGAACCATAATCTTTTCAAGGTCTGGAATGCTTGATTTATCATTTTTCTGATAAGAAAGAATTACGTCATATTCGTTTCCGCTCTGACGGAATTTTGTTACGGCCACGCCAGCGACACTTCCGTTGATTTCATTCGCAGCAGCTTCTATGCTAACTCCAAAAGAATATGCACGCTTTCTGTCAATTTCAATTTCGAGCTGTGGGAGTCCGTTTTTCATATCCATTTTAATATTGTTGAGGTTAGACATTTTTTGCAGAAGTCCCATTATCTGTTCAGATGCAAGGCGAGCCTGATTAAAAGCATTACTCTTTACAACAATATCAATATCACTTCCTGTCATGCTTTCCATGCTGTCTGTTGCGAAGTTGAATTGAATGCCAGGATAATCCTTAAAGTGCGCACTAAGTTTCTCTTTGATTGTTGTAGAGTTATCAATCTGTTGTTTTGGAGATGGAAGGAAAATTGAAATGTTACCAAGGTTTGAAGCATAATTATCTTCCATTCCGCCAGAAACACCAGTAGAAGCAAGAACCGTTTTATAGCCTTTGATTTCGTTCTGGATGATTTTTTCAAACTGATGAACTATCTCTGTTGTCTTTTCAAGAGAGGTTCCTGTTGGAAGTGTTAGTGTCATCTGAACAGATTGATTTTCACTTTCAGGCATCATTTCAATGTGAAGGAGAGGAACAATTGCAAATGATGCCGCAAGAACAGTAAAAGACAAAATTACTGTTCGCACTTTATGATTAATAGCACCTTTTAAAATCTTTTTATAGACACGAGCAATTACATTAAAGCCTGCATCAAAAATTCCGTACAGGAAAATAAGAACTTTGTTTCTTACAGGATTTTCTGCACGATTTGTTAGCGGCATATAGTGTCCTGCGAGAACAGGTACAAGGAAGATGGCAACGAACAAGCTCGATACAATCGCAATTACAATTGTGTAAATCATATCCTTTGCCATAAGTCCAATAAAGCCCATATCTTTCATAAAAAGCAGGAAAGGAACAAAAACAACAATCGTGGTGAGATTACCAGAAACAACAGAAGAAATCATCTCCTGAGTACCAAGTATTGCAGAAACCTTTGCTTTGGTGCCTCTCATTCTGTATGAATAAATGTTATCAATCATAACAACTGATGCATCCACAACCATTCCGATGCCAAGAATTAAACCTGTCAGAGTCATGATGTTTAGTGTAATTCCCATTATGTTCATCAGCAAAAGTGTGATTATGATTGAGAATGGAATTGAAATTGAGATTATGAAAGTCGACTTAAAGCTTTTGAGGAAAACAAAAAGAATGATAATTGCAAGAATAATTCCCTGCCATGCGCTGGAATAAAGAGTTTTCAAAGTGTCACGGATCTGCACTGAATCATCATTTATGATTTCCAGCTGAATATCAGAAGGAAGAGACGCTTTTACTTCTTCGATTTTTTCGTAAAGAGCGTTTGCAACTTTTACAGAGTTTGCTCCAGACTGCTTTTTTATAGAAATATAAATTCCTGGCTGTCCGTTGATAAATACTTCATCGCTGGCATCTTTGTAGCCCATGTAAACACGACCAACATCGCTCAGACGGATAACAGTTCCGTTTACACTTGAAATAACAGTATCTCCAATTTCTTTTATAGATGAATATTCACCTTTTGTGCGAAGAACATAGTTCCAGGTATTCTCTGTAATTTTTCCGCCGCCTAAATCCAGGTTTTCTGCGGCAAGTCGTGCTGATAAATCTGATACAGAAAGGCCATATGCTGCAAGACGGTTTTGTGAAAGTTCAACATTTACACAAGGAGTTCGTCCTCCATAAACAGAAGCCTGAGAAACACCATTAGCCTGGGCTAACACTCTTTTGATTGTTTTATCGGCAATGTATTTTAGCTCGTTATCACTGCGGTTCCCATGAACAACAATATCCATTACCGGCATATCATTTGAGTTTTCTTTGAAGATACTTGTTTTGACATTCTTCGGAAGCATCTCTTTTACGTTTTCTATTTTGTCACGAACTTCACTGGCAGCAGTTTCAATATTTGTTCCATAGTTAAATTCCAGAGCAATAGTTGAATAACCTTCCGAAGAAGTTGAAGTCATTTTCTTGAGATTTGAGAGGCTGGAAAGTTCTTCCTCAAGTACCTGAGTAACTGCTGATTCAACTGACTGTGGGCCTGCGTTTTCGTAGGTTGCAGAAATCATCAAGTATGGTTCTTTTACATTTGGCCAGAGATTAACTTCAAGATTTGTAAAAGTAAAAAGTCCTGTAAGAGCAATCAATGCAAAAATAATTACAATAAGGACTGGATTGCTCATGGTTTTTCTGGTTATGTTCATAATGGCGTCTCCTTATTCAGCGATATTTACAAGACTTCCGTTCTGAAGAGTTTCAAAGCCCTCAGTTATGACTTTAGCATCAGACAGAAGATTTTCTTTATCTATAAAACTAACTATCGTTAGGTTGTTAATCTCTTCACCTGTTTTGATTTTTAAGAGTTTCACAGTATAAGACTTTTCATTTTCATTTTGTTCTTCAGCTAAATAAATATATTTTTCACCGTTCTTTTCAGCTATGCATGAAGTTGGAACAGAAATCACATTGTTATAATCTTTCAGATATAATTTTAAGCTGGCAAACATTCCGGCATTAATGCGACTGTCATTTTTTTCAAATCTAAACACTACTTCTTTTGTTCTGCTTGCTTCATCCAAAACAGGTGAAACTTCAGAAATTGTTGCAGTAAAGATTTCATCAGGATATGCTTCGAGTACTACATCAGCCTGCAAATCTTTTTTCAGGTATGAAACATAACGTTCTGGGATATATGCAATAATCTGAAGATTAGATAAATCTCCAATAACCACAACTGAGGTTTCTGTATCTACACGTGTACCTTCTTTTAGGGGAATAGAAATTACAGTTCCATCAATAGGAGCTGTTACGTCATTAAGCGAATAACGAGAACCTGGAACAGAAGGATCTACATAAGCAACAACATCTCCTTTTTTTACTGTTGAGCCAAGGTGCACCAGCGAACCGGTAATTTTTCCTGCAACTACAGGATAAACATTCATAGATTTTTCTGCCCGGATATTTCCGTTTAATTCAATAAACTTACGTAAAGTAGAAGATTCAAGTTTTTCGGCGCAAACAGCCTGAATAAAATCTTCCTGAGATTTTTCAGCTTCGGGTTCAGTTTTTGAACAGCTCGAAATGGAAATCATAGAGACAGCAAAAAATCCAGTAGCAATAATCATCTTTGAAATATTTTTCATGTTAGTCCTCCATAAGTGCGTTTTTACCGCAAAGTTTTTCTAGTGAAATATAAAGTTTTAGGTTTTCAAGAAATTCATTTTGCAAGTTCAATTTTGCTTCGAGATTTTCTTTAGCAGCATTTTGTAGCGAGAGCAACTCCATTGTTCCTTTCGAATAGGAATACTGGGCAGCACTATAATTTTTCTGAGCCAATAGAATAAAATCTTTAAGCGTAGAGATAGATTCTTTTTTTTGTTCAAGAGAGGTAAGGATAGAAGAAAATTCTGTAGATACAGATTTTGATTTTTCTTCTAACTGGAGCTTTAAATCTTTTACAGAATCTTCAGCGGTTTTAATTGAATCTGCTCCCTGTGAAAAAGGAAGTAAATTCTCCAGAGGAAGAGAAAGCCCGATTGCAGCGGATTGCTTAAAGGCTCCTTTTTCATCACCAGATAAAACAGGAGAAAGTGAATATGAAAGATTTACTGAAGGTCCCCATACAGAAAGCTTTGTTTTTGTAACTTCTTTTTTCGAGGCCTCTAGCTGTTTTTCTAAAAACTGTAAAGAAGGAACGTGACCATTTCTAACATTTTCTGCAGTATCATGAATCATTGAATTATTGAAAAAAGCTGTATACTTATTAAGAAAAATCTCAAGTGTGCCTTCAGGTGCAATTTGATTTTCAGTTTCCACATCTTCCATTCCAAGAATCAGGCAGAATGCTTTCAAATTATTTTTATATGTAATTTCCTGAGCCTTCAATTCAGGCTTTAGTTTTTCATATGCAACTTTGCTGGAAAGATATTCGAGTTCTGAAAGAGTACCACGCTTAAATCTCTCTTCGTTTTGTTCTGCCTGTCTTTTGGCGTTCTCAAGATTTTCACGAAGATAATCAAGATTTTCCTTTTCATAAATTAGAGAAAAATACGAAGTCTTCACTTGAGAGAGAATTTCTGAAACTGCTTCTTCATATGAAATACGCGCTGCTTCGTAATCGGCCTGGGCCTTTTTGATTGAAGCAACGAAATCAGAAGAAATTGAAATTGCAGCTTTTCCTTCTACTCCAAAATTATTCTGCTTTTCTGGTAATGATATTTCATCATTTGCAGAAACAGATAACGATGGCAAAACTGTATTCCAGGAATGTTTTGAAGTTCTTTCAGCCGCTTCAAGAGTTATTTTTTCTCGCTTTATTGAAATGTTATTTTCGAGCGCCTTAGAAACTGCATCTTCAAGCGTAAGGGCAAATACTCCACTTGCAGAGAAACTAAGAAGCGCAAGAATTATTAAATTCTTTCTCATAAAAAAAACTCCTGTAAAATAAGTATTTCCCTTTTCAGGACAACTTCACTTTACAGGAGTATGTTTTCAAAACAATTGAAAAAACCTTTCTAAAACCTTATTTTTTATATTTCTGCCAAAAATCCCTTAGTATACCCTTCAACTTGTGTTATAAGTCGTAAGTCACCACTGTGTTTTTTCATAATTTTATAAGCAAGTGCAAGGCCCAGCCCACTGCCATTTTTTGACTGTCGCGATTTATCTCCTGAAACAAAAGGTATAAAAAGAGAGTCTTGAACTTCGGCCGGAAGTGGCTCACCTGAATCTGCAATCAAAACTTTACCATCTTCCTCCATTTTTACAAGAACATTTATATCCGATGTAGTATGCTTCAACACATTATTCAATAAGTTTGTATAAACACGGGATAATTCAATTTTATCGACATTTTTTATAACTGGAATTTCTGGTATCTGGATTTCTAGCTGGATTTTTTTATCTTCATATTCAGCATAAACATCTGCAAGACAATTTCTCAAGATTTCGGCCACATCACACTTTTCTTTATGTAAGATATTATCAGCACTTTCAAGTTTTACGTATTCAAAGAGCCTGTCAATTAAATCATTCATTTTTACAGCCTTTGAATTTATTGTTGTCAGATATTCAGCATTCTTTATATCATCAGTAATAATGCCATCCGATAACGCTTTTGAAAAACCAATGATGCTTGTAATTGGAGTTTTGAGATCATGAGCCATATTTGCAAAAAGTAAAACGCGTTCGTTTTCAGCATTCTGTTTTATCTTTTCTGCTGTTTCAAGTTTTTCCGACATTGAATTAAAAGCGTCTTTTATATCATCAAATTCATTTCGAGATTCAAAATCAATTTTTTCATCATACTTTCCATCAGCCAAACGATTCAGAGCTTCTACAATTTTTTGAACAGGTTTATCAACATGTTTCATCAAGAAACGAAGGAAGGGTATGTTCATTAAAATCAAAAGCAGAGCCTGAAATATATTTAGCAGAACATACCATTTGAATGGCAAATCAACATTCTTCACATCTTCAAGATAATATAAGATTTCAGAAAGTCCAGTCGCAATTAAAAACCAGATCAAAAGTCCACCTGCCATATAAAGGAAGATCTGATATTTTAATTTTTTAGATTTATTTTTCATCTTGAATCTCCATACGGTAACCCAGACCGCGGATGTTTTTTATCCATCCTTCAGCCCCCAGTTTTGTACGTAATTTACTGAGAGTGACCATTATACTGTTATCTTCCACGTAAGTATTTTCACCCCACCCAGCTGCACTAATTTGAGCTTTTGTATAAACGCGATTTGGATTAGTCATAAAAAGCTGAAGGACACGAAACTCAGTAGAAGTAATTTCTATTGAACTTCCATTTTTATAAAGGAGACATTTTTCTGTATCCAGTTCTAAAGGACCTGCTTTAAGAAGAACAGGGCCAGTTTCAACAGATGCAGAATGATAGCGGCGGATATTTGCTTTCACACGTGCACAGAGCTCCAAAGGATCAAATGGTTTCGTAACATAATCATCAGCTCCCATATCTAATCCAAGCACTTTATCAGAAGCATTGGTACGGGCAGTAAGCATAATTACCGGAATATTTGTTTTCTCACGGATTTTTTTGAGAAGTTGAAAACCATTTAATTCAGGCATCATTACATCAAGAATCGCACAATCAAGCTTTTCTGTGCTGACTATTCCAAGTGCTGTAATGCCATCCCCTGCAGAGAATACTTGAAAGCCGTCTTTCTCAAAATAAAGACGTAAGAGCTCGGTCACTTCAAGTTCATCATCTGCAACAAGAATTTTATACATAAAAACCTCATGGCAATGTAAATAAATTTAGTTCATAAAAAGTATATCATAGGATTACTTATTTATGGATTTAATTAACCTTTCTCAAACCTTAATTTTTTTAATGTATGTTTGAATGTTACCATAGTTTAAACCTATTACTAACTGCTTGAAAATAGTATTTTTCTAAAGCATTTAAAAAACATATACTTGGCATGTTGAACATACTAATAAGGTAGGTAAGTGACATGGCAAGAAAAACTTCTGTAATTGGATTTCCGCGAATAGGAAAAAATCGTGAATTAAAATTTGCAAGTGAAAAATATTTTAAGGGAGAACTCTCTGCAAACGAACTTGAAAAAACTGCAGCTGAACTTCGTGCTTACGGTTGGAAAAAACAAGCCGAAGCAGGAATCACTTTTATTCCTTCAAATGATTTTTCTTTTTATGACAATATGCTTGATACAGCCTTTTTGCTTGGAGCTGTTCCTGCTCGTTATAAAACTCTTGGATTGAGTCAGCTTGAAACTTATTTTGCAGCAGCACACGGTTATCAGGGAGAAGCTGGCGACGTTAAAGCTCTTCCTATGAAAAAGTGGTTCAACACAAATTATCACTACATTGTGCCAGAACTTTCTGATGATATGACGCTGGAAGTTTCTGCACATAATAAAGCCCTCGCAGAATTTAATGAAGCAAAGTCACTTGGGATTCAGACTGTTCCAACACTTATTGGTCCATATACTTTTCTGCATCTTGCAACATATACAGGAACAAAGAAATCACAAGATTTTGCTAAATCCATTGTTGCTGCTTTTGTTGAACTTTCCAAATCACTTTCTGCAGCCGGCGCTGAATGGATAAGTCTTGCAGAACCAGCACTCGTCTTTGATGTTACTACGGAAGAAAAAGATCTATTTGTTTCGATTTATAAAGAGCTGATTGCAAAACTCCATTCAGAAGCAAAAATCAAAATCACTCTTCAGACATATTTTGGAGATATCCGCGATGTGTACAAAGAAGTTTGTGAACTTGACTTTGATGCAATTGGGCTTGATTTTGTGGAAGGAAAAAAATCTCTTGAGCTTCTTAAATCAGGCTTCCCTCAGAACACTCTTTTGATTGCAGGTCTTATAAACGGAAAAAATATCTGGCGCGCAGATTACCAGAAAAAAAATGAACTTCTCGAAGAAATCAAAAAATCAGTTGCAGACGAAAATATTGTAATCGGAACTTCATGTTCTCTTTTGCATGTTCCATATACAACCGCTTCAGAAGAAAAACTCTCGTCTGATATTCTTTCACACTTTTCATATGCAGAAGAAAAAATCCAGGAGTTGAATGATCTTGCTTCTGGAGACAAGTCTGCCCTCGATGCAAACAAAAAACTTTTTGCAACAGAGCGTGTCACAAAAGACGAAGCAGTTCAAAAAGCACTCGCTCAAATTACAGAAGCAGATTTTATTCGTAAGCCAGATTTTGAAGAGCGCGAAAAAATCCAACATGAAACTTTCAAGCTTCCTCTCTTCCCTACTACAACAATCGGAAGCTTCCCGCAGACAAAGGAAGTCCGCGCTAACAGAGCAGCTTACAAAAAGGGAACAATTTCTCGCGAGCAGTATGTAGAATTCAACCAGAAGAAAATTACTGAGTGTATTAAACTTCAGGAAGAACTTGGACTTGATGTTCTTGTCCACGGCGAATTTGAGCGTAATGATATGGTTGAATATTTTGGCAGCCAGCTCAACGGATATCTTTTTACACAGAATGCCTGGGTACAAAGCTACGGAACCCGTTGTGTAAAACCTCCTGTTGTATGGGGAGACGTTAGTCGTAACAAACCAATGACACTTGACTGGTCAGTATATGCTCAGAGTCAGACAAAGAAAATCATGAAAGGAATGCTCACCGGCCCTGTTACAATTTTGAACTGGTCTTTCCCACGTGAAGATATCAGCTTGAAAGAACAGACACAGCAGATTGCACTTGCCATTCGTGAAGAAGTTTTAGACCTCGAGAAAAATGGAATCAAAATCATCCAGATTGATGAAGCCGCTCTCCGCGAAAAACTTCCGCTCCGTCGCAGCGACTGGCACACTGAATATCTGGATTGGGCAATTCCAGCCTTCCGTCTTGTTCATTCGAAAGTTCAGCCACAGACACAGATTCACACACACATGTGCTACAGTGAGTTCAACGACATCATCCGCGACATAGACGCAATGGACGCAGATGTAATTACTTTTGAAGCAAGCCGTGCCGACCTCAAGATTCTAGACGCACTCAAGGAAGCAAACTTCAGAACAGAGGTTGGACCTGGTGTTTACGATATTCACTCAGCACGAGTTCCTTCAGTTGAAGAAATTACAGATGCACTCAAAAAGATGCTGGGCAAAGTTTCAAAAGAAAAACTCTGGGTAAATCCAGACTGTGGCCTCAAAACTCGTGGCGAAGAAGAAACTATTGCCAGCCTTAAAAATCTTGTAGCAGCTGCAAAAATTTTACGGGAAGGTAAATAATGACAATCGCTGAGATTCTGAAAAATAAAAAAGTTTCGCTTTCATTCGAGGTCTTTCCTCCAAAGAAAAAAGAAGCCCTCGAATCAATCAAACAAACTGCCTGTTCCCTCACCGAACTCAAGCCTGATTTTATCAGCGTGACCTTTGGTGCCGGAGGAACAACTCAAGGCTACACCGCAGAAATTGCAGAGGCCATTGAAAAAAATGGAACCACTGCCCTTGCACATCTGACTTGTGTTCGTTCCACTACCGAAACTCTTAATTATTCGATTCAGAATCTCAAAGAAAAAAAGATATCGAATGTTCTGGCCTTGCGCGGCGACTTTCCAAAAGATGCTGTGACAGGTGAAAATATTTTTCCATCCGGTTGTACTCATGCATCAGACCTTGTAAGCATTTTGAAAAAAGAAGGTATGTGTGTGGGCGGTGCCTGCTACCCGGAAGGTCATCCAGAAAGCATAAGTCACGAAGCAGATATCGAACTGCTCAAACACAAGGTAGATGCCGGCGTAGATTTTCTGACAACGCAGATGTTCTTTGATAACGACATGCTTTACTCATTTTTGTATCGTCTGCAGTCAGCTGGAATTCATGTACCGGTTCTCGCAGGAATCATGCCAATCACAAATGCAAATCAAGTAAGCCGCATGATAGATTTATCCAACGCCTACATCCCACGAAAACTCCTGGCAATCTGCGACCGCTTCCGCGACTCCCCAGAAGCAATGATGCAAGCCGGAATCGCCTACGCCACCGACCAGATAATCGACCTCATCTCAAATGGCATCCGCGGCATCCACATTTACACAATGAACAAACCCGAGATAGCTCGTGCTATTATCAGCAATGTAAATGATATAATTGAGGCGATTAATAAATAATTAATTTCCCATTCAAGGATTTTTTATGTTATACTCTTTTTATGTTCGAATACGGTAAAGCAATTTGTTATTCTGGTTACAGAAGAAATCAGTCACCTGTAAATTGTACCTACCCTACTTATAATCAGGTTGTAGAAGATTTACAGATTTTAGTTAATTTGGGATTTAAATATATCCGCATGTATGATCCGGTAGAGTACGCACGAACTACCTGCCAGGTTATCCGCGATAAGGGTTTTGATTTGAAGCTGATGCTAGGCCCTGGCATTCAATCTGAAGTCAATAATCCGGGTTGTCCATGGCTCAAGACAAATTATTCAGAGACAGAACTTGCAGAGCGCGCAAAATGGAATGATACTCGAATTGATAACCTTATCAAAATTGCAAATGAATATGAAGATATCATCAATGCTGTTTCAATCGGAAATGAAAACACTCCTAGCTGGGGCGCCAATAATGTGCCGGTTGAACGTCTTATCACTTTTGCAGACCTTCTTAAAGCAAACTGCAAACAGCCGGTAACCTTTAATGAAGGAGCCTTTGAATGGCCGGCTCTCACAGAACTTGCAATGCATCTGGATATAATCTGTGTACATTCCTATCCACTCTGGTATGGAAATACAGTTGATGAAGCCCTCGATGTAAATAAAGAATGGTACACAAAAATCAAAGCACTCTATCCGAATAAGCCCGTTATTTTTTCTGAAATTGGATGGGCTACAGATGCAGTTGATTTTTCTCAAATGAAAGAAGGTCAGCCTAACGAAGAAAATCAGAAAAAATATTACAAAGATTTCTGGGCCTGGGCAGACAGCGAAAAAATCATTTCGTATATGTTCGAAGCTTTTGATGAACCATGGAAAGGCGGCGACAATCCACGCGAAGCCGAAAAGCACTGGGGAATCTTTGATGTAGACCGAAAACCTAAAATGGTTGAATTTTAATCTCTTTTCAACTTTCTTCTATAATAAACTCCTATATAGCATTTATTTGCACGATTAAAAAAACGCGTGTAAAATAGTTATATAGGAGTTGTTATATTTGTAGGGCTGATTTTTGTTATGAATGTCATTCAGGGCATTTTGATTTCTTCCTTTACAAAATAAAGAAATCTGAGTATTTGATAAATCAGGCTTTAGTCTGGTAGAACTTCCACAGTTCTTCCGTGGCTAAAGCCATTTTTGTAACAGAAAACTCTGAGCCCTCCGGGTAAACATACAGGGTATCATTTATCGTATTTAAATCCACACAATCACCTTTTTTACCAAGATAATCATACTCAATATGAACGGAATACTGGGAAGGCGCATCCAGCTTTACGATGTACGGCTCATCTTTATAAGTGCCGCTCAAATTAAAACCCGACATATCGTGGGTCAAAGTTGCCATTCCAATGTCGATGTAGCGGGCAGCATTCGGAAGCGCATCAACCTGAGCCCGGCAGGTAATTCCATAGGTGCCGTTTTCTACTTCCTTGCGAACTTCAGTACGTTCCCATTCATACCAGTCCGGAATATGACTGAACTCAGTTTCGCCAGCCACTGCCTCAAGCTCACCAAGCTCAGTCATCTGCCATTCCTTACTACAGGCATTACAGCGAAGCACAGTGCCAGCAGAAGTCATTTTGTATTCAACTCCACAGGCTGCACATTTATACAAAACCTTGTGAAGTCCTTTTGCCCTTTCATTGTATTTTATATGAAGACCTTTTTCTTTCTGCCACTTAAAATCATCATATTCAAACTCGCGGCGAATGCCTTCCATAATTTCTTTATTGTTAAGTGAGGCTAACTGTTCCGGTGTAAAAAGACATTTCATCGTAGCCTCAGTCCCCTTCACTTTGTGATCCGGCAAATTCCAGAAGGGAGAGTTTACGTGATGTCCGTGACAAATCAAAGTAACAACCGGCACCTTCAAAATCTTGGCAAGTTTACCCAGAGCCTCGGGAAGAATTGCCGTAGTGCCACAAAGAGAATATCTGGCCTCAGGATAAATCACCGCTATGTTTCCGCGATCAGTCACTCTCTTAAGCTGGCGAATCAGATAAATATCATTTGTAAATTTCCGTTTACAGATACACCCGATTAAACGAAGCAGCCACTCACGTTTCCAGAATCCGTCAATGGCAACAACATAATTTGCCCTGTGTGGAAACACCGCCTTGGTTGCAACCTTAAAATCCATAAAGGCATTGTGATTGCACAAAAGCAGATACGGCGGCTTTATGTTTTCCATGTTGATTTTAGTAAGCTTGTTTTTATGCGAAATCACCGCAGGCATAGAAAGAAGCCAGATAAGTGGCAAAAGGTGCTGCTTCATCGGAACAGTGGCCATGTCAAAGCGTTTAATATCATCGAGCATATTTTCTCCGTTATTAAATTATAACATGGGATTCCGAATAGTAGAAAGGATTTTTTGGGCGTGCCAGCAGCAAGCTGCCGTCGGCTGTTTCACCCTTAATCGAAGTTCCGTTAAAACCGACAGTCCATTGGGACTGTCGGTTAGGAACATCGAAATAAGGGGGTGTGAGATTTATCGAACCTTCGCTGACGCTCACCGTCCTCCCTCACTAACTAACGTTAGTTCGCTCCGGTCGGCTGCTTCGCAGGCGCTCCATAGCCTCACGCGCTTCGTTGAAAGACATCCGCTTTAAATGATTAAAAATCCATACAGATTGAGTGGCGGCCGCGTCACCAGGCAAAACTTCTTCCGCTCCCATAATCCCCCGTGCGTACACCTGCGCAATGTGATTCGCGCACACACGGCAGGTATAGAGATCTCGGAGCTTCTCCGCAGCACTAATTTCCGCGAGGTCTGGCACATGAAGTTCCACCACCATAAACTGATGAATAATTCGTGCGGCTATCTGCCGGTTCAGAAGACTCTCTGGATGACGTTCATCGCTATCTTCCAGCCAACCGCGAAAGTGTCCATAGCGCAGAAGCTCAGGCTGTGAAAGCGAAGCGGTCGACACCTCACTCTGTACCACGCCACCATACCCCGCGCGCAACTCCCACACCATCTTCACAAACTCGCCGACAGTTATTTCCTCATCATCGTGATTCTGCATTACTTCGCAATAACCTTGAATGTTGCGTTTCCGCAAGCCTCAAGTTCTTTCACGGCAAACACAACATCACTCTGTTTGTCAGCACTAACACAAGACTTTTCACCACTCCACAAATTCACAAGCTCAAAACTCTTTGCATTATAGAAATCTGTCGGCAACTTATCACCAAGGAACTTCTTAATCAGCTCAAGCCCAACAGCAAACTCGCCAGTCTTCTTTTCTTCACTCAAATTCAAAAAGCTCAAAGCAAGACTTCCATCACTGAGCGGTTTCGCCAAAACATCAACTCTGTCACAATCAGTAATATAATCCTTATCAGGGGCAGTTACCGCAGCCCCACCACACATAGTGTTTGCAGTAGTAAATATTCTCTTAGCCTGCAGGCCAAGCTCATCCTGATTCAAATCAATCAAAGCCTTATTAGCAATAATATTGTAAAGCTCATCACCCTTTTGAACCCGTCTCAAATCAAGCCCCAGCATCAACGGAGAATTCATCATACACCACATGGTAAAATGAGTCTGACTCATTTGAGTTGTCATCCCATTCATTCCAACCATCAGCATATCTGGATCATTCCAGCCCTTATCGAGCCCGGCAAACTCATCCATCACAACTGCTTTGTTATACTGAGAAGTTACACTAGGAGTTCCCGGATCCGTCCATGCACCAAAACCTGCATCTCCATCGCGGCCAACACGGAAAGTAATATCATTCAGAATACGCCACGAGTCACCAACCTTGTAACCCCAGTTCTGTGGCTGAGTCTTTCCCCATTCACACAAAGAAAGCAAAACGTCGTGTCCAGGCTTAGCTTTGTTAAGTCCGTCTAACATAGCAGCATAAGAACACAAGGTATTCTCCTGACGGCGGTGATTCATCAAACGAAGCTTGTTGAGCCCCGCACGCAGATTGATTTTTATTACGTCAGATTCCCTAAACTCTTCCGGCGAATTAGTCGCCACTAACAAATCATCAAACAAAACTTCTTCGCCAACAGCTACCTGCAGCCACTCACCACATCCATTCACACGTCCAGTCGCGTAAGTAACAACTAACTCGTATTCTCCAGCGGCAGCCACATCAATCTCAAAAACCAGTTCCCCGCTCATATCACCAACCGGACTTGTCCCTGTGTTAGTTCCATCAAACGTACCGATTCCACTTACATAATCATCTTTTACAAATGCACCGCGACCAGCCAGTTTTCCGTCTGTTGCTTTTATTGTTTTTTTGAACTTTCCCTGCCCGCCTGCACTACGAACTTCAATCCCCTTAATATTCGGTGCAAAAACATAGCGTGCATTTTCCGGATTCGAAAAAGTTGCATTATCCCAGAGATAGTAGCAGTTATCAATCTTCAAAAAATCAACGCCCCAGTCCACATAAGACTGAGCATCAGTTTCTTCAAATCCACAGGTTCCAACTGCCGCACCCGCACAGAGATTTGTTCCAATGTCATTGTACATTCCAAACTTCAGACCACGCGCATGTACATAATCAGAAAGCGCCTTAAATCCGCCCGGAAACTTCACAGGCTCATTTGCCAGTTTTCCATCTTCCCGTTCAGACTTATAACAGCCGTCATCCAGCACCAGATATTCATAACCAAGCTTATCAAGCCCAAGTTCAACTATCTTATCAGCCATAGCCTTAGTGAGCGCCTCAGTGTTTCCACTACCAAAAGCATTCCAGCTGTTCCAGCCCATTGCAGGCAGACGACCTTTTTTATTTCCTTCAAATACTTTTCCATTCTTAAAAGAATCAAATCTAAACTTTTTATCTGTAATTTTTGCAGGTTCCTTAGGAATCATTTTTTACCTCTTAGCCCTTAAATCTAACTATTTTTCCAACACACTTCAAGCAGTAGTTCTTCTTATCTACTCTACAAGATTCAAAAAAAGTATTAAAATCTCCCTATGTCTGAACAAAATCTTATCACAATCCAAAACTGTAGAATTGAAAACAGTCGCAATGTTGTTGTACCTGAGCTTTCCTGGAAAATGAACGAAGGCGAAGTCTGGCTAGTTACCGGTGCCAACGGTGGCGGCAAAGCTGATTTCTTAAACGCCCTCGAAGGAAGTCTTAAAATCATTCCGAATACAGAAGGCCTTTATTCAAATATTTTTTCCGACTCTGTAGAACTTGTTTCTCTTGAACGTGCTGCCCGCCTGATTCAGGAAGAGCGCGAAAATGATGAAAGCGATTATCTTGAAGGCGGAGTTGACCACGGCCGCACAGGTCGTCTTTTTATTGCCCAGGGCTTGAATCCTCAGCTCAAAAAAGGCACAGAGCTCCCAGACAATCTGAATTATCTTGATAACGACCCAGCTATAAAATTATGTGGAATCGAAAAGATTCTGGACCGCGGTTTAAAATATATGTCCACAGGAGAAATCCGCCGTACCCTTCTTGCCCGCGCCCTTGTTTCGGGTAAAAAACTTTTGATTTTGTCAGACCCTTTTGCCGGCCTCGATATTCAGAGCCGCACAATTCTTTTAGACTTTTTTGATTCTATTGCAAAACGCTCCGGCAGTGCTCAGCCTCATATCATTTTGGGAATGGAACGCTGGCATGAAATCCCGGATGCAATTACCCATGTTCTTGAATTTACAGATAAAAAAGTTTCCTTCTGCGGTCCTCGCTCAGATTATGAAAAATTACTCGCCGAACGCGCAGAGGGAAAAGAAGCCGAAGCTGAAAAAGCAAAACAGGATTTTCAGGAAGGCTTTGCAGAACTGACTCAAACTACTAAAAATGCGGCTGACACGGGAAATGATAAAGACCTCGCTGAATCCAATACAAACACCGCCCCGCAGGACTACCTAGTAGAAATGCACAAGGTAAACGTCGGCTGGGATGGCCACACAGTTTTGAAAGACCTCACCTGGTCTCTCAAACGTGGCGAACACTGGCTCGTGCGTGGCCCAAACGGCAGCGGCAAAACCACCTTCCTCGAACTGATTACCGGCGACAATATGCAGGTTTTCAGCAACGATGTGCGCATTTTCGGCAAGCGTCGCGGCTCTGGTGAAACCATCTGGGATATCAAAAAACGCCTCGGAATTGTTTCATACCGCATGCATGTTGAATACCGCATGCTTGGTGGAACATCGCTTCTCGCAGTTATCGTAAGCGGCTTCCGCGACAGCATCGGCCTTTATGGAGCCCCAACTGATATGGAAGTTGCTGCGGCAAAAAAATGGCTCGCCCTTGGTGGATTTGCAGGCCGCGAATCAGAAAATTTCGGCAGCCTCAGTTACGGAGAACAGCGTGCAATTCTCATTCTGCGCTCAGCTGTAAAAACTCCGGAAATCTTGATTCTTGACGAACCTTGCCACGGCCTCGATGAACAGTACCGCACCAAAATCCTCCATCTTATGGAGCTCATCGGCAACGGCGGCACCACAACAATGCTGCACGTTACCCACGACCCGAGCGAAGTTCTGCCTTGTGAAAAACACATCCTCGAACTCCATCCGGGTGAAGAGCCAATGTTTCAAATCATTGTAAAATAGTGTCATCCTCGGGCTTGACCCGAGGATCTTATCTTCAATAACACATATTTAGTACATCTTCATCATATTATTGCCGATAATCTCTTTATGAAAAGAATCAGCTTATTGTTAATCCTCTCAGTTTTTTGCAGCGCTGCTTTTGCCCGCGGAAAAGCTGATATCGAAGTTCCAACAGAAGAAGTAGAATACGCACTCAAAGGCGACGAACCTTCCGTTACAGACGCAGAAGAA
>Ga0129306_1001233_pt1 | contig 30835 bp, 34 predicted proteins | sample P827metagenome_FD_94438 | JGI IMG/M metagenome (GOLD analysis project Ga0129306, IMG submission 94438) | Capybara group fecal microbial communities from Wisconsin, USA - P827 metagenome | ecosystem: Host-associated > Mammals > Digestive system > Large intestine > Fecal | place: USA: Wisconsin...
AGCCTTTTGAGGTTAACTCGCCAACCGAGTTTTGGAAACCACGGTGGTCAGTACGATGCGGAAGCAATATTATTCACTTCAAAAAATTCCAAGTTATGCAACAGCACATTTATTACATCAAGTTTGCTCTGCGTTTCGTAGACATGCAGATTCCCGAGTTAATAACCGTTTTCAACGCCCAGGTGCAGAACAGAGGCTGGTCCTCTATGCGAGCCTATCACGACCAAGCACTCCTTGACGAGTTCCAGCGTCGCGGCATTGATACTTCTGCCGTATATGATGGCAGGGCCATATCATTTGCTTATCCTGTTAGGTACGACATGACCGGCAATCGACTTATAGCCAACGGCTGAACATCCTCCCATCATACAATACTCCGCCCTTGGCAGTCTGCTCTTTGCCAACGGCGGGGTATTATATTCTTGAAAAAATGCAATGCAATATTGCAATATTAGGGGATTTATAGTTAGTCATACGGGGCTCAATGCACACTACTCTTTCGCATTCAGATCTTTCAACCTTACGAAATAGAAGGGCATTTGGGGTGTCCCCCAAACGATGGCAGGTGTGTTCTTCAAATCAAACACCTTATATCTTATTGATTCGTCAGTACCATCTTCTTTACGTATGCGCAACATATAATAGAAAGGATTGCCTGGCTTTGGATAACCTTCGTTCGTAAGTTTTTCCTTCGACCACACATCGTGTCTGCTCTTTACAATCTTTCTAATATTGCCGACTTCAGTTTCTCCTTTCACATGCAACAATAGGTATTTGGCCTGCATGATAGGTGAGTCGGCCATCTTCTCCAAAGGAATATTATACCAGCAGTTCTCTAATGTCCAGTTCCTTTTCTCTTCGTTTCCTGCAACGGCAATCATCACCAAGTCATCCACAACACCGGCTTTCTCTTCTTCCGATACGTATGCCAACGTTCGCTGCGGTTTTGCTTTCGACACATGACTCTCTGTTGTCACATGTTCTATCAGGATCTTGTGCAGATGCTGTTTCAAAAGTCGCCCCTCCAATTCCTCATTGGCATTAGGTAGTAGAGGGAAGGCACCAATGTTCACCTCTTCCACACTGGTACTGAAATATCGCTGACTGATATACTCGTCATCACCTCTGCCAGGAAACAAGATGTAGCCACCAATGATTTCCTTTGAGCGATATGGTTCGTGTTCCTTGCTATAATAGATGGCATCACGGTATCTATGCATCTGGTTAATAGCATCGGTGGGTGGATAATCGCCGCCTTTTCCTCCTAATTCTGCATCTTCATCGATATCTTGTTTCTCAAAATCTGTATCCAGTATTTTATCGTTGATGACCCTGTATTTTGCATCATATAGATAAGTAAGTAATGTCTCACCGGAATCCTTGCTGATGTTTAGCACGATGTCGGGACGCTGTTCTGTGGTAGCCGTATGAATACCCATACCGTATTCTCCACCTCCACTTCGACGATTAAAAGTGTGTTGATAGTGCAATGTGACAATATCATCTTTGTGAGCCAACAACTGTGCTTTACGTTCCTCATCATCTTCTTCCTGTGGTGCTGGATAGCGGAACTTCACCACATGTTCCAACGAAGAATCTGTGAATGGGTTCAACAGTGTACCCTTAGGTTCTGTTACCAGCAACTCGTAATCCGGATCGTTCCTATTGATACCCATCACCTTAGCCACCATTTTCTTCATCTTGATGAAACACCAAAGTTCGTAGATTTCCCATATCTGCAACGTACCGATGTTGGCAGCACCATGATAGAGGTCTATACCACGCTTCAGTTTTAGCCAGTCCTTGTATATCTGCTGATAGCCAGCACGGTTCTGTAATACCAGACTCTCTTGTTTTAGTCCATCGAACTTGCCGACCCCCTTAAAGAACGGATGTTTCTGCATCTTGCGTAGTACGTTCTGATAGTCTATCCATTGCTGGCGATGTCTTTCTGAAAGATCTTCTTGGGTTTTACTGAGTACTGTTTCTATGACTTGTGACAACCGACGGCCTATGCTTTGCAGCGTATATTTCACAAAACGGTTTTCCATCGTATCCTGAGTAGAACGGGCCTCATCATAGCTGAAATAGCATTCCTCAAGAGTTCCTTCTTTTTGCTTTTCTCCCAACTGTTCTTCCATCTCGGGAGTCCAGTACTTAATCTGCTCTGCCCGCTTGGAAGTACGATACTTCACAATCTGTGAATGTGGATTCGCTATTACTCTGCTGACGTTCTTCACATAGTTGTCAACGATGCTCTGGAAGGCCTGCATCCATGTGGCATCATTGTTCAAATGCCCTCGACTGAACTGTTGAATGGTGATGCTCAAGTAACGGTAGATAACATCCTGATATTCATCGTTCACCTCACGAAGCAGGGAGGCATAGTCGTTTTTGGTATCCAATTTAGGTGAAACGACATCGAAACTCACAAATGTATCTCGCTGCCGTCCGTTCTTCGTATAACTGAACTCTAAACGGAATACGCCTGGTTCATTCAAGAAGTCTAACTCTCCCGTCAAGGACTTTTCACGTTTATCCTTTTCTTCATCGCAGAAGAAACTATCCTCAACATCTTTTCTTACATGACGAACTTCGGGTTTGGAATCCTCGTCAATTCCGTGGAAGACGATTCTAACCTGATACTTGCACGTCTCATAGAACACTGGCCACTTCTCTTCCCAGTTCTTACCTTTGGGTAATCCCTCTAGTAGTCGCGTTACTGGGTTGTATAGTTCCAGTTCGCATTCATCTTGGCTGTTATACGTACAATAAGCCTCAGGCGCAGCCAAGTTAGGATTTGTTCTTCGGGTGTAATCAATTCTCCCTCTGAACTTCTCCCATGCGTAGCTGATGTCCTGCGTGCGGACTACTACCTCGTAGTCATCCTCGCATTTCAACCTGAGCACCTCTGTCTGCATACCTCTGCTGTGTGATTATGGCCAGAACCGAGTGAACTCCTGATTTCCCAGTCGTTCAATCATCTCCTGTATTTTCTCGCGTGCCGTTTGCTGATGCGGCTCGTCTTCACTGATTACGATGTTGGGAGCCAATTCCTTCAGCCATTCCAATCGGTTTTCGTGAGTGATGTCGTTCTTTTTCTTGAACTCCGAAGAGAGGTTAAACATATCCGCATCGCCTTCTATTCTTGGCAGAATCTTCATCAGCAGTATGCGGTCTAAAGCTTTGTCAATAATGCTTTCAATGTCGCCCTCCGCTGCAGGATCATCCAGCATTACACCAATCATTATCGTCAACTCGTTCAGCACACGATAGCTCACTTCGAAAGGCGTACCCTTCAATGCCTTGTTGATATTGTCAAGTTTTTCAGGAACTTCCTCGATAATCTTATCCGCCACTTCAGAATGCTCTTTCAGCACCTCATCAGCAGTCACGTATCGCTGTACGAAAGCCTTCTGCCATTTCTCTTGCTCAGCCTCATCGAGGTATTCCAAATCATTACTGCCACCATACATGTCGCTCAACTTACCTCCGTTCATTTCTATCGTCATAGCACGGTCAATCACCTTGCGTGAGAATTGGTGGGTTGTATCGTCCATGTTCACTGTTCCGATGATAATGACATTGTCGGGCAGCGTTAGGCCAATCGTTGTCAAATCTGTTTTTTTGCCAACTTCTTCGTCAATATCGTTTTCCGTCTCAATGCCAAACAACTTCATATAGATATCACGATCAGTTAGGTTCATTGAGAAAGCCTGTCCCGTACTGACATTCTTAGTAGTGCTCATTTGCCCCAACTCCTTGAAGTATCTGGCTTCAACTATAGGATCAGTCTTTATTACCTCCATATCCACTTCATCTGTTCCTGCTATCTTGGGATGTTTCCTTGTCTCCAAAATGCTAAGAATCTCAGCGAAGTAGTGCTCTACAGGTGCCAGGTTCATCTCGTCTAAACAGATAAAGAATGGCACCTTTGGGAACATCTTCGCTTTCACTAAGAACATTACAAACTTTTTGAATTGATAGCCTTTACTCAAATTGCTGTAATAACCCAACAGTTCCGTTGAGTCGTGCCAATTAGGTTTCACCTCTATCATGCAATAGTTGCCAGGAGTAGTTCCCTCTTCATCTTGTAAGTATTGGGGGCATGACTTAAATGCCAGTTCGCGCACAATACGACTTTTGCCTGTACCAGATATGCCAGCAAGCAGGATGAATGGTTTGGTTCGGATAGCGGTGAGGTAAGTATTAAAATCGTTTTCTTCTAAAGTTGGTGTTATTTTTGTTGTTAACTGGCTGTTAGCCTCATTCCTTGAGTTTATGTATGGACGTGAATCAAATATATTGATAAAGCTTTCAAAAGTTTGCTTATCTGGTTTCTCTGGTGTACCGATGTAGATAAATGAAGCTTGATTAATATCGGCTTTATAGTTCGCACGAGTACATTTTAGGAATTTCTTCCTATTCAATTTCTCATTTGCATAATCATAAATACTTCTTAAATCTCTTCTGGAGTCTTCGTTATCAAGATTTGTTTCTATTGAAATGATATATTCTTTGGGATTGAAGTTGTTTAATCCCTTTGCCATTTCATCATCTTTCGTAAAAATTGAGAAAAGATAAAAGCGTAATTGATGCTTTTTGGCAAAATAGAAAGGTTTCTTATATTCGTCAAGGAACACTCTTATTTGTGGCTTGGCACGATCTGTACCTGTAATTCCTATATTCGTATATGATATTAATATGACCTCTTCGTTGTTAATCTTGTATAATTCACTCTGATCTTTTCTAAAATCAATTGTTTCCTCATATTGGGAATAATCTACTTTTTCCCATTCAGGGAAATTATTACGGATGAAATCCTTTATTCGAGTAATAGAATCCATAATCTTATACCTTTTAGAAATTGGTTACGACTAAATGAGTACTTTCTGATTTAAACCTGTTTCTTATATTAACTGCATACGTTTTCGAATACTCAGCTCTAATAAACGGTCTATAAAGCTCTTCAGTAAGAGGGGTCTTTCCTATAACCATAAGTGACCTTGATTCTAAATTTCTGAAATCTTGTGCTAACCTACGGTGGTTATCTTCTGTAAAGCCATTTTGCTCAATATTTCCATAGTCTGTAAAAATGCAATCATATGGAGGATCTAAAAAGACAAAATCATTTACAGTACACCGATTGAAGATTTCAGAATAATCTTCATTTGTTATCTCCGTTCTCTTTAACAATTCAGAATGTTCTTCAGAAACTAACTGAGTATTAAAGTTTTTATAACGACCAAATGGAACATTAAACTCACCTTTCGAATTGAATCTTAACATGCCAGAATAGGAGGTCTTATTTATGAAGTAGTATAAAGTGGCATCTAAATATTTCTTCTCAATAATGCCATTATACATATCTCTGAGCAAATAGTATAGCGCCTCATTTTTATTCTCTACATGCCGTGATTTGTCTTTCATTTTTATCTGTTCATACTCCATCTGATTAGAACGATATGTTAACTCTAATCTCGTTAGTTCAGCTTTTAACGAGTCAAAATTTTCTCGGACAGCCGAATAAAAATTAACCAATCTGGAATTTATGTCATTTATCAATGCTGCATTGGGGGCCAAATAGAAAAAGAGTGCTGCACCGCCTGCAAAGGGTTCTATATATCTATCATATTGATTAGGGATAAACTCTATAAAGTTGTTTATCTCCTTGCTTTTACCACCACGATATTTTATAATAGGTTTCATTTTTTCAGGTTTAATCTTGTCTTTTTCCCGTTTATACAACAGAATCAGGCAAGCACCAAACCTGCTTATCAACAATAGTCTTTACCTACACACAAAAGGTGGGTGCTTAACTTCTACCTGTTCGACATTCGAGGCCTTCCACAGCCTTAGCAAGTAAACAGATAGAGTAAACACCCACGTTGGAGTATATAGACACCCGTAAAGTGTGCGTTGAGGCTACACGAGCCCCGCAGCACACTACGGAGAGTATATACTACACCCCGTGGCAGTCACCCCAGCATTTGTTTCGACTTGCTAATTCGATTGTGGAAGTTTCGAATGTCAAAAACAAAGCGTCAGTAACGCCTTCCAATATGTAGTGCTCCACCCATGGACTCCGTCCTACTCAAAGGACATCGTTGCCGCAACGGGCAGATAGCATCTGCAAAGATACAAAATAAAGCTGAAATGGCAAAGCGATTTTGGAAGATTAACGCAGTTCGCCCCATAAATAAAGGCAATTCGAGGAAAATTGGGGAAAGTCCGCAAGGTGCCACTAAGCAAATCGAGGCAGATTGCGGAACGAATTAGGTTTCCAATTCGTAACCCCCGATAGCCTTATGTCGGATAGTTAAACTTTCTTAACGACCTACGCAAATCAAGGCATATCTCAGCAGTTCGAACCGTTTTCACATTTTGCGTTTTTCTTTCCTAAATCTGCCGTGATTTGCGTAGCAATTTATTCCCAGAAAGGTATTACTTTTGCAGCCCGAATTTAAAAAGGAATTAGAAGATGAGTAGATGCACTTTTTCGGTATTGTTCTATGCGAACAAGAGTAAGGTAAAGAACGGCATCGTGCCAGTGATGGGCAGAATCACCATCAACGGAACACAAAGCCAGTTCAGTTGCAAGCGGAGCATCCCACTGTCGTTATGGGACGCGAAGGGCAACTGTGCAAAGGGCAGAAGCAGGGAGGCTCTTGATCTGAATCGTGACCTTGACAACATCAAGGCACAGATTATCAAGCACTATCAGCACCTGTCAGACCGTGAGGCATTCGTCACGGCTGAAATGGTGCGTAATGCCTATCAGGGTTTCGGCAGCGAATACGAGACCCTGTTAGGAGCATTCGACAAGGACTTGGCAAATCTCAAACGCCGTGTCGGTAAGGACAGGGCTTTGGGAACATACAAGTTGCAGTTGAGGTCAAGGAACTATGTAGCGAACTTCTTGCAGATGTGCCACAGGCGCAGTGACATTTCCATGCAGGAACTGACACCCGACTTCATCAAGGAGTTTGCCGTGTACCTTGCCAACGACCGCAACTTGGCAAAGTCAACTATCTGGCTGTCGTGTATGCACCTGAAAGGAGTAGTAGGCCGTGCCCATGACAACGGCAAGATACAGCGCAATGTATTTGCACAGTTCCATATCAGCCCCAAGTGCAAGGAGCGTACTTTCCTGACAGAAGAGGAACTGAAGAAAGTGATGGCACATGAGTTTGAGGATGCCAATCTTGCCTTTGTCCGCGACCTTTTCGTATTTATGAACTTCACCGCCCTGTCGTTCGTGGACTTGAAGGAACTGACTACGGACAACATCGTGGAGGTGAACGGCGAGAAATGGATTGTCGGCAAGCGTCACAAGACGGGTGTACCCTATCAAGTTAAACTGCTGGAGGTTCCCTTGCAAATCATAGAGCGTTACCGCAACTATCCGAAGGAAAATCCCAAGTCGGTATTTGGCGAGGTGAACTACTGGAGCGTATGTAAGAAACTGAAACCCGTGATGAAAGAGTGCGGCATTGACAAGCCGATTTCCGCACATTGTGCAAGGCATGGATTTGCCACCATGGCTCTAACGAATGGCATGCCCATTGAGAGTGTGAGCCGAGTATTGGGGCACACCAACATTGTCACGACCCAGATATATGCCCGCATCACCACGCAGAAGTTAGACAATGACCTGACCATGTTGGGTAACAAGTTAAACCAGTCATTCAGTGACATCAAAAGAGCATAGACGCATGGAAGAAAGAAACATCATTAAGTGGAGTGAGTATAGCGGGTACACTGAACTGACTATACCGAGTGGAGAGATTTGGATGAGCGAGTCCGAGATGGTGGACTTGTTCGGAGTGTTCATTCCCAGACTGAGAAATGCTATCAAAGCCCTCTACAAAGAAGAGTTGGTAAAGCCATACGAGGCAGAGCGAACCATCAAGAAGAGAGGCAACCTGTATGTCACCGTATATAGTATGGAGGTTGTTCTGCTGCTTGCCTTCCGCCTGAACTCCTATCAGGCAAGGGCAGTCCGCAGGGAACTGATGGAGCGTATCAGCCGTAACCATAAGCCATTTGAGGTGATTCTAACCTCAATCAATGGCATGACAAGTTAGTCGAGTGACGGCATCTGTAAATAGATGGTACGTTGGAATGCTCTAATGTTGGAACGCTCTAATGTTTGAATGTACTAACGCACTAACGCTCTAACGTACCATCTAATGATTGCATGATTGATAGAACTATTGATTGAGTGATTGCATGATATTATGATTTATTGATTTGCTGATTTACTGATTTATCAATCAACAGGCAAAGCAATATGCGACAGGCTTGAAGTTGACGCAGGTACGGATATTTTCCACAAACGGAAAATACCGTAGCCTATTAGGGGATTTTTCGGGCCGCACAAACAAGTTAGTGCTAAAAATCCCCAATAGGCCGAGGTGTTGCACCCCTCTGGACTCCCTGCCAAGACCGTCGGCAGGAGCCGAACACGAACAGAAACGAGAAGCGAACGAAACAGAATGTCAAACGAATAAATCTTAACAAACGAATGGGATACGCAGTATTACACTTAGAGAAAGCAAAGGGAGCGGACAGCGGCATGTCTGCCCACATCGAAAGAACCATACAGCCGAAGAACGCCGACACGACAAGGACGCACCTCAACCGTGAACTTATCCAGTTCCCCGATGGTGTACGTAACCGAACCGCAGCCATCCAACACCGCCTTGACACGGCAGGGCTTAAACGCAAGATAGGCAAGAACCAGGTACAGGCCATCCGCATCGTACTGACTGGCACCCATGCTGACATGGAGCGGATGGAGCAGACGGGCAGACTGGATGAATGGTGCCAAGACAACCTTGACTGGCTTCGCAAGACCTACGGAGCAGCCAATGTCGTTTCAGCAGTGTTGCACATGGACGAGGAAACACCGCATATCCACGCCACTATTGTTCCTATCGTGCAGACAGAACGGAAGAAGCAGAAGAAGGAGCAGACTGTCAAGAAGAGATACAGGACGAAAGCCCCATCCCCTCGCTTATGTGCCGACGAGGTTATGAGCCGTGCCAATCTGATACGCTATCAGGACACATACGCAGAGCAGATGGCAGCATACGGACTACAACGAGGCATCAAAGGCTCGGAAGCCCAGCATATTTCCACACATGAGTATTATCGTAGTTTGATTGCACAGGGTGAGGACTTACAGGCGAACATCACACAACTACTGGCAAAAGAAGCAGAGGCAAGAGAGGTGATAGCCGAGGCAGAACAGGCAAAGAGAGACCTTGCCCGTATCAAGGCAGAGGTAAAGACTGAGGAACTGAAGAATTCCGCCACGAAGACTGCCACCACTGCACTCAACGGTCTTAATTCTCTTCTTGGTGGTAACAAGGTGAACCGACTGGAGAAAGAGAATGCCCAACTACATAGGGAGGTGGATGATTTGAACGAGCGCATTGAGCGACTCCACACCGATATGCAGAAGTTGAAGGACAACCACACAAGGGAAAAGAACAGAACCGAAGAACAACACCAGCAGGAGGTGAGCAACCTGAAACGCATCTTAGACAAGGCTTATAAGTGGTTTCCGAGTTTCAAACGCTTCCTCAAAATGGAGCGTGAATGTCTGGATTGTGGCTTCAACATAGAACAGACCGACAAACTGCTGCACGGACTGACCGTCAATTATAGTGGATGGCTTCACTCAAACGAGTATAGGCGCAATGCATTAGCCGATAATGTCACGGCACAAGTGATAATGGACGGGAAGCGCAACTTATTCCTGCATATCAATCAGACACCCATTGCCCAATGGTTTAAGGAGCAGTTCGGAGTAGGACAAGAACAGCGGAGAGGAATCAAACGCTAACCCTTACCACCATCTTGCATCGATGCCCACGGCGAACGATATACATCCACCGAAACCACTCTTGTGGCAGACTACGGATAACAGAACTCGTAAGCCTTAGGGCATCGTAGTGCTGCAGCATACCGAAATAGGAATTCATCGTAGCCCGCACCCGCTCCCTGACCTCCATTGGTGGATTGGAATTGTCACCCACCAGTCGCTTGCACGCTTCAAGTGCTTCGTGCATAAAGCCCACCGTGCGCCGCGACATATATTTCCTGCCCGGCAGTATCATGCCCCCGATAAAGAGCACACCCTTGGCGTAGTGCTGCACGTAGGTCTTCCTCGGATGGAGCGTCAGGCCGTGTACTCTCAGCCATGCCTCTATCCTGTCCTTCACCGCCATCAGGTGCTGCTTCGATGGATGAATCAGCACCATGTCATCGACATACCGCCCGTAGTGAGGCACACCCCACTCATCCGTTACGAGTGTGTCGAGGTCGTCGAGATAGAGCAGGGCCAGCAGTTGAGAGGTCAGGTTGCCGATGGGGATGCCACAGGTGCCATCGGTGCCGAAGAGCGACTTGTTGCGGGGCAGTCCCTTCCAGCATGAGCGCGGCATCTTCAGGATGCAGTTCTTCTCCGGACGGTTGAAGATGGTCTTCCGCAGCAGATAGAGCAGCATGGGCAGGTCGCGGGCAGGATAGTGGGGCGTAAGAAAGCGGCGGATGCAGTCGTAGAGAGCTTGTTTCGAGAGCGACATGAAGAAGCCGCTGATGTCAATTTTCATAATATAGCAGTCACGGGTGTAGTCCTCAGAGCACGCCTTCAGTTGCTTCTCGATGCGCTGTATGCCGTAGAGCGTGCCCTTGCCCTTCTGCGTGGAATAACTCTCGGGGTGGAACTTCGCCTCTAACAGTGGCATGATGCGGCGCGCTATCAGGTGATGCACCACGCGGTCGCGAAAGTCGGCTGCGAAGATCTCGCGCTTCACGGGCTTCTCCACCACGAAGGCTATTGAGCGGCGCGGCTCGTAGCAGTGCTCATTGATCTCCTGCCACAAGTCGATGCACTCCCGCTCGTAGTCCATCTCAAACCTGAGTTGGTTGGCGGTGTTGCGCTTGTTGCGGCGGCAGTCATAGTAGGCCTCCATCACCTCTTCCAGACTCACGCCGCCCATCTCTTCAGGTGCGAAGAGCAGTTCCTCACTATTCACTATTCACTACCTTATTCTTCCACCCCGTGGCTTGGCGGCCTATGGAGTCGAGCAGTTTCACCAGTTCCGCATAGCGGCCTGTTGACAATGCCTTCTGCTTGTAGCACACACGGAGCAGCAACAGCAACTGGCGATAGTCAATCAGAAGATCTGTCAGCGACTCCGCCTTGTCGCGCTTCATATTGGCACGATAGATATTGCCCAACAGGTCGAGACACAGATCCACCATCCGCTGACCAATGGAGTAGCGGAAGAACTTGGGCAAGTCCTTCGCCAGGTCGGTCAGTTGCTCCAGCAGGTCGTAACTGGCCTTGAAGATGGGCAGGTCTTCTGACTGTGCCATTGCCGTTAGCGGGTGATAAATAAAAAGGTGTAAAAAAGAGGAAGAGTCGCATTCGGGGGGTGTCGCTTCTCATACAGGTAATTACCCAATAAGCGAGGCAGCCAAGAACATTGTTCGTGTTGGACGTATCGTCCTCGTTGAAGTTCGCGTTGGCGTTGCTATCATCCAAGTTGACGTTCACGTTCCAAGCGTTCGAGCCACTATCCGTACTCGACCAGTAGTTGTTCGACTGCAAGTTGCCGCCTGTGTTTATCTCTACTAACGCGGCGCGGGCTGGGGTTGGCAGCCTTGCGAAATCACTTATGCGCCAGTCGGCGACCCTTATTAAGTAAAAATACAGCTCACTCCTGCAAGCCGTGGCCGGCAGGACTCTCGCAAGCGATATCCATTGTTTTCATTTCCGCTATGGGATGCCCCTGCGGCTCTTCCTGTTTCTTCTGTTCTTCCCTGATCCGCTTTTGCAGGCGGGCTATCAGGTTCATAGCGTCCATCGGAGTGGACAGCGAGAGGTTGAACGACAGCAGCTCATCCGCAAGCCAATTTCCTCCAAACTCCCATCCCCTCGCAGGGGAGGGGTTAGGGGTGGGGGCTTTCTTCGGTTCTGCTACCCGCTTCTCGTCGGGTGTGCCGTCGAGTCCACGGAAGAGGAAAGTCTTTTCGCCCGCAGGCTCCACCTCGCCGCCAGCCTCACGGATGCGCTGAAGCACCGAGTCGAGTTGGTTGGCAGGGAAGCCACAGACGAGAATGTCGCCACCCTTGCGGTGCTTGCACAGCACTCGGTAGCCAGTGGCACGGCTTAGAGCGAAGGCCCCACAGCCATAGGCATGGAAGAACATGCCCACGGCCATGAGGTAAAACGCCTTTTGCCCATTATTTTCCTGCTCTTGCAGGATTTCCTTTTCCGTCATAATAGCCTATTCCAAAATTTTTATCGTCGACCGCCTTACGGCGGTATCTACAAGCCGCTATCGCGGCTAAAATAGATGAATGGGTGAATGGATAAATAGGTTAAAAAGCGAGGCAGCCAAGAACATAGAGCGTGCGGGACGTAGCGTCCTCGCGGAAGTCCGCGCGGGCGCGGCTATCATCCAAGTAGACGCGCACGTTCCAAGCGTACGAGCCACTACCCGTACTCGACCAGTAGCGGTACGACTGCCATGTGGTGCCAGTGGCGGCAATCTTTGCCTTGAAGCCTGCAATGGGATTCATATAATCACTGGCAGATGATGCGTCGCCGGATTCAGCACAACCTAAGAACATGTTCTGCCAATCAGCCTGAGTAGGCAGACGCCATGAACCGCCGGGAACTGCGGTAAGGCCTTCGGCATACTCCTTGGCAGGGTAGGTTGTACCATCAGCCCATTTCTTAGACTCAGGGCTGTTATTGAGTTCAATGGCAAGACCGTTCGTACAATCAGAGCCATTGCCCAGATAGGCAATCATGGCCACGGCACCACTTGTACCAGCCTTGGCACACTTACCTGTGGACATAATAACGTCGCCTACAGTTGCCAACTTCAAGGTAGATTGATAGAAGTTCGTACCAAGCGAGAGACTGGAAGCCATATTGAAATAGTTGGTCGTAGCATCAGTTACAGCAAACTTCAGCGTTGTAGCCGTAGTGGGCAGGGCGACGTACATCAACTTTTCATAGCCAGAGGCAGGAGTGACGGTGGTCAGCAACGTGTTTTCCTGATTGTAAATCTTTACGCTTGTGGCCGAAATGTCGTTGGTTCCGTCAATGTCCTTCAACGTCAGTTTGAAGATGGCGTTCTGGTTGGTGAGCGAGACGGTACCACTGAGTGAAGAACCTGTTGCGTTCAGATTTCCAGTGCCTTTACGCACGTCGTACTTTTCGGCAATACTGGTGCCACTGGTTCCTGTCAACGTACCGTCCTGTGCTGCAAGCAAGTCGGATTTTACATTACCCGTCGTACCGTCTGCAGCAGATGAGGGATAGATAATGGTCACGTCATCGTTTCCAGAAGGAGAACCCGTGATAGTTCCGGTAATGGTAGCCACGCCTCCGGAAACACTGCTAACAGTCATTTCATCGCTTACACCATTGTGAATCAAAGCCACCTTCTCGTTTTCAGCCCAAGATGTTTCGAGCGTTGTACCATTCTCTGTAATGGCACGGGTGGTTGCACTGTTGTCGATGGTGATAGTAGCGGTAAAGGGGATGCCCTCGGCCTTTGCGGACTCGGGGGGCGTCAGTTCGTTGTCGTCGTTGCTGCATGCGGCAGTCAGCAGAGCCAGTGCAGCCATAAAGAATAATATCGTTGTTCTCATTGTCTTTACGTTTTTTGCTTGTTATACACTGGGGTTAGTTAAAAGCCTAACGGATCGCCGCTGCCGGGATAGTCCGTAGGATCGTTCAGTCCGCTGCCAGCCAGCAGCATCGTGCAGTGATGCAACTCGACAACCCTCGTCGAGGGCTTCTCATACTTACTTTTCTGTTTCATAATCTTGAATGTTTTAAAATCGTTTATAAATATAAGTTTGAAAATATCATAAGAACTGTGACAAAAAAACAATCAGGCTTCCCTTGCATTTCTGCAAGAAAAGCCTTATATTGACGCGCGGATGCCCGCGTATTTTAATAAAGGTGGACTGGCTGTTAGTACCTGAGAGAGAGAGAGAGAGAGAGAGAGAGAGAGAGAGAGTATCAAAATTATTGGAATGACCAAGGAAATCGGTCATTCTTTTTGCTGCTTTAACGTATTTTATCTCTCGCTCGTACATGATTACTGATTTAGTGCTCTATGTGGTTTGCTATGGATTGGGATATGCCGTATCAATACCTCTTGGAAGAAAATAGCCCTTGATGCAGTTAGGATTGCAGACGCATATCTGGATATGGTTCTTTTCCGCAAATCCTGCATTAGGGTAAAGCGGCTTTCCTTCCCAAAATACGCCACGTACAGAGTCATAGGGATGCTTGTTTGCATCACGGTTTAACTTATGGGCTGTCTGAATAACTGCGCAATCCAACTTTCTAATCAATTTGTCCGTTGAATTGCCAATATCAGTATTCTGTGGGAGTGGCTGGCCTGTCTCAGTATAGAGGTCAGAGAAAACATCGTATGCGTTTCTTAATTCATTCAGATAGATGCTATCCGTAAGGTCAAAGCAATATCCCAAATCGATGATGGCTCCTATCACTGCGGGATTTTTAACTGAAGAGTTCTTGCGTCTGGCCAAATCCTGTGCCCATTGCAATGCTCGTGTCTCGTTGTTTTCCCAGAAGTAGATGCCATTGCCCAACCAGTCATAATCATTGGTACTGGCAAGAAGGTTTTCCTCACCAGCCAACACCTTATCTACGACGGTCTGGTCGCATCCGTGGAAACCAATAATCAGGTTAGATCGCCTTGAATAAAGAGATTCCTTCATCTCAGATGGGGTGCTAATTCGCCTGATGGCTCCAAAATACCAGCCTCAATCAAAAACTTGATGGCACTTTCCTTTGACGCTGCAGCCTTCTTGGCTACAGCCTTCATTCTTTCTTCTCTTCCTGTAAATAAATCAAACTCTGGCATAATCACCTCACTTCCTTTGTTGTTTGTATCTTCTTTGTTGAAAGTTGACCTACGTCGCCTTTTCGTTGCAAAATTAGTCTTTTTTTCTCAAATAACAATGGATTTATGCAAAAAACAGCCAAAAGTTTGCTCATTTCACATTATTTGTGTACTTTTGCACCTCGACAAAGAGCCATTGAAACAGGCTGGTGGCTCAGCGTCGGGAGTTCTTTGATACGCAAATCATAGCAGAATGAGGAAATTAGAAAGGTCTCTTATCCGTAACCCCGATTTTTCTCAATCCCTCAGAGTCCCTTTATTTACAAAAAGGTTTGCGTATTCTATCCAAAGTTACGAAATAATTCCGTTATCATATTATAATAAGGTGTAATTTAAATCAATTTTAACCGTTTGAAGGTGATAATCTACAATTCGCATGCTCATTTGGGGCCATTTTGTATTAACCAGACCGGATATTCTTCAGTTCATCACTGTGCTCTTTGATGAATGCAAGGATGATGGCATTCACTAATTGACGGATATTGAGTTTTACATTGGACTCGAACTTAACTCGTTCAATCTCACGTTTTACCTCTTTCAGTAGCCAGACACATTCACCATGTTCCGATACATTCTTAAAGTCATCAAGATAGTGGATGAAGCGTTGCCATTCTGTAGTATTCGCTGATGGCTCTTGGCGCGGCTTACAGGCTGTCTGCTTAGCAAGATTGCTCATACCACCCTTTGGCAATTCTATGCTGAACTTTTTCTTTTCCATATCTCATTGTCGATTATTAACAGACTCACATTATCGCAAAATAGATTTTACGATAAATCGAAAGCTCTCATAGACGGCATGTTTAAGCGGAAGCGGGACATTGTAGGTGTTGACTCGCTTCATTTGTGCCCGATAACCAACAGGTGGTGCAACGATTCCACTTTGTGCAAACTCAGCATCCGTTTGCTTCCATAGTACCAACTCATCATGTGTTCCCATTCTGGCATCTACCTTGTTGGGGACAAAGAAGATTTGGGCATTCATCTGCGGATTGAGTTGACGAAGGCGGTTAATGACCTGAATAAAAGTTTTGGTTGAAGACAACGACTTCGATTCATACTCAAATGGGCAGATGATATAGTCAGCATAGATGAACATTGGGGCCAGCCCGTCATCTTTGATTGTGCCAGGTGCATCGAATAGCACAAAGCCATCCTGCGACTCTGCATTCTCCATCAGCATCTGCATCGTCTTGGGATCACTGACCTCAAACGATTGGATGTTGTATGGTTCTTCTTCTCCAAAGGTCTGCTTATCCTGCTCACGTTGCAAGGTAGCGGACTGTTGGAGGTCGGTGTCAATGATGCAGACATCTTTCTTCCAATACGCCAGATAGTCTGCCAGAAGGATGCAGAGTGTGGATTTGCCCACTCCGCCCTTCTGATTAGCGAAAACAATGATTTTGTTCTTCTTCGATTTCATGACTTTACTATTTTGTTATAAATCATAAATGTTAGTTTACTATTCTGAGAAAGTGGAGCGGCAGTTAGAACCGCTCCAACTTCTCGCGTTCTGCCCTGGCTATGCTGTCTGCCTTGTGCTTCAGGGCTTTCTCATAGTCTGAGACTGTACCCTCAATGTAGTCTAGTCTATTCACCCAATGCCGTTCGTATGCATCTTCAAGGAACTGCACTTCTTTAGGTGCTGCGCCTATTGCCTTGATGAAACGGTACTTCATCTGCGTATCCTGAAGTTCAATGATCTTCCTTCGCTGAAAAACAGAATTACAGATTGACAGCGAGAGAATCAAGGTAAACAGGATATAGATAATCCATATCCATTGGTGACGTTTGTCATGAATCCAACGGAAAGCCTTGATGGGCCATTCTTTTGTAGCCCAATAAGGTTGTTCAGCTTGAAGCTTTTCGTACAACTGCTTGTAATTCTCGTAGCGACTATACCACTTCTGTAACTGACCTTGAACTTCACCCATCTTTTTGTCGTGGTCAGCCAAGGTGATAACACTCTCTGGAACTTGCGGACTAGCACTGACGGCCTCAAGATTACTCAATCTGCCGTCAATACCATCAAGTTTACTACTCAACTTGCCAGAATTCTTTTTCTGGTCGTTTGCCTGCTCGAGTAATTCTGCGAGCATAGCTTCAATTTTGTCGAATGTATCCATATTTTTGTATTTTTGTTTGTTGTTATTTCTATCGGTGCATGCCGCGACGCTTTTTGCGACGTACACCATATTCATCAATATACTCATCATCGGCAAGGTCATCAGAACTACTATTGCCACCACCTCCACCAGGAGAAACACTTGGTTCAGAAGGAGTTGCCATCATAGCGTTGGCAATGCCAGAAGCAATAGCACCAGCAGCATTTGTTACGCCTGAAGCTACGTCTGTTAGTAGATTACTGGCAACAGAAGTACCTGAATGGGAACTGCCAAAAGGCTCCGGGTCATAGGAATGGCCATCGTTTTCAAGCGAAGTTTGCCCGTTCCGAGAATTCTTTCGCTGAGAATGGATATCGTAATCATAATAATCTCCATGACCGAAATTTCCGTTAACAGTTTCCCTTCTCTGGTGCATCTCATTCTGACGCAAGGCAGTACTAATCTTAGAATAGCTGTACTTACGGTCTACCTTGGAACCATTGAAACGGAGTCCTTCCTTTTCAAAGACAACACCTTGGATGTCTGCTGTCGTTCCGCGACAGGTAAAAGAGACCTTTATTCCCTGTTTAGCAAGGGCCGTGCGCAATTCATCCCAATTCCTACATCTTGGAACAGTTGCTTCCAAAGCATCATAGATACGATACTTCACGGCATCGGCTCCTCGAAGCCTGTCGCGATGCACATGGTCTTTACCGTTTGCTAGGTGAAGATGATACTTCTCAGTCAAACTCCTGCAGATCTTAGCACTACGTACTCTGTCATTTCTATCTGATATCACCTTGCCATTGTTGCCAATGCGGTTGAAAATGATGTGGCAGTGAGGATGTTCACGATCATAGTGACGTGCTATTATAAACTGAGTATTCAAGATGTTCATCCGCTGCATATACTCCCATGCAATTTTAACCATGAAATCATCACTCATTCTGTCAACATCTTCAACAGAGAAGTCGAGAGAGATATGACCAACCATCACCTTGACATCCGGACGGAGTTGACTCTGCAGACGGAAAGAGTTGATGATGGACTGTTTGTCCGTAGTCAACACTCCTTTCGAGTCCAGGATCTTCGCCTCTTTCTTATCCTGAGTGACGTAGCGGACTGCTCCGCCAAAGTCACGTCCTTTAGTTATCTTTGCCATCATACAATATCTTTTTGATAAGGTTGTTTACATGCATGACATTCTTATGATACATTTCTGCATCCTTATAATAGCCATACTTATTTGCCTGATGGGCCAACTGGTTCATGTTGTTTCCCATGCCTGCGAGCTGACGATAGAGTTCCATCTGCTCAGCACTGACACGTTCAACGACCTGACCATGTAGTACCATCTGACGTTGGTATTCTGTCAACGTCAGCCCGGCTTGTTTGGAACGGTTTTTCACCGTCACATAGTCAACCGTACCTAAACGGACAGGGGGCAGTTTGTACTTTTTCTTCTCAGTATTCAGCAGTCTTGGACGACCGCCTTTCTTCATTGTATTGTTCATGTCCGTATATACCATTATTATATATGTGAGTGAGACCAACGGGATGCTGAATGCTCGCCATCAGTGGGGAGCCTGGGTTTTGAGTCGCTCAAAACATAAACTTGCTCCCTACGGATACATGACTCTCCCTGTATCATGTCGGCGATAGCCGCTATATGGGTCTTTCGCATGTGCAGCAGGTCATCTATTAGCAAATCAGCGATGTCAATTTTAGTTCTTCGCTGTTCCTCGGTGGCTTTTTTCTCAAGATAGTCACAGACTTGGATATGCCAACCTTTGGCGTTAAGTTCATTTGCCCGTTTGGACCATTGGCCAAAGCTCTGCCCATTAGGGTCTGTGTCAGGAAATAGAATGACCTTACGTTCCTTAACAGCAGTCATTCGTTTATCTTGTAGATTTCCTTTCGACCCAGTAGCCATCCACAGGACATTAGGAATGCAGAGTGAACAGATGATTACGGATTTTTCACTTTCAACGATACCGATAACTCTATCTGCGTTTTGAGGTTGCCGTAACAGATGCTCACCAAACAGCGTTTGCTTAATAGTATAATCGGCAGACAACTCACCACGTTTTGATAGTTCCTTGGGAATGCTCAGTGGCGTAATTGATTTGTAGCGATGCCCGTCTGGTCTATACGCCATAACCTTTCCCATCCTCACAATGTCAGCCTTGTCAATATACCAATAAATGACGTGTCCATCTTTAGTTATGCCTAACCGGTATGTGTTGACTAAATCAACGATTCTGTCAACATCTGCAACAAGAGTTTTCAGGTAAGACACGAAATCGGATCGCAGGTTCTTGTCAAGGCTCCTGTCTACATACTCGCCCTGAACAACCGCAAGCGTCACATCCTTTTGATGAAGGTTGATATTGGTGACTACAGGTTGAGCATAGTCAACGCCATCCTTGATATAGAATCTGTTAGTGTCAATACCATGCTGACGGCACATGTAAATAAAAGAGGCTATGCCTACCTTATTGTTCGTGTGCAAGGCATTGGTGAACTTACGGTTGTTCTCTGCCTCGTTATAACTCGTGCTGAGTTTGCTGATATTTTTGAACATAGTCCGTCCGTTCTCCCCAAGATTAGAGAGGGCGAATGCTCCCTTCGTCCAGTCATCGAAGGATTCGAACAAATTGATGCCTCGGTTTACGACTTCGTTTACCAAGGCCTGATAATCGTATCTATCCATTTTGATTTTTCTTTTTGCTTTCGTAACTTTGAATGAGTTTGGTAACACTCGACTTGTCTTTGTAGCCAAGTTTCTGGGCTATCTGTTCGTAAGTCAGACCGTCTTCCTTTAACTGAATAGCCAGTTGATATTTGGCTTCCTTGCTCGTATCTACGGGAACCAAATTCTCAAACGGGACACGTTCACCTGTCTCTTTGAAGGTGAGATGCTCAGAGAAACGGAGTTTTATGGACTCCGACTTATATTCAGCAGACAGATAGTTGCCCTTCACACAACACAGGTGTTTACAGCTTATGTCGGCAATATCACTACGCAGTTCCAATACCAGGCGCATTTTTGCTTCGAAAGCCTGACTTCCCAAGAGATTATGCTTCGATGGCATGAACATTTCGGTCCGCTTGCCACAGTGATGCAAAAAAATGACCAGACATTTGTACTTGTTGGCAAGCTGAGAATACTGCATCAGGAACTGGCGTACTTGATTGCCCTCGTTCATGCTACCTGTATAGAGATCGGAGAAGCAATCTACAACGACCAGATCTGCAGGATGACTGGAGAGACGTTTTTCAAGTTCTAATGCCACGTTCTCACTATCGAAGAGGAAGCGTAGGCCTCTCAAAGATATAGGACTTAGCTTCATGTCCGCATTCTGTCTTGCTATCAGGTAGGCATTGGCCGTTTCATCATCCTCAGTAGAAACATAGATGGCACTTCGATGCTCCACATTCAGTTTCATCCCGAGGAAAGTCTTCAATCCAGCAGAGACAGACATTGACAATTGACGGAGAAATGCCGACTTTCCCGTGTCTGAACTGCCTGCCAAACAGACAAGTCCTGACTTCGGCAACAGTGGTTCCAACAACGTTGGAATCTCATTGATGTTTTGGTTCAGTAGCATTTCTCCGGTGATTTCATCAGGAAACAACACATTATTCATCATATATTATTTCCTATATCGGTTATACTTCGCCAACTTGCCCGACTTGATAAGCAGATTGACATCTTGTTTAGAATAGAGGTTCTTGCGCCCAACCTTCTGACTTTTCAAAATGCCTGACTGCTCAATACGCCAAAGAGTAGGATACGCGATATGCAACAGATTACATATCTCGTCACGATCATAGAAACCTTCATCTTCAGGCTTCTCCACAGGGTTGCCGATGTTTTTCTCATCGAGGCATCGGTTGACAGTTCTATAGAGAATCTCTTCGAACTGTTCTTCGTTTAATACTACGATATTTTCCATAATTCTCTAATAAATTAATTCGAAACTATGGGGCAAACAAAAAGCCCCCGAACTGAGTCTTTCTCAATTCGAGGGCAAAATTATGAGTTTATTATCAGGCCTGGAATGGGTTTAAGGCCAATTAAATAGGTTACGGCATTTAATTGAATTGATTGAATTAATTGGCCTCTATAGAGGTTTCCTGAACTTAATCTCCGGACTGATTATTCATTTCCTGAAACATCTCTATGTATTCTGAAATTTTCTTCCTTCCAGTGGCAAATTTAGAGGCTACTTTTCCGCCATTGTGGAATGAAAAGAGACCTCTATAACTATCGTTCATGGCCTCATATCCAACAATTGTATTACACTTGTCATGTAACATATTCCAGAACAGTCTTACACCTCCATTATCAACACACTTGATTATTTTGCAATGTTCCAATGCTATGGTTAGTGCAGCCAAATCTTCTCCTGTAGTACAATGTTCAAGTTGCTGAACGATTTTTTCGACATAAGCATCTACATTATTACGGCTTCCCGTGCTATATTCGATGAATCCTTCTAATGATTTATCCTTAAGGTCTTCAAATTTCGCCTTCCTACCACGTTTGTTGGTAGACTGCTGAATCTCTTTAGGGGTCTCTGGAATGGTTAATGCATGACTTTCTAAGCACTGTTTCAGCTCTTCTTTTGACAATAGAAGTTTATCGGAAATGCGTTGTGAACTCCAATAATTCGCATTCTTCAATTCGGTAATGAGACTATTTCTGATCAATCGGTATTGGAGCTTACGCAAACCTTCTTCATAATCATCCTTATTGGGGTGTCTGGCGGTCTTGTTGATTATACAAGTGTGCAAATCGCCTATTACGAGCCAAGTTAAAAGGGCCATTTTCAGTTTTTCTTTTTGCAGCAAACACTTAGCATAAAAGATTTTATCGTAATAGCATAATAGGTTCAACATACCTGACATACCATTAAAGCTACTCTTCTCGTGATATATCATGAAAAGATCTTCACAAGCGCCAAGTTCTACTTGTTCAGGCAGACTGGGGAGCTCAGACATAGCATAATCGTATATATGCATAAAAGCTGCAAGGGTTGCCTTGCGATTTTTCATTGCATGGAGGCACTCATTATAAAAGCTAGTATGCTCTTTCCTCCAATTCTCTAGTTCTTTCTTGTATTCTTCTATGTTCATAATGTTATCCTTATCTATTATTACTAATTGAGTAAGTACTCAAAATCCAACCCTTTCTTTGGTTCGAAAAAGAAAAGGTTGGACTTCGTACACCTTAGAGTGAACTCAACTAAAATCCAAATCAATATTTGGCATTAAATCATGGTAGGCCTGATATGGAATAACGGAATTGTGCTGTAGACGGCCAATAATGATTGATGGAGCTGTACCAAACTTCTTTGAATAATCGAGAATAGCCTGTCTTGATAAATGGGACGTGTTCATGATTTCTCGTTCCTGCTTGGAGTCAAGCAAAGTCTCTGATGCAAATTTATCTGCTTCGTCCTCTTTCTCCTTCTGATAAGTTGAGTATTCTATGTCTTCAAGGAAGATTTCTTTCTTTCCATGAAGTAGAATATGTCCTATTTCGTGGAAGAAATTAAACCAGAAACGATCCTGAGTTTTGTAACGTCCACTGAGTTGAATACAAGGCACATTTTGAATCCATCGAGTTGCACCACTTATTGGAGCCTTGGGTAGACACTCTGTAAATATTAGCTTAATGCCACATTTTGCACAAACAGCTTGGAGTTTTTTAGGCATCTCAGGACTTGCATCAATTACAAGGCTTTTCATTTCTGGAATATATCTGCGCAACAATTCAGAAGAATATTCACTTAATGAGGGAATTGAAGTAACTTGATGTTCACCCCTTCTCAGCCATGCAGAAACTGCATATGGATTTTTCGTTTGAGAAAGAGAAATACGAAAAGCGACCTTTAACTGCTGGTTAAAGTAATAGTCCTCCCATGCCTCTTTGGAACTGACGGCAAAAAAACTGAAAAGAGCGATGACCTTAGCCTGAGGGGTTTTATCCTCTGGTTTAAGCCATCCACGTTTTTGCATTTCAGACAAAGGGAATTGTTTGCTCCAAGCCACAGATTCTTCCAAGGCCTTTTCCCGTTTTAGTCTTGCCACATACTCATTGTACTTCTGCTGCTTCTGCATCCAGAAGTGAGCAGGAATGCCAGTTACACTCTCGAAGGCCACAGCCATGTCGGGAGTAAGCGCACTGCTACCTTTTAATACGGCAATGATGGTTTTTTCGGGCTTTGTCACGCGAAGTGCAAACTCTTTCACGCTCATGCCTAACTCTTCCAACTTTTCTGCCAAGGTAACACCAGGGTGATATGCCACCCGAGGAGTAAAGGGTTTCTGAATTGTTGTTGCCATAGTTTCTGAGTTTTATTATTTGCCGTGATAGTTCGTTATTTCTATGATATCTATAATTGTTATTGCACTCCAGATATATTTGCCATTTTCATCAGTAGGAATTGGCTTTTCTGTGGGTTCAAAGACAAGGCGATAAGGTTGATCCAAATCGCATCCCCACTGCCCTTTTCTATCACCTACCAATTCATGATAATGGCCTGGCAAGTGACGGGTGTCTTCAAGAGTCAAGGCGGAATCCAAGTCATTAAGTCGCAGTTGTATCTTCTCAGCTCTTTCAGAACCCATTGCTTTGACAAGCTTTGCAGGATTGTTACATAACTTTTCCAATTTCTTGTTCTTAAAGTAGATTTTCATTCTTTTTCTGAATTTCGTTGCAAAGGTAGATAAAATTTTGATAAACACAAAATGTTAATCAAAAAATTTATAATTATTTATGTAATTCTTGATTATTTCATCCTTTTGGGGAGGTTAAAAGTTGAAAAGACCTTAGAGATTTCTACTTGTCAACCTGTTTGTTCGCTTCCATTGCAGCTTTAATCTTGCCGCCTACTCTTAGGTCTGCTCCGAGATATCTATGCGGATGTAGCCCTCACAATTCTTCTGTATTTCGTTGTCAGCTATGCTACGTAGTTCCAAGTCTGACACAAGTATATTGCAATTTTGTTATATGCATTTTTGCAATTAAAAAACCATTTTATCTGTTTTTATAGGTGTTAAACGCACTTATTTTCAAATTTGAAATATTCAAACGGTCAATATAATAGAACTTCAACCCACAAACAAACCTATTGCTTATGTTGTCATCGTTACCCTTGTGGAAAAGAATTATATGTATTGGCTCAAGGTTCCTGTCGCCCGTCTTTCCAGCAGATTGTCATAAAGAATCTGCTGAGCTTTGATTCTATGAGGAAGGCTGTCATAGTTTCTGCCAGGAAATGCAATGACTGCTGTGGTATCAAAAGAATAATTATTACGGCTATAGATCTCGTATATATTATAACCGATGAAAGTATATGCGCCATAATGGAAGACAATAGTAGGATGGTTTGCAATGTCTATGACCTCGTATAGCTGCAGCGTCATTTCCGATGCCATAAGATTTAACTCTTCGCATACTTTCTGGAGTTCCGTTTGGTAGTGAATGATATCTTCATCGCTGCTCAAACTTCCGTCCTGGAATTCATACAGATTCTCGAATCCATCTTCTGTTTTTACATAGACAGAGATGGCATCATTAGGGTACTTCCGATTGAATTTTTCAGAGATTCGTTTCATGTCGTACTCGAAATCATACCACACATATCCATCACCAGAATTCCAATTGATGTCGCTGAGACAGGTTACAGCGAGTGGTTCCCCATCATACTGATATATCGTTTCATCTTTTATAACAAAGCAAATGCCATCCTCATCAAAAAGGGACTTGATGAACTTTAGTTTCTGCTTGTCATTGTCTTGTAGAAAGATAGAATGTCGTGAATTGTATGCCATAATGCGTATTATAAGTGTGTTGAATATTTGATTTGTAACTCTTGGATAGGTTGACAGTTGAAAACCGCTTAGTGTTTTTCTACTTGTCAACCTGTTTTTTCGCTTCCATAGCAGCCTTAATCTTATCGCCTACTCTTTGGGCCTGCTCCGAGATGCCTATCCGGATGTAGCCCTCAAAGTTCTTCTGCGACTCGTGGCCGGTTATGCTACGCAGTTCCAGGTCTGACAGAACACCTAATTTATATAGGTTGGTGGTTCCACTCCTTCGTGCCGTATGTGAACATATCAGCTCATATTTGGCTCGCACGACTTCACCATGCTTATTCCGTTCCCAAAGAGGGGATCCATTTCGAATCTTGGCCCATTTATCCAGTTTGTGGAACCACTTACGTTCGTTTTCCGTAAACTTGATGCCTTTTTTCTTCTTCTCCAACAGCTTCTCATAGGTGTTCTCCGACCGTTTTTCTACAGTCGTCAATACCGTTACATACTTTTCTCGAAAAGAGGGAACGGTTTTTGACAGCTCATACCCTACAGCCTTTATCTTCAAATTCATTTTCTGAACATCTATTTCCGGGAAATCGTAGTGGTACTTTTCGCAAAGTTCATAGACTCGATTATCGAAGATGGGCACTTCGACCTTCTTCTTAGTCTTCTTCTGTGTCAAAGTAATCAGGCCACTTTTATTATAGGTGATGAAATTCTCTTCCCTCAACTTGCAGTAGTCACTATAGCGTTGGCAACTAAAGTATCCAAGAAGGAAGATATCGCGAACGACTTCATTGTCGCCTGTAAGTTTTAGCTCATACATGGCATCAATCTCCTCGTCAGTCAGGTAGATCTCGGCTCGTTTGTCTATCTCCTTTACTGCTTTGTCTTTCCAAACCCTCAGGGAAACTGCATTCTTGTTGTAGCCCTCCATAGCTGCAAGATTACAGAGTTTACGAAAACAGGAAACCTTTTTATTGATTGTGTTCGACATATACCCTTGCTTCAGAAGATAAAGTGTAAACCTATCTGCAAAAGGTTTGTCTATATCATCAAACGGAATATCCTTCTTGCAGTATTCTTTTAGATTTTCACCGAACGCTTTCCACACAACAACTGTGCCAGGAGAATAATCCGAGTTGTTGCCATGACGAATGGATCCATCAGATATTCCTGCATAGAAATAATCAAAGAAGCCCAATACTGTTGTCCTTGACTTTGCAGTGGCAACCTTTGCTACTTGCTGGATTTCCTCTACGGTGCCATTGACAATGGCGGATAAAGCCTGCTCAATAATGGCCTTGTCTTCCTTTGTGTTTATTTTGTTCTCGGCATAAAGCGTGTCAATAGCCTTTGTTACCTTCATTTGCAGATCATGGACTTTAGCTCCTTCTTCAGTATTCTCATAACGTCGCATGGCCGCAAGACTCCTTTGCGCCTTATTCCACTCTTGTATATCTACGCGTATGCCTGTACATATATACATCTGCATTCCATTGCGTCTTATTTTGGTATAAAGGGGAGACTCCCCTGTTTCTCTTTTAGTTCTTAGAAAAAATTGTGCCATAACTTATACGTTTAACTGGGTGCAAAGATACACATTTTCTCCGAAAGTTGCACCCAATTTGCACCCATTTTTTGAAAGTTGTCGAAATTTTAACTTTTGGAAACTATTTGATTTGTATTTATAACTAACTGTTTTTCAGTTTCTTATAATTTCTAAGGATTTCTATTGATTTCATCTTCTTGAATCCAAGCCCATCCTGAAGCGCGGAAGAAAGAGTCCTGTAGGTCAACGACTTACGGGATTTTTCTTTTTTATACATTTCAAAATTGTAGCCAATTTGTAGCCAATTCTGTTTTGTTGTAGCCAATTCGTGTTTCTCCTTTGCAGAATTAACAATCCAAGATCCTGCAAAGAATAATAATTGCGAACCGTTGTCAAGTTCTAACGTTGACAAGTTGAAAATCATTAGGGTATTTCAACTGTCAACAACCTTTTTTGATGATTTCTTGCAAAATAATTCTTGCTACGCAGAAAGGCTGCATAGGGCTATTGTACCTTTGCACCCGAAATCCAACGGAAGTATGGGTGAGCGGTCGATACCAGCACATTGCTAACGTGCCGAGCCGCAAGGCTCCGAAGGTTCGAATCCTTCTGCTTCCGCACAAATTGGAGGTTTGGCAGAGTTGGTCTATTGCACTAGTCTTGAAAACTAGAGGGCGGTCAAACGTCCCAAGGGTTCGAATCCCTTAGCCTCCTCTGATGGAACTTTGGCAGACTTGGTGTATGCGCAGGACTGAAAATCCTGAGAACGTGGTTCGACTCCACGAGGTTCCACAAGAATATAATGAGGTGTTCTCCAGCGGCAACGAGAGCAGACTGTAAATCTGTCGCCATTCGGCTTCGTGGGTTCGAGTCCCGCCACCTCAACGATGGGAGCATAGTTCAGTTGGTAGAATGTCGGTCTCCAAAACCGAAGGTCGGAGGTTCGAGCCCTTCTGCTTCTGCTAAATAAATGGAGTTTGTAGCTCAGTAGGTAGAGCACCAGATTGTGGCTCTGGTGGTCACAGGTTCGAAACCTGTCAAACTCCCTACAATGTGAGGATGTCCGAGTGGTTTAAGGGGGCGGTCTGCAAAACCGTCATTCATCGGTTCGAATCCGATTCCTCACTCAATCATTAAAGACCCCGATTTCCCCAAACAGGAAACCGGAGTCCTTCCTTTATCCATAGTTCAGAATGGCTGTTAGCCTTTTCTTAACTCTCGCAAGTACTCTGCCCATCTGCTGAAGTTCAGGTTTCCCCTCTGTCTTTTCTAACATCTTTACTGCCTTCGTGATAAGTTTGAAATCATCAGCTGTCAGAGGCAGTTCAGTGATAGAGTAGTCAGGATCAGCGTACCTGTAGTACTTCTGATCGTAAACCTCTATGGGCGCATTGTATCCGAGTTTGTCAGAACGCATAATCTGAATATCGTTCTGAACTGTTCTAAGAGAGATCCCTTTGCGAATCCCTTCCATATCGTACAGCGCATCAGATACTTCATCAACCAGGTCCTCTATCGTCCATCTTCTGTACCTGTTGCGCAGGCTTCTGTCTATTATCTTGTAACGCAATAATGCGTTTTTGTTTACTGGCATGTTTGTATTTATAATCTAAAGAGTCCATAATCAATTTTTATCGCTATTAAATGGTTCATAATGAAAACTGTGCAGAAAACAATCTACATCTTTCTGCGTATACCAATACTTGTCGCCCTCCCTTGAAAAGCCAAGGTAGCCGTTATCTCTCAACTTCTTGAGATATTTATCCTTAACTCCCAATAATTCCATGATTTCCTTATTGTTGTATATCCTCAAAGGATTTGGAACTATCATTTCTAGAGTCTTTTTCTGTTCAGTTAGGGTCTGCAGAATTTCTTCCAAGATTTCCCTTTCGCTTTGCTTCTTGTTATTGTTCATTCTATTACAATTGTTTTGTTTGGTTCAAATCCGTTTGTCAGATGTTCATTGTAGTATATATATCCCATCTGGTTACATATTATTTTTGTATTGCCTATCATGGTGTCAATGTTGGTATGCGAGTGCCCATAAATCCAGGCATCAATGCGACTGTCGGCAATATAGTTTCCCAGTTCTGTAGCAAAGGCTCCGTTTAGAACGGAACCCATGTGCTGGGCTGCCACCACTGATAATGTCGGAAGATGATGTGTAACCACAACGATATGCTTGGCGGTACTCTCCTTTACTGCTTGTTTCAAGAAAGTCAGGCATTTCTCATGCTCCAGATTGAAATCATCAGGTGTGAAGCGTCTGCCATCATACATTATCTGGCGGAAGTCGTTCATGCCACGCTGAACATGGAACATATCCTGCTCTGGTATTCTCGACCACAGCGTAGTCAGAATGAAGTCCGTATCGTCTATGCGCACCACCTTATTATAATAATAGCCCACATTCTCACGTATCATCCATTGCCAACTGTCGCCACGTGCTGTTACGTCGCCATTGCTGTAGAACTCGTGATTACCAGGTACTAATAGCACTTGCTGGAAGTTCTTTGATGCCCAGTTCCAAAATCGCTTCTGAGGGGCAATGATGTCCCGCAGGTAGAACGTGTCACCTGCGAGCACCAGAACATCGCCCACAACTTCAAACTCATTCGCTTTTATATACCGCGAATTGTCATATAACTCCATATGGAGATCACTCATGTATTGTATTCTCATTGCTCTTAAATATACGTTGTTCATATCAAATCAGTTAATTATTCGTATGGCCTAACAGGCATAAAATACGAGTCGGATAGAATCCTCTGAGCACCATTCATCAGTCAAAAACTCATGGATGAGGGCGATGCCTGCAGCAAATTCCTTCAACCAGATGATTTCGTTCAGTTCTTCCCCCAAGTAATACTCCAGCATTTCTCCCTGGTCAATGTAGTCGTCCTCGTCTTCCTGCTGCTTCTTTTTAGTTTCAATCTTTTTCCCATTGACAGCCGCAAGAATCGTATCGAGTTTCTCTGAGATGCCATAAGAGAGTTGTTTGGAGTGCTCCGTCAGTATAGCCGACTTACATTTCTCCAACTGCTCATCCAAATATGACTGCAGTTCTGTCAAGTAGCACCACGACTTGCCCCATCGCCAGTCTCCGCCAAATACGCCGACATCCTTCTTCGAATCTATTCTTTCCTGAACCTTGTCAAACATCTCTTTCAACTCAGGGCTCAAGTCGTTTGGAAAGCCCCTGTCATTGAATGGCGCATCGTGACCAACCAACAGGTCTCTAACGCATCCTTGGCGTACAAGAGTAAACATACAACCCATCTTCACTCCGCCAATCTCTATGGGGTGATTATCGTCGGGAGAGGGGCCTTCGCCAAAATATCTCCATTCTTTATAATCGAGGGGCACAATTCCTTCAAGCAAATGCCACTGATCCTTTTTCTTGAATTCGATAAAAATACTGCTATAAGTTCCCATATTGTTTGTTTTTTGTTAATTCATTACCATTTGTTTACCTCACTTCACTACGATAGTTGTTCTGTGCATACTCCATGAAGGTGTTGCAATCGTACTGCTTAATCTTCTCTATGGCTACGTTATAGATATCCTCCAATGTCAGGAAGTGCAGATTGGCGAGAGAGCCGTCTATACCAACATCAAAGCGTAGGTCCATCGACAGTGCATTATAGTCGTCGAGTTTGCCATGACTATGACCATGAAGCATTATAGATCCTCGTGGCTTTTGGTTCCATGTCACCATAGGATAGTGGCACATCACCACACAGAGATCCTCTTTCAAGAACGGTGCCACAGATGGTTTGAAACGCATCTCCTTGATCTGATAGACCTCCTTGAAATAGTTCTTATAAGCCCGAATCGAGCCATCGTGGTTCCCCTCAATCAGGAACTTCTGCCCAGGCAGTTTCTCCAACAGATGGCGGGCATTCTCACTCTTCAGGAATGTCAGATCACCCAGAATATATACCGTATCACGCTTGTCTACTGTGCTCTTCCAAAGGTCAAGCAACCATTCGTCGTGTGCCACGATATCTACCGTATCCGAAAACGGGCGCTTAGGTGAATGCTTCAGTATGTTCGAATGGCCGAAATGCAAGTCGGCTGTAAAATAAATCTTGTTCATTGTTCTATTCTTTTTAAATTTTCTACCTATAAGTAGGGATAAATATGAAATGTTACATTGCAGAAGAGAATAAATCTCTTATTAAGTCTCCCCCAGCCTTTAACTGGGGAGAGACGAATTACTATTCTATGATATAAGCTTGACTCATGTAGACCTGTTTAACAAGGGCAGTACAGAACTTGTTGAGTTCCTTGTTCAACAGCTTCTGCTCGCTCTTTTCAAGTGCAGCATACAAGTTGCCATGCTCCTTGAGGAAGTCTTCGAGCACATCCTTGGAGAA
>Ga0129306_1001235_pt1 | contig 30776 bp, 31 predicted proteins | sample P827metagenome_FD_94438 | JGI IMG/M metagenome (GOLD analysis project Ga0129306, IMG submission 94438) | Capybara group fecal microbial communities from Wisconsin, USA - P827 metagenome | ecosystem: Host-associated > Mammals > Digestive system > Large intestine > Fecal | place: USA: Wisconsin...
CAGGGAATCCAGCAAATTTCCCCAAAAAGCAGTCACGAAAGGGAAAAAGCGGCGCCCAGATGCCTTTCGTGACAAGGTCGACGACGCAATGACGGGGGGTATCGAAATGAATCCTTCATCCAGGCGCTTCCAGCGCAGGGCTGGCAGCATGGAAACCGTTTTCGTGTACATCGCCCACCCGGTTTTTCCGCTGAGCTTGATTGACAACCGCCCCTATTTCTCGGCTTGGCAGCGCGTGCTGATTGCCAAGCGGATCATCGAAAAATCCGGCGGCGCCTTCAATTTGGACACGTATCTCGCGACCGACAATCCCAACGATCCGGTACGGGATGGTGGTTCTTCGGTTATGTTGCCATCAACCAAGGCCGCTGCAACACGGAGACCCATGCTTCCGCCGCCAGTATTTCACAGGTCTGAATAGCGCGTGCTGATTCACTCCCCCAGCTGCGATGCGATGCAGGTCTTGAGAAAGGCCTGCAGGGCGGGGTTGTCGGAGGCGTGGAGATAGTAGGTGCGGACGATGTCGAGGGCAACATAGGGCCTGATCTCGCGGTTCAGGGCTTCTACGTCGCGGGTTCCGTTGTAGGCGCGCGCGAAAGCTTCCCAGAAAGCGAGCATCTGCTCCCGGCTCATGTGGGTGAGATCCTGCACCTGCGGGATGACACTGTCTTCCACCATCATCCTGCACATGTGCGCCAGGTCCATCATGTACCAGCCGTGCGCCAGCCATCCCAGGTCGATCCAGTAATGCTTTTCCCCGGCCAGAATCAGGTTGCCCGGCTGGAAATCCCCGTGCAGGCAGGTCTGGACGTCCGGCATGGCCGCGACCAGGGCCGTAAGCCGCTCCCGCTGGGCTTCCGTGAGCAGGGGCGATTCACCCACGGCCTTCAGCAGCAGCGCTTTCATGGACGGGACATACGCGCTTTGCTGCGTGGGCACGGCATGCAGGGCCCGGCCCCAGTCCGCCATCCGGGCGGCCAGTTCCGGGATGCGCGCAGGGTCGTCAGCGCACAGGCGGGACATGGACTTCTTGCCCTCGATCCGCTGGCAGAGGTAGCCGTGGTCCTTCCCGTCCCGCACAATCTCGTACACTTCCGGCACAGGCAGGCCCATCTCATAAGCCGCCTTCGAGGCATAGAACTCCTGTTCCACATTGTGCGCAGCGCCCAGTTCCCTGCGCACCAGTTTGAGCATCACACCCGGATGGGCATCCGATACAAAGGCCTGCCCATTGTAGCCCTCACCCATCAGGGTCCATTCCTCAAGGTCGATTTGTCGATACGTCTGCATATTCTCTGATTATTGGATTATTCTTTCGGCAGGCTTTCGGCCACTTCGCAGAGCTCGCTGTAGAAGTCGGGGCCGAAGGCGGCGGTCAGGGGTTCCCGAAGGAATTGGTAGACCGGGACCTTATCCCGCTCCCCTTTCTCAAAGGCACAGCGGCAGATGTCCCAGTGGTGAAGGTTGAGCGCGGTCAGGCCGTTGCGGAGCACGGACACGCGGATGGGATAGAGGCGGCAGGAGATGGGCTTGACGAAGTCGCAGCGGCCCGCGCAGTGGGCCCGCTCGATGGCGCAGAAGCAGCCCGCCTCTTCAAAGCAGGTGTACGCACATTCCTCGCCGCCGTGCAACAGGGGCGTCACCAGGTCGCCGTCGGTATCCACCTCGAAAAAGCCCGTTTCCGCAATCTTTTCGCGCCCCGCGGAACTCATCCAACCCTCGTATTCAGGGTAGTGGCGCTCCAGCAGTTCCGTCTCGCACTCCAGCAGGGGCGCCCCGCTGTCACCGATGATGCAGCAGGCACCGCGGCATACCGCATAATCACAGCAAAAGTGCGCCGTAAGCACTTCAGACGAGACCAGGATGTCGCCGATTTGGATGATGGTTGGGACTTTCATGGCAAAAAGTTTTGCAAATTTACGCAATAGTTGATAATTTTGGCAGCCTTTATGCATTGTCACATCTTCGACTACAGAATCGAAACACAAACAAAAACCAATAAACGATGAAAAAGATTTTCGTTACCCTCTTGGTCGCCCTCTGTTCGTTGGGCATCGCTGCAGCTCAGGATTTGGAGAAAGCTACAGAAATTTACAACAACGCTGCCGCCGCAATCGACAACAATAAGGCCGAGGCGATCACGCTGTTCGAGCAGGCCCTGGACATAGCCAACAAACTCGGCTCCGAAGGCGCTGAAATCGCTGACCAGTGCAAAGGCATCATCCCCAAGCTGTATGTCTCCCTGGGCAAGGAATTCGTCAACGAAAAGAAGCTGGACGAGGCTGTCGACCAGTTCAAGAAAGCCATAGAGAAAGGTGAAGCATTCGGCGACACCGAGGTGGTGGAAGAAGCCAAAGCACTGATCCCGCAGATCCTGATGGCCGACGCCAACCAGGCCCTCAACGCCAAGGATTATGAAGCCGCCGTTGCCGGCTACCAGAAAGTGATCGACGCCGATCCCACCAACGGCCAGGCACACCTCCGCAAGGGTCAGGCCCTCGCCGCTCAGGGCAAGGCCGACGACGCCATCAAGTCCTTCGAGCTCGCTACCGAGAACGGCCAGGAAGAAGCCGCTGCCAAGCAGCTCTCCAACATCTATGTGAAGAAAGCCGTGGCCTGCCAGAAAGCCAAGGACATGAAGGGTGCACTTGAAAACGCCCAGAAATCGACCGAGTACGTCGACAACGCCAACGCCGAGAAGATCATCGGCATCAGCGCCCTCTCGCTCAAACAGAACAAAGTGGCTGCCGACGCTTTCGAGGCATATCTCTCGATGAACCCCACGGCCGCCGACAAGGCCCAGATCATGTATCAGCTCGGTACGGCCCTCGTGGGCGCCGGCGACAATGCCAAAGCTTGCGGCTACTTCAAACAGATTGCACAGGACCCCAAATGGGGTGAAGCTGCCCGCTATCAGATCACCACGCTCAAGTGCAACTAAACCTTGAACTCCTCGCACCCGCGAGGAACGCGGATATCGGCATCGCAGCCATCGACTGTGGTGCCGATGCCGTTTATATTGCGGGACCTTCGTTCGGCGCCCGCGCGGCGGCGGGCAACCCGGTCGAGGACATCGCCCGGCTGTGCCGCCACGCGCACCTGTACGGCGCCAGGGTCCACGCCACGGTCAACACGCTGCTGGAAGACACGGAGTTCGCGCAGGCCCGGCAGTTGATGCAGGACCTGTATGAAGCGGGTGTCGACGTGTTCATCATCCAGGACCTGCGGCTGCTCGAGGGACCGCTGCCGCCTGTGGAGCTGCACGCTTCCACCCAGACAGCCATCCGCACGCCGGAGCGGGCCCGCGAACTGGAGGCCCTGGGCTTTTCGTGCCTGGTGCTGGAGCGCCAGCTCACGCTGGCACAGATCCGCGCCATCCGCGACGCCGTGTCCTGCGAACTGGAGTGCTTCATCCACGGCGCCATCTGCGTGGGCTACAGCGGACAGTGCTACCTGAGCCAGCAGCTCACCGGCCGCAGCGCCAACCGCGGCGTCTGCGCACAGGCCTGCCGCTCGCGCTACGACCTGGTCGACGCCGGCGGGCGGGTGCTTGTCCGCGACCAGCCCCTGCTCTCCCCCCGCGACCTGCGGCTTGACGCGCAGCTGCCGGACCTGGTGGCCGCCGGCGTCACTTCCTTCAAGATCGAAGGCCGGCTGAAAAATGCATCCTACGTGAAAAATGTGGTGCGGCACTACCGCGGCGTGATAGACGACTATCTGGCGACGCATCCGGCGTATGCGGCGGCCTCGGCCGGACGGCTGGAGGGTGGTTTCACGCCCGATCCCGACCGGACCTTCACCCGCGGCTGGACGGCGGCGTTCACAGATGCCGGCCCGGACAGGCGTCCGCGAGCGAAAATGCGCAGCGAAGAGGCCGCCAAGGCCCTGGGCGAGCCCATCGGCGAAGTCGTTTCCGTGCGGGGCCGCAGCGTGGAGATTTCCGGCACGAAGCCGCTGACCAACGGAGACGGGCTTTCCTTCGTCGGAAAGGGCGATGCGGTGACGGGCGCACGGGTCGAACTGGCCGAGGGCCGGCGCGTGACGCTGCGCGACGCTTCGGGCCTGACACCCGGCATGCGGGTGTACCGCAACCTGGACATCCGCTTTGAGCGGGAGCTTGAGAAGAACATGCCCAGGCGGGTGCTCGACGTGGCGCTCGACTGGAATTCGCAAGGGGGCCGGACCGAGGTGACGGCTTCATCGCAGGGGGTTTCCGTCGTGCAGCGCTTCACCGACGAGGCGCCGCTGGCCGACAAGCCCGACGTGGCGCTCGGGAGCCTGCGCCGGCAGATGAGCAAGCATACAGGGCCTTTCGCCTTCTCCGTGCGGAAGCTCTCGGCCGACCCGGTGCGCTTCTACCCCGCGGCCTTCCTCAACCAGATCCGCCGCGACCTGGCCGCTGCGCTGCAGGCGAAGCTGGAAGCACGGCCGCGCTTGGCCGTTCCGCATACGCCCCGTCCCGGCGCCGGCATGCTCAACCATTCGACGCTCGGCATTCCGTCCGAGCTGCTCCGCAGCCGCTACTGCATCCGCTGGGAACTGGGATTGTGTGACGGGGCGCAGCCCCGAACCCAGCCGCTCTTCCTCGTCAACCAGAAAAACCGGCTCCGCCTCCACTTCGACTGCGCCGCCTGCGAGATGGTCATCACGGCTGAATAAGCATTCGTTTTTGCGGCATTTTTCCGATTCGGCGCGAAAATTTGTAATTTTACGCGTTCCGCGAAAATAGCCATGTCCGATCTCTTCTCTGCCGACAGCTGGTTGAACCGTGTGGTGACGGCCTCCAACGATTTTCTTTGGAGCTATATCCTGATTGCCCTGCTCATCGGCTGTGCCTTGTACTTCACCCTGCGTTCCCGCGGGGTCCAGTTCCGCATGATCGGCGAGATGTTCCGCCTGCTGGGCGACTCCGCCGGGCGGCATGGCGGCCAGAAGCACATCTCCTCGTTCCAGGCCTTTGCCGTGTCGGTCGCCACGCGCGTGGGCACGGGCAACCTGGCCGGTGTGGCCACCGCCATCGCAGTCGGCGGACCGGGCGCCGTGTTCTGGATGTGGATCATCGCCCTGCTCGGCTCGGCCTCGGCCTTCGTGGAATCGACCCTCGCGCAGCTCTTCAAGCAGCGGGGCCGCCATTCCTTCATCGGCGGTCCGGCCTATTATATCCTGAAAGGCCTCAGGCAGCCCTGGCTCGCCGCCCTCTTCGCCGTCCTGATTTCCCTGACCTTCGGCCTTTCGTACAATTCCATCCAGAGCAACACCATCTGCAGTGCCCTCAACGTGGCCTTCGGCCTCAATCCGATGGTGGCAGGCATCGCTCTGGCGCTTTTGTCGCTGCTGGTCATTTTCGGCGGCATCCACCGCATCGCCAAGGTCAGCAGCATCCTCGTGCCTGTGATGGCCATCGGCTACCTGATCCTCGCCCTGTTTGTCATCTGCCGGCATCTCGACCTGGTTCCGCAGGTCTTCACGCTGATTGTCAAGGACGCCTTCGGCATCACGCAGATTGCCGGCGGCGGCATCGGCGCCACGCTGATGAACGGCATCAAGCGCGGCCTCTTCTCGAACGAGGCCGGCGAAGGATCCGCCCCGAACGTGGCTGCGACCGCCAGCACCAGCCATCCCGTGAAGCAGGGGCTCATCCAGGCGCTCGGCGTGTTCACCGACACGCTGGTGGTCTGCAGCTGTACGGCTTTCATCATCCTGTTCAGCGGCGTGGAGACGCAGGGAGGCCTGAACGGCATCGCACTGACCCAGGCGGCACTGGAGTCCGAAATCGGCCGCTTCGGCAGCATCTTCGTGGCGGTAGCGATCCTCCTCTTCGCTTACTCGAGCATTATCGGGAATTACTACTATGGCGCCGCGAACATCCATTTTCTGACCCGGAAAAAATGGGTGATCACCCTGTACCGGCTGCTGTCCGGCGGCGTGATGGTCATCTTCGGCGCCCTGGCCAGCCTCGACCTGGTCTGGAGCCTCGGCGACCTTTTCATGGCGCTGCTGACGGCCTGCAACCTCTACGCGATCGCGCGGCTGAGCAAGTATGCCTTCCGCCTGCTCGACGACTACCGGGCCCAGAAAAAAGCCGGCAAGAATCCCGTTTTCCGGCGCGAAACCCTGCCGGACCTGGAACTGGAAGGCTGGGATTGAAAACGATAAACCAATCACTTAATAACATCAATCATTATGAAAAAGACTTTCGTATTTACGCTTGTGGCAGCGGCCTTCATGCTGCTGTTCACGGCCTGTGACAAGACGGAGACGCTCCCGAAGCGTTTCGATTCGTTCGTCGAAAAAGTAGAGAAGGATTGCGCTTCCTATTCTGAAGAGGACTGGGACAAAGCCAACACGAAGTTCGAACAGATGGTCAACGAGTTCAAGGAGAACATGTCGTCCTACAGCGAAGATGCTCAGAAGCAGATCCGCACCGACATCTCCAAGTATGTGGCGCTGGTCACGAAATCGGGCGTCAAATCCGCCATCGACGCCGTCAATGGTTTCGCCAGGCAGATTCCCGAGTTCTTCGAAGACCTGGGCACTTTCTTCAAAACCCTGCTGACCAACCCCGACAGCGAGAAGAAAGAATAATTGCGCTACGCCATACACTAGCAGAGGCGCCTACCTTCCGTAAGCGCCTCTGCTTGTTTTTTGCAGATGAAGAAACTACACCGTCATCACTTCTTTTTCCTTGGCGGCGAGGATCTCGTCGATTTTCTTGATGAAGTTGTCGGTGCACTTCTGGACCTCGTCCTCGAAATCCTTCTCGGTATCTTCGGGGAGACCTTCCTTCTGGAGCTTCTTGAGGGTGTCGATGGCGTCGCGACGGGCGTTGCGCACGCCGACCTTGGCGTTCTCGCCGGCCGTGCGGGCCTTCTTCACCAACTCCTTGCGGCGCTCCTCGGTGAGGGCCGGGATGTTGATGCGGATCACTTCGCCGTTGTTCTGGGGCGTGAAGCCCAGGTTGGCGTCCATGATGGCCTTCTCCACCGGGTGGATGAGGTTGCGGTCCCACGGCTGGATGAGCATGGTCTTGGCATCAGGCGTGCTGATGCTGGCCACTTGCGGGATGGGGGTCATGGTCCCGTAATAGTTGACCACGACACTGTTGAAGACCGCCGGGTTGGCCTTGCCGGCCCGGTAGGTTTTGAGATCTTCGTCCAGATAGGTAACGGCGCTCTGCATCTTGTCCTTGGCGGCGTCGATCACGGTTCTTGCCTTTTCAATCATATCGCTAGTCATTTATTTGTTGCTGAGCACAGTGCAGCGTCCGTTGCCTTCCACGACTTTTTCGAGCGTGCCTTCATCGTTCATGTTGAAGACGATGATCGGCATGTCGTTTTCCTTGCACAGGGTGAAAGCCGTCTGGTCCATCACTTTGAGGTTGTCGGCAATCGCCTTGTCGAAGGTAAGTGTCTCGTAGCGTTTGGCTTCGGGGTGCTTCACGGGATCGGCGTCGTACACGCCATCAACTTTCGTGCCTTTGAGCAGGGCGTCGCAGCGGAGCTCGCAGGCGCGCAGGGCGGCGGCGGAGTCGGTGGTGAAGAAAGGATTGCCGGTGCCGCCTGCAATCAGGGCCACGCCCCCGCTTTCCAGGTATTCGTTGACTTCGTCACGCATATAATATTTGGCCATGGGACGCATCGGCGCGGAAGTGAAGACCTCCGCTTTCAGGCCGGCGTTGCGCAGCGAGAGAGACAGGCCGATGCTGTTGATAACCGTGGCCAGCATGCCCATCTGGTCGCCCCGTACGCGGTCGAAGCCGCGCTGCGTGCCGCTCAGGCCCCGGAAGATGTTGCCGCCGCCGATGACGATGGCGACCTGGGCGCCCTGTTTGACCACCGCGGCGATCTGCCGGGCATAGGCTTCCATGACATGCTCGTTGAGGCCGACGCCATCCGGGCCGCCGATGGCCTCGCCACTCAGTTTGAGGAGAATTCTACGATATTTCATACAACAAAAGTAGCCAATAATTATGATTTTATCAAGTTTCAGATTATCTTTGCATAATTAAAGCGATTTTTACAAGAAAAATAATAAACGCAAACTATGGCAAGCATATTCAAGTCATCTATCGGGAAGAAGCTGATCATGAGCATCAGCGGTCTTTTCCTCATCCTCTTCCTCACCTTCCACATGGTGATGAACCTGACCTATGTGTTCGACCCGGACAGCAAGGTTTACGGCACCATCTGCGAGATTCTCTCCATGGGCTGGGTCAATGTCGTGGTCCCTGTCCTGGCGGCTGGCTTCCTGATCCATATCGTGTATGCCTTCATCCTGACCATCGGCAACCGCAAGGCCCGCGGTGATCAGCGCTACGAAGTGTCCAACAAAGCCAAGACCGACTCCTGGGCAGCCCGCAATATGTTCGTGCTCGGCGTCATCGTGCTCTGCTTCATCATCCTGCACCTGTCCCAGTTCTGGGCCAAGATGCAGTTGCAGAACTGGCTCGGTGGCGAAGAAGCCGATCCGTACATGCTGATGGAAGCCGTTTTCGGCAAGTGGTACAACCTCTGCCTCTACCTCATCTGGTTCGCGGCCCTGTGGTTCCACCTCACCCATGGATTCTGGAGCGCACTCCAGACCATCGGCTGGAACAACCAGATCTGGTATAAACGCCTGAAGGTGATCACCTGCGCGTATGTGACGATCGTGATTCTGGGCTTCACCGTCGTGGCCGTCTACGCCTTCCTCAAGGCCAATGGCCTTTGCGGCCTTGTGCCTTACACGCCTATGCTGGGATAATCCGGCAGATGATGTCGTCCGAGACGAAGAGTTCTTCCCTCGGGATGCGGATACAATCTGGCGTGACAATGAGTTTACCGGCCCTGGAGAGTTCCTCCAGGGTCGTTTTTTTCAGGGAAGCGAGCTCCGCGTCGGAAAGCGACGCCAGGGCCAGGCCGCGGGTGGTCCGCAGACCCAGCATCAGTTTCTCTTCCAGCACTTCCCTGTCGGAAAGGCTTTCGCTGCCGTGCGGCCGCCCGGCGACATACGCGTCGATGTCCGGCGTGTTCCAGCTGCGCAGCCGGCCGCCGTCGAAGGAATGTGCGCCGGCGCCGAAACCCAGATAGGCGTCCCGTGACCAATACGCGCTGTTGTGGCGCGAAGCGAAGCCCGGACGGGCATAGTTCGAGATCTCATACTGCTCGAAGCCAGCGGCGGCCAGGCGCTCCTGCAACAGTGTATACTGCCGACGGCAGCGTTCTTCGTCGGCGTCGGCCCAGCGGCCCATCATCTGGTAACAGGAGATATGCGCCGGTGCGAGGGCCAGCGCCCGGTCGACCGACACGAGCCAGTCGGCATCGGAGAGGCCTTCGAAACCGAAGATCAGGTCGAGCGAAAGGTTGTCGAAGCCGGCGCGGCGCAGCGTCGCACAGGCCTCCCCGGCCTGCGCGGCCGTGTGCCGCCGCCGCATCCAGCGCAGCTGCGCATCGTGAAACGACTGCACGCCCATGCTCACCCGGTTGACGCCCATTTCCCGCAGCGCAGCCGCCAGCGCCGGCGTCACGTCGTCGGGATTGACCTCGACCGTAAACTCTTCGAAAGACCGCACCTGGAAGACCTCCCGGCAGGCGTCGGCCACCTGCGCCAGCAGCGCCGGCGGCAACAAAGAAGGCGTTCCCCCGCCGAAATACAAGGTCGTCGGGGGGACGCTCAGTTCAAGCGCACGTTCGCGGATCTCCTGCAGCAGGGCTTCCACGTAGGGTTTCCAGTCTTTCCGCACGCGCGCATAGAAGTCGCAGTAGCTGCACTTCGACGCGCAGAAGGGGAAGTGGACGTAAAGCCCCGGCATCGGGCTTATTTCAGGATCATCTCAGCGGTGCCGAGCTTGGTCTCGTCGGTGTAGAATTCGACCGTATACTTGCCCTTCGCGAAATTCTCCGAAGAGGCGAAGTAGATGCAGATCTCCACTTCCTCGCCCTGGTAGTCCACTTCGCGGAGCGCCGAATAGATCATCTGTTCACCGTTGCAGACGAAGACTTTGCCCGTATCGTCGGTCATCAGGATATCGTCGGGGCCCTTGACACGGATGTAGACCGTGCGCCAGCCGCGTTCGGCGATGCTGTTTTCGATCAGGCTCATGCAGGCGCGCAGTTTGCGGGCGCGGCTGCTGCGGTCGGTGACCTTGTTCGACTCGTTGATGGCCACCAGGTTGAAGCCACGGCCCTTCACCACGGCGCCGGCCGAGGCCAGCTTCGACAGTTCGTCGGTGGTGGAGCGCAGGTCTTCATACTGGCGCTTGCTCTCCTGCGCTTCCCGGCGGGCGGCGGAAGCCTCGTTCCGCAGGGATGTGTTGAGGGTATTGAGCGAGTCGATCTGCCGGATGTATCCTTTCATAATGGAACGCAAGGTGCCGAGTTCCTGCTCGTATTGGCGGATCTTGGCCCGGTTGGTAGCTTCTGTCTTCTGGAGACGTTCGATCAGCTGTTCCACCTTCACTTTTTCGACGTTGAGGGAGTCGTTGAGCGCGGCGTTGGTCGTGCTCAGGGACTCGTAGTCACCGTGAAGGGCGATCAGCTCGTTGGTCAGGTTCTGCTTGTCGATATTGAGGTCTTTCACCAGGGCGTTCTTCTTGACCATCATCACACCCAGGATGACCAGCAGAACCGCGGCGACCGCGCCGAGGGCGATGGCTGCCGTGCGCATCGACTTGCTGGCGCCGCCATTGTCGCTTTTTTTGCTCGGATGATCTTTTTCAAACTGGATCATCTCTTCATCAAGTTCTTCCATCGCTGTACTTTTTTCTTAAGTTTATGCAAAAATATATAATTTTGTAAAGATAATCAATCCCCATCCCCATGAGATACCTGATTCGCTCCCTCAAATACCTGGTTTACTTTGCCATCATCTTTTTTGTGATGGTCGGCATCGTCTTTCTCTTTTCCAGCCAGAAAGCCGCCGGCCTGAGTTTCGTCGACCTCTTCAAGGAAGGCTCGCTGCCCAAGATCGCGCTGTTCTTCGTGGCCATTTCCGCCATCTATCCCTATCTGAGCTTCCAGAAAAAAGAACTGTACCTCAACGGTCCGTTCACAAACTATGCCGAAATGGTCGACGAGGTGATGCAGTCGCTGGACTATGTGCCGGAAAAGAAAGAGGCCGACAGCGTGAGCTACGTCAAGCGCAGCGCCTATGCGCGCCTGACCCGCATGTATGAAGACCGCGTCACCTTCCACACCGCCGGCAGCCCCGTGATCGTCGACGGCTACCGCAAGGACCTGCTCCGCGTCCTCAGCCTGCTCAACCACCGCATCCGCCAGGAAAGCCGCGAACAGGAAGAAGCCTGATTCCACAACCGCCATGAAAGTCGTAGCAGAATTCAATCTCGAGTATGAAGCCGAGATCGCCAAGGGCCTTCTCGAAAGCGAAGGCATTCGTGCCGTGATCATGAATGCCAACAGCCCCTATCCGGGCATCACGATGGGCCGCCACGGCGTCCAGCTGATGGTCAACGACGAGGATTTCGAATCCGCCCAGATGATCCTCGACCGCGACAACGCCTAGCTGCCTCCTTCACAAAAAGCACGCTGAACCCGAAGAGGCTACTCCTCTCCGGGTATGAGGATGTTCAGACTCGCCTGCAGCTTGTCGGTGGCTTTGATGGCTTGCGGCGTCGCGACACCGTGAAGCTGGTAGACGACGACGGCCTTCGAGAGATTGTCCGTCGCGGTGGTGGCGGGCACGATTTCCTGCTGGACGGCCGTCGTGCTGCCGGCCGCGAACGACTGTGACACAGCGCGCGAAATGGCACGGCCCGTGTCGTCGATCAGCGTGAGCGTCATATCGACATCCAGCGGCAGGGTATTGACCATTTCCCCACGCAAACCCAGCGGCTGTGCCTTCAGGGCCGCAGCAATTTTCGACGGCACGTTCAAGGTGTCGCTCAGGGTCATGCTGAAGCTGCTGCCCGGCACAAAAGGAATCACCGTCCCGGGGGTCATTTCCACCTGGCGGTCCTGCCCGAGCAACACGGTGCAGGACTGGTCTTCCAGCATGGCCGCCGACGTACTGAACTGGAATTCATCGGGCATGCGGGCAAACAGCGGCGAGAGGTCGCCGGCTTCCTGGAGCCGGAACACGGACGTGACAGTGCTGCCGGGAGCGGCGACCGGCAGCGGCATGCGCAGGTCCGAAACCGTGCCGACGGTGCGGCGGCTTCTCCGCGAAGTCAGGTCGACCCGGGCCTCGGCGGGTCCCGACAGGTTGGATGTCATGTCGAGCTGTACCGCCGTGCCGCTGGGATCAAGGTCCAGCGCGGCCAGGCCGGCGGGAAGGTTCAGCGTCCCGGTCACGGCCTTCGTCTGATAGGAGAAGCGGCCCGTGACGGCATCGCAGTTGACATCGCGCAGCACCACGGTGACATTGATCAGCATCTTGTCGGGCGCTTCGGCCAGCCGGGTCTTCGTGGTTTTCAGTCCTTCGAATCGCACCTGTCCGCTCAGGCCGACGCGGGCGTCGAGCTTGAGGTTATGGCGCTCCGGGTCGAAGTTGTCCGGGTCGAAGGGAACACCGTCGAGACGGAAGATCTTTTGGGCCCGGTACCCGTTCTCTGCGGTCAGGGGCGCGTCGAAGCTGAGGATGCCTTCCTGGGCGTCCGGGCTGTTGAAAAAGGCGCGCATGTCGACCGAAAACGCCGGGATGACGGCGCCTTCCGTGAAGAAGGGGCTCGTCACCGAAAGCGTGACGTCGAAGTGCGAGCTTTCCGACAGATGGATGTCTTCCAGGGCGATGACCTCTTCCGGCAGGCCCGACAGGTAGATCGTCATCCCTTTCGAGCGGTAGCCCAGGTCGACGACGGACGGCAGGATCGTGGACAGGTCGATGGTCTCGGGCGCTTCCGCCGGCACGGCCGGCTTGCTGCCCAGGTTGAAATCATACCCGATGGATGTATTGCAATAGCGGGCGAACGGCTTCGCACCGTCGTAGTCTTTCAGGATATCGAACGCCAGGGAGAAAGGCGCGCCTGCGCAGCGGAAGGCGAGCGAACCGTCGGTCTGCTGCTGGAGACAGGGCGTCAGCTCGGCTGTGAGCAGGCTCTCCCCGTTGATGAGCGCGGTCTGCCCCAGCGAAACCGTTTCGTCGGGTTTCGGAACCGGGATGGGTTCGGGTTCGGGTTTCGGGCAAGCCGTCAGCAGCGTGCAGGCTGCCAGCAGGGTCAGGGTATGGAAGAGCGCTTTCATTCTTGTGACGTGTTGTTTGAATTCAACTAGTAAAGTTACGAATAATTCTTCATCCCAAGAAATTGCCGCATCTGCGAAAAAATGCGTATCTTTGGGAGATTATGCGCTTTTCGGAAATCATCGGGAATGAAGAGCTCAAGCAGCAGCTGGTGCGGATGGTCCGCGGCCAGCGGCTGGGACACGCCATCCTCTTCGTGGAGGAGAGCGGCGGAGGCGGCTTTGCCTTCGCCCTGGCACTGGCACAGTTCGTCAACTGCCGCGAGCCGCAGGAAGACGACGCCTGCGGCACCTGCCCTGCGTGCCACAAGTACCAGAAACTCATCCACCCCGACCTGCATTTCGTATTTCCGGTGAGCGCCAGTACCCAGTTGAGCGAAAGCGAGAAAAAAGCGCCCGTGTCGGACTACTTCCTGCCCGCTTTCCGCGAGCTGGCGCTGGCCAATCCCTACTTCACCGAGCAGGAACTCTACGACGCCATCGGCATCGAAAACAAGAGCGGCCTGATCAGCGTGCACGAGTCGCGGCGCATCTTCGAGAAGCTGTCGCTGCGGGCCGCGGAAGGCCTGTGGAAGACCATGATCGTCTACCTGCCGGAAAAGATGAACCTCGACGCGGCCAACAAGCTGCTCAAACTGCTCGAGGAGCCGCCCGCCGGCACCCTCTTCCTGCTGGTGACCCATCAGCCCGAGCGGCTGCTCCCCACCATCCGCTCCCGCTGCCAGGCCATCGCCCTCAAGCCGCTCAGCCGCGAAGAACGGTTGCGCACGGCCGGAGGCCGCGACAGCGACAACGCCGAATACCGCGAGATCGCCAAGTCGCTGCTCGAAGCCGGCCTGGCCAAACGCATCATCGACACCTTTCCTCAATGGGAGATGCTCGCCGACCTGGGTCGCGAGAAACAGCGGGAATGGTGCCTGTACATGGAACAATACATCCGAAAAATCTACCTGGTTGCCAGCGGACTCGACGCTCTGGCCCGTCTCTCCGAACAGGAAGAGGCCACCATCCGCGGCTTTGCCGCCCGCATCAAGCCCAGCTTCTACGAGAAGGCCTTCCTGGCCGTCGACGCCGCCCTTTCCGCCGTCGGCAGCAACGTCAACCCGAAACTGACCTTCTGCGACCTGAGCAACCGGCTTTTACTTGCTTTATAGCCCCATGGAAGAAATCACCCTCAAAGAAAAAGGAACCACCCAATATGACTGCTCCCGCGGCTGCGAAGTGGAGCGTACGCCCATCGGCGAGCTGAAGGTCCGCTACAACATCCGCTGCTGCAAGCTCAGCAGCTACGACTGGATGGAAGGCATCCACCAGAGCCGCTACAGCGACCTTTACGAAGTGCGCTTCAAGAACACCCGCAAGGTGTTTTTCCGCAATACCTCGGGACAGATCATCAAGAAGGGCGACCTGGTGGTGGTGGAGGCCCAGAACGGACACGACCTGGGCATCGTCACGCTCGAAGGACCAGTGGTCCTCGAGCAGCTGGCCCGCCACCGCATCGACCCCGAGACCTATGAGTTCCGCCGCATCTACCGCAAGGCCAAGATCCTCGACATCGAGCGCTGGCAGGAAGCCATCTCCCGCGAACAGAAGACCATGATCCGCTCGCGCCAGCTGGCCGCCCGCCTCGGCCTCGACATGAAGATCGGCGACGTGGAATTTCAGGGCGACGGCACCAAGGCCATCTTCTACTACATCGCCGACGAGCGCGTGGACTTCCGCCAGCTCATCAAGGATTTCGCCGAAGAATTCCATATCCGCGTGGAGATGAAACAGATCGGCGCCCGCCAGGAAGCCGGCCTGATCGGCGGCCTCGGTGTCTGCGGCCGCGCCCTGTGCTGCTCCAACTACATGTCGGACTTCCAGTCGATCACCACGCAGGCCGCCCGCTGCCAGGACCTCTCGCTCAATCCGCAGAAACTGGCCGGCCAGTGCAGCAAGCTCAAATGCTGCATCAACTACGAGGCCTCGACCTATGTGGACGCCCAGAAGCAGCTGCCCGACCTCCGCGGCCCCATCGAGCTCGAGGATGGCCCGGCCTGGCTCATGAAGACCGACATCCTGCGCGGCATCATGTACTTCTCCTACGAGCAGGGCAGCCTGGCGAACCTCTATGCCATCCCCGCCAGCCGTGTCCGCGAGATCCTGGCGGAGAACCGCAAGGGCAACAAGCCGGCCTCACTGCAGGAAAGCGGCCCGGCCGTCAAGAGCGAATTCATCAGCGCCGTGGGCGATGAAAGCATCACGCGTTTCGACGAGCAGAAGAAGCGCAGGGGCGGCAACAACAACCACCGGCGCGGAGGCCGCAACAACGGCAACCGGAACAACGAAAACCGGAACAGTGAGAGCCGGAGCAACGAAAACCGGCATAACGAGAACCGGCATAACGGCGGCGAGCGGCGGCGCGACAACCGCCCGCACCGCGGCAACGACGGCAATCATGGGAAGCAGGCGTAGACATACGCTGCTGCCCGTCACGCTGTTCCTCACCCTGCTGGCTGCCTTTGCCTGCGGGAAGCCCGCAGGCGATTCCTTCTTCCGCTCAGCCGGCAGCGCCCGCAGCGAAGGCGGCATCTACCGCTTTGACATCGACTTCGAAGACAGCACCGCCAGCTATGCACTGGACATCGCCGCACGCCTGGTCGCCAGCCGGTTTCCCGACGGCAGCCTCGACCTCGACATCCGCCTCCTCGCCCCTGACGGGACCAGCACCATCGAGCGCCTGGAACTGCCGCTGGCGGAAGGAGCCTGCCTCCGGATGCGCCATGGCAGCGGCTCCGTGACCGACATCAGCTGGCGTTGGCGCGACTTTTCACCCGGCGGCGGCCGCTGGAGCTTCCTGATCCAGCCCGCCGACCCGGCACAGGCCAGAGCCCTGCAGGGCCTGGGCTTCTCTTACGAACTGAACGAAACCCGCAACGATGGGAAAAGGTAAACTCAGAAAATTCCGGGAGAACGAGACCTTCTCCTGCCTGGTGCAGCCCGCCACCGAAGAATTGCTCGGGCGCGACCATCCCCTGAAGGGGCACTGGAAATCCGACATGTTCCACAACGACCACCCCATCGTCCTCGAGCTGGGGTGCGGCAAGGGTGAATATACCATCGCTCTGGCGGAGCGTTTCCCCGGGAAGAACTACATCGGCATCGACATCAAAGGGGCCCGGCTCTGGAAAGGTGCCAAATACGCCACCCTCAACCAATTGGGCAACGTGGCCTTCATCCGCACGCGCATCGAGTTCATCGAGTCGCTCTTCGGGCCCGGCGAGATCGACGAGATCTGGATCACGTTCGCCGACCCGCAGGAACGCAAGCCCCGCAAGCGCCTCACCCACCCCCGTTTCCTGGAGAGCTACCGGCGCATGCTCGCCCCGGGCGGCACCATCCACCTGAAGACCGACAGCCGCCTGCTGCACCACTTCACCCTCGAAACCGCCCGCGTCAACGGCCTGACCGTCCTGGAGCACAACGAAGACATCTATGGCACGGGACGCGCCGACGAACTGCTCAGCATCCAGACCTTCTACGAGAAGAATTTCCTGGCGCAGGGCATCCCCATCACCTACCTAGCCTTCCGGCTCGACAGCACGGCGGCCCTGGTCGAACCCGAATGGGACCAGGAACCCTACGAACAGACCTACAAGACCCTTACGCGGTCCTGACGGCCATCAGTCCGGCCAATTTTTCCAAATAGGATTTTGCCTCGGACGCCGGAAGCGGCGCGAGGGCTTCGACAGCCTGGCGGATCTCCTCCTCCAGGACGCGGCGCGCATCGGAAAGCGCGTCGTATTGCCGCACGAGCGAGAAGATCTCCCCGACCAGGGCGGCATCGGGTTTCCGCATGCGCCGGCGGAGGCTGCGCGACACGGAGGCGGGCACTTTCCCGAAGAGGCAGAGCAGCGGCAGGGTCACCTTCTTTTCCATGATGTCCTGTCCGGTGGGCTTGCCGATGGACAGTTCCGGAGAATAGTCGAGGATATCGTCCATCATCTGGAAAGCCTGGCCGATGTGCTTGGCGTAGCTGCGGCAGGCAGCCGTTTCCGCCTCGCCGGCACCGGCGCTGATGGCAGCGCTGACCATGGCAGCCTCGAAAAGCGACGTGGTCTTGCAGTAGATGATCTCGCGATAGTCCGCTTCGGATGTATCTCCCTTTTCGGCCCGCTCCAGCTGCAGCATCTCGCCCCGGGCCAGGTCGCAGAGGCACTTTGAGAAGGCATGCAGCACCCGCTTGTCCGGATGGTCGATGATCAGGTCCATGGCGCGGGAAAGCCAGAAATCCCCGATCAGCACGGCGGTGGACGGCGAATAGAGCGCCATGACCGTGGGTACGCCCCGGCGGGTCAGGGCGTCGTCGGCCACGTCGTCGTGCAGCAGCGTGGCCGTGTGCAGCAGTTCGGAGGCTGCGGCACAAGAAAGAACGCGCTCATCGCACGGGGCCCCGAGGGCCTGTGCGATGAGCAGCGAAAACGTAGGACGAAGTTTCTTGCCCCCGTGCTCCAGGATGAAGCGGTTCACCTTTTCGAGCAGCGGGATGTCGGTCTGAAGGCTTTCTGCGAAGCATCGCTGGAAATCCTTCCAGGCCGGGCCCAGAAACTTTTGGACTTCCTTGTACAAGGTTCGTCAGAATCTGAGGCCGACGGAGAGCTCGAACATGCGGGCCTTGCCTTTCAGCTCTTCATACTGCTGAATGACATACTGGGCACTCTTGACATCGGCGAAGGTGCCGAGGTTCCAGTTGAAACGGCCGGCAATCTGCAGTTTCCAGACATTGATACCCAGGCCGACGCCCAGGCCGAACTCGAATTTGTTGAGTGCACTCGCCACATCGGTGTCGACACTGCTGCTGGCGGCCGTGCGGATCTTGTAGCCCACATACGGACCGGCGAACACGAACGGGCGGGCGATCAGCAAATCGGGACCCCACTGCACGTTGAGCGGCAGTTCCAGATAACCCAGGCTCAGGTTGGCACCGTCGGAGAGTTTCAGGCCGGACACCTTGTAAAGAAGCTCAGGCTGGAAGGAGAAACCGTGGGTCGACTCGGTCTGGTAGCCGATACCGGCCTGCCAGCCGCTGCGGCCGGCTTTGATCTCCTTGACGGAGGAACCGGAATAGTTCCAACCGCCTTTGATGATGAAGCCCTGCGCACCTGCATTCAGGACACCCAGGCAAAGAATGCTGACAAGCAGCAAGGAAAGTTTTTTCATATCAGTCTGTTTTAGATCTTAGATGATTGCTTCGATTTTCTTCTCGATCTCGGCCTGCGGGACAGCACCCACCAGGCGGTCGACCAGCTCGCCGTTCTTGAAGAAGAGCAGCGTAGGGATGTTGCGGATGCCGAACTTCATGGGAATGTCGACGCTCTCGTCCACATTGCATTTGACCACGTTCATCTTGCCTGCGTATTTCTCGGCCAGCTTGTCCACCACGGGAGAAAGCATGCGGCAGGGACCGCACCAAGTGGCCCAGAAGTCCACGAGCACGGGCAGGGAGCCCTGTTCGACGATCTCGGCGAAATTGGAATCAGTTAAGGTTTGTGCCATAATCTTGTTGTCTTTTGGGATGAAATCCGGGTAAAGTTACATAATTTTTTCGGAATGTCAGACGGTCTGTTCGATATTCCACACGAAAGCACGCACACCCACCGCCTTGTTGCGGGCGTCGAGTTTGCGTACCGTCAGCAGCAGGTCGGCCACTTTCTCATCGGGAACGATCGTGATGATGGCCGAGTTCATCTCCGGCCAGGTATGGGTGCCCCGGTGCGGCTCGCCGTCGACGGAGCCGCGGCCCTGCACCTGCTCGAAAAAGGTGAATCCTCTGATACCCAGCTCCTCCAGCATATACTCCACACGCGTGGTGAAAGCCTGGTTGAATACAATCATTACACTTTTCATCTTGCTTCCTCCTGATCGGGGTTCAATTTCATGAATATAAACTCTCTGCGCTGCTTCTCTTCCTTGTCGCGCTCACCGCTGCGGGAGATCAGGCCATAGACCACCGGCACGATGATCAGCGTGATGAAGGTCGACACCAGCAGACCGCCGATCACGACGATACCCAGCGGCTGCCACATCTCGGAGCCCTCGCCGCTGCTCAATGCCATCGGGAGCATACCGAGCAGGGTCGTGAAGGCCGTCATCAGCACCGGGCGCAGACGCGAAGCGCCCGACATGGCGATGGCGTCGTTGAGCCGGTAGCCGCGGTCGCGCATCAGGTTGGTGTAGTCCACCAGCACGATACCGTTCTTCACCACGATACCGATGAGCATCACGATACCCAGTGCGCCGATCATGTCGAGCGAACGGCCCGTGATCCAGAGCGCGAGCACCACGCCCGAAAGGGCGAACGGGATGGCCAGCAGGATCACCGCGGGCTTGCCGAGGCTCTCGAACTGGGAGGCCATCACGATGTAGACGAGCAGGATGATGAGCAGGCCCAGCATGATGATGTCCTTGAAGGTCTTCTGCTGGTCTTCATAGTCGCCGGCCAGCACCACCGAAACACCCGAAGGAGCCTTGATCTGGTCGAGCTGCACCTGGATGGCTTCCGCCAGTTCACCCAGCGAGGTTTTGTACGGGAGGGCCGTCACACGCACATAACGCTGGCGGCTCTTGCGCTCGATGGTCTGCGGCGCCCAGTACTCCTCGATCTGTGCGATCTCGCTCAGCTTGATGCGGGCGCCGGTCGCGGTCGGGATGGTGAGGTCCTGGATGTCGCTCAGCGAGTTGCGGTCCTCCTCCTTGAGCCGGACCACGATGTTGTATTCGTCGCCGTCCTCTTTCAGGAAACCGGCCGTGAAACCGGCCACGCGGTTGCGCACGTACTGCGAGACGGTGGCGGTGTTCAGGCCGTGAAGGGCGGCCTTTTCCTTGTCGACGACCAACTTCAGCTCGGGACGGTCCTTGTCGCGGGTGATGCGCACGTTGCGGGCGCCCGGCACATTGTCGATGATGGCCTGGCGCACTTGTGCGGCATAGGCGCTGGTCTCGTCGAAGTCGTAACCGTAGATTTCCACGTCGACGGTAGAAGCGCCGCCGGCACCCATTCCGCTCGACACCATGCACTGGTATTCGATGATTTCAGGATACTGCGCGAGTTCCTGGCGGATGACCTCAGCGATCTCTTCGATGCTGCGTTTGCGCTGGTATTTCTTTGTGCAGACCACCGTCATCGAAATCTTGTAGTTGGTGGTCGAAGAGAAGAGCGCACCGATGGTGCTCTCGTCGTTGGAACCGGTGGAAGTGGAGATGCGCTTGACCTCCGGCACCAGCTCTTCGATGCGGCCTTCCAGAACGCGGGCGAGGGCGGCCGAGCGCTCGACACGGGTACCCGGCTGCAGTTCCACGGTCACGCTGAGGCGACCGTTGTCGCTGGTCTGCATGAAGTCGGTACCGATCTTGCCCATGGCCATCGGGAGGATGGAAACGACAAAGAATGCCAGGGCGATCACAATGGTCACCAGCTTGTGGTTCAGGCACCAGTGAAGAAGCTTCGCATAAGCCTTGTCCACCTTGTCGAGGAAGCCCACGATGATACGGTCATACCAGCCGCGGCGGGCTTTTTTCTCTACGAGACGGCCTTTTTCGTCAATCTCCACGGCATTGGCCTTCAGCAGTTTCGAGCACAGCATCGGAATCAGCGAGATGGCCACCAGCGTCGAGGTCGACACCACAATGGTTACGATCCAGCCAAGTTCCTTGAAAAGGATGCCGGCCATGCCGGTGAGCATCGTGAGCGGGATGAACACGGCCGCAATCACCAGCGTCGTGGCGATCACGGAGGTCCAGACCTCGTTGGTGGCATAGATGGCCGCTTCATGCGGCGAGGAGCCGCGGTCGATGTGCTTGGTGATGTTCTCCAGCACCACGATGGCGTCGTCCACCACCATACCGATGGCCACCGTCAAGGCGGACAGGGAGATGATGTTGAGCGAGCTGTCGACCACCAGCAGATAGATGAAGGCCACGATCAGGGCGATCGGGATCGTGATGCCGATGATCAGGGTCGCACGCCATTTGCCCAGGAAGAAGAAGACCACCAGCACCACGAAGAGCAGGGCGTAGAGGATCGATTCTTCCAGCGAACCGATGGCATTTTCAATCTCCTCGGAGGAGTCATAGATCATCTTGATCTCGACGTCGGCAGGGAGCGATTTCTCGAGCTTGGCGAGCTCCTTGCGCACGTCCTTGCAGACCTGCACGGTGTTGGAGCCCGACTTCTTGGCCACGATCAGGCGGACGGCGTCCTTGCTGTCCACCTTCTCGTCAAGGGAAAGGTCCTTGATGGTATCGCGGACGGCGGCCAGGTCGCGGACGAACACCTTCTGGCCGAGCGGCGTGGTGAGGACCACGATGTCGGCGATATCGGCGCTCTGCGCGTATTCGCCGCGCACCTGCATCTGGTATTGTTCCTTGTCCATCTTCACCGTACCGCTCGAGAGGTTCAGGTTGTTGACGCTGATGGCGTTGGCCACCTGCTCGACGGTCAGGTTGTAGCCGTCCAGCTTCGCCTGGTCGATGTCGATATAGACGTAGCGGTCCGGAGCGCCGGACACGGTGACGGAGCCGATGCCGTTGATGCGGTTGAGCTGCGGCACCACCTCGTCGTTCATGATCTTCTCCAGGCCCGGATAGCTCTCGCGGGCCATCACGGAATACTGGATGATCGGCATCAGGCTCGAATTGAGCTTGAACATCACCGGATTGGAGCAACCGTCAGGCAGGTTGCTCTTCACCATGTCTATGTAGGACCGTATGTCGTTGGACGCTTCGTCGAGGTCCGCTCCCCATTCCAATTCCAGGGAGACGACCGACATGTTGTCGCGCGAGGAGGAGGTCAGCTCCTTCAGGCCGTCGACCGAGGTGAGGCTGTTCTCGATGATCTTGGTCACATTGGTTTCGATCTCACTGGCGGAAGCCCCGGCGTAGGTGGTCATCACCGTGATGTACGGGGGATTCATCTCCGGGAACTGGTCGATCGGCAGCCGCAACAGCGAGAACACGCCGATGACGATGACCGCCACAAAGATCAGCGCCGTGGTGACCGGTTTTTCAATCGCTGACTTGTAGATGCTCATCGTTTAATTCTCCTTGGTTACGTTCAACTTCACACCGTCCACCAGCTTGGCCTGGCCCACCGTCACAAGGTGGTCGCCTTCATGGATCTCATCGCTGATGAGTTCGATATTCTCGTCGAAGCGCTGGCCGAGTTTCACGAACACGCGTTTGGCCACGCCGCCCTCCTCGAGGAAGACATAGCGGTCGTTCGAACCGGTGAGCTTCAGCACGGCCTGGTAGGGCACCACCATCGCCTTGGCCATGCCCATCGACATACGGGTCTTCACATACATGCCCGGACGCAGTCTCAGCTTGCCGTTGGGAATCCGGAGACGGGCCTGGAAGGTGTGGGAGGCCGGATCGACGGTCGGATAGACAATCTCGATCGTGGCGGGGAAGGTCTCGCCGGGATAGATGTCCGACTGGACGTTGACCTGCATGCCTTTCTTGACATTCGGATAGAAGTTCTCCGGAATGGCAATCTGCGCCCGGAGCGTCGCGATCTGGGTCAGGACAAGGATGGGCTGGCCGCTGTACAGCTCGCCGTCCTCATAGTTCTTCGCCGAAATCACGCCGGCGAAGGGCGCCTTGACAAACGTATTCTTCTCCAGGAAAGCCAGCGACTCCTTGGTCTGCTCGTAGCTCAGCTTGGTCTGGTCATAGACTTGCTGGGACACCGCACCGCTCTCGCGGAGCGATTGCATACGCTCCATCTCGACGCCCAGGTTGGCGAAGGTCAGCTTGGTGGTGTTGTACTGGTTCTGGTCCATCCGGACGAGCATCGAACCGGTACTCACGTTCGTGCCGACCTCGGTAAAAATGTGCTCGATCCTGCCGGTGACGGAAGGGGCGATATTGACGGTCTGCCAGCCTTCCAGCGTGGTGGCAAACTCGAGTTCACGCGAGATCTCGGACATGGCCAGCGTGGTGGTCTCGACCAGCTGCGCCCGCTGTTCAACCTGCTGCTGACCCTTTTTGTCACCGCAGGAGGCTGTCACAAGAGCTGCCAGCAGGAGCGCGATGGACAGAATGAAGAAGGTACTTTTTTTCATATTTCCTATTTCTACTTTCTATTTATTCAACATTTTTTCGAGGGCCAGCTGCGCGCTGACGATATCGAGCACGGCCTGCACATAGTTGCTCTGTGCGGTAATGAGGTTGGTGCCCGAGTTGGTCACGTCCATGCTCGAGGACACGCCGTGCTCGTATTTCAGGGCGATGTTGTCGAACACGCGCTGCGCCACTTCCACGCTCTTCTTCTGGATATCGTACTTCTCGAGGGCGCTGTTCAGGTTGTAGACCAGCTGGCGGTGCTGTACCCGAAGGGCCAGATCACTGTCTTCCAGCAGGTTGAGCTGCTTTTTATAGGAGAGACGGGCATCTTTCATCGCGGCGGTCATCTTGCCGGAGGTGAAGATCGGGATGTTGAGCTGTATGCCGATCATGTTCGGCGGCGTCATGTTCATCGTCGGCTCACTGCTGAAATTGTGACGGCCGCTGTACTGGTGGTACACGCTGAAGGTCGGTCCGTTCGACCAGCCGGTCAGGGCGATCTGCTTGCGGGCCAGCTCGGTGTTCTGCTTCAGGAGCTGATAGTCGTAATTCCGCTCGATGTCGAACTTCTCGCCCAGCAGGGCTGCGGCACGCTGGACATTGAGCAGGTCGTCGAGGCTTTCCGTCAACACGATATCGGTGTCATCTTCCAGGCAAAGCTGGATCCGCAGCGAGTTATACACCATCTCGAGCGAGCTGCGCGTGGTGTTGATGGTGCTCTCCAGGGAGGCGGCCTGCACCTTCAGCTGGTCGGCATCGGTCTGTTCGGCCACGCCCACATCCACGGAATTCTGGGTGATGCGCAGGAGCTTGAGCATGCTCTCCATATTCTTCTCCAGCAGTCCGATGGTCTCTTCCACGACCAGGGCGGAGAAGTAAAGGGTCTCCACCTGCTCGGCGATATCCTGTTCGCTCTTATGGAGATTGATGTCGGCCATCTTGCGGGAGATCCTGGAGAGTTGCAGCGAAACGATCTGGGCGCCGCTCAGCGCGACGTTGGTCGTGACGTTGAAGGTGGCGTAGGGCGGCATGGAGATCTGCATCGTTCCCAGGTTCATCTTGTAGCCCATCATATTGGAATAGGCGCTGCTTGCTGAAACCTGCGGGAGCATGCCGGCTATCGTCTGCCAGCGGCTGGCCTGAACCTTCTGGATATCGATCGATGCGTTGGCGAGAGTGCGGTTGTGCTCAATCGCGTACCGCTGGGCCTCGTCCAGGGTAAAAGAGATCCGGCCGGGACCGTCCTGTGCGAAGGCACCTGCAAAGGCGAGCAGGGCAAACACGAACAGTCCTGATTTTTTCATCATATTTCTCATTTTATCAGCTTGTTTTCTACTTTTGAAGGCGCAAAATTACAACAAATTTCGCGCCAAGCAAAAATATCGGGAGCGTTGAATGATTTAGCTGTGATATAATAGCGAAAAAAAAAATTATTTAACTTTGCCCGACTTTTTTTGTCAACAGCCAGTGAAGGAAAAGATATCATTGCCCTATAAGTTGGTCAAGGCGTATTTCCGCCTGATGATCAATGGCTTCTATTACCGCCGCTATTACAGCCTCGATGTGGACAACATCCCCGAAGACGGTACACCCATGCTGATGGTATCGGATCACCAGAACTGCCTGAACGACGCGCTGGGCGTGCTGCTGGCCGTCAACGACCGCAAGATGCGCTTCATCGCCCGCGCCGACGCCTTCACGATCACCCCGCCTTTCACGAAATTCATCCTCTGGGTGGGCCTGCGCCCCGCTTTCCGGATGATGTACCAGGGCGAAGAGCAGCTGTCCCGCAACCAGGAGACTTTCCGGCTCACCGAGAAAGACCTGCTCGCCGGTCACAGCATCCTGCTCTACCCCGAAGCCGGCCACCAGACCGGCCACTGGCTGGGCTTCTTCTCGCAGGGCTACCTGCGGATGGGCTTCGAGGCAGCCGAACACGCGAACTTCGAGAAGGAGATCTTCATCCTGCCTTCGTGCAACCACTATTCGAAATACCACGGCATCCGCAACGACATGCTGGTGCGCTTCGGCAAACCTGTGTCCCTCAAGCCGTACTACGAGCTCTACAAGACGCATCCCCGCACGGCCTGGCGGCAGGTCAATGAAGAGGTCAAGGCCCGCATCCGCGAGCTGATGCTCGACATCCGGGACAAGGCGCACTACCACGAGATCGACTACCTCCGCGAAAGCGCTTTCGGACAGGACTTCGCGCGCTCCATGGGCAAGAATCCGGAACTGCTGCCCGAGAAACTGGACGCCGACAAGGAACTGGTGGCGCGGATCGACGCGCACGACGTTCCCTTCGAGGAGGTCCGCGACGTGCGCGAAACCCTGCAGTCGCTGGGCCTGGAAGACCGGCAGTTCGAAAAGAAGCCCGGCGTGCCCGGCGTCATCGGCCAGGCACTGCTCCTGCTGCTGACCCTGCCGCTGGCTGTCGTCGCGATCTGGCCTTCCCTGCCCTGCTGGTATATTCCGAAATATTTCGCCGGCAAAATGGAAGACAACATGTTCGAGGGGACCTTCGTGCTGCCTATCGATGTGCTGTTGATTCTCCCGCTGGGCTTCCTGGCCACCGTGCTGGTGGGATGGCACTGGCTGGGCCCCTGGGCGTTGCTCCACGGCTTCGCGCTGCCCTTCCTCTGCGTCTTCGAGTGGTACTGGAGCCGCCTGGCGCTGCGTCTGCGGGCCGACTTCCGCTACCTGAAAGCCGGCAAGCGCGCCGAAGCCCTGAAAGAGAAGCGGGCGGCCTTATTTACGAAATTGAGAAACATCCTGTAGAATGGAAAAACAAGAAATGATCGATAAGCTGCGTGCAGCCATCGCCGGGGAATTCGAGCTGGAGGAGGAGAAACTTGCTCCCGAGGCTCCCATCAAAGAGACCCTCGATCTCGACAGCCTGAGCCTGGTCGACCTGATCGCGCTGATCGAGGCCCAGACGGGCGTCAAGCTCAAAGGGGTGGAAGTCACCCACATCCTCACCTTCGAAGCGCTCTACGATTTCGTGTACGAGCGCATGTAGCCGCCGGGCTCCAACGAGCCGTTTTTTTTCATAATTTTGTAGGGTAAAAGCAATTGCCCTATGAAAAAAAGTCTGATGTATATGCTGACAGCCCTTATGGCTATCAGCTTTTCTTTGTCCCTTTCCGCACAGGACAAGACCGTCAAGAAAATCATTGAAATCGGCACCACCGACAACCGGACCATGGAGCACGACGATTTCCTGGCCAACGTAATCGGCGGACGCCTCATCGGCTCCGCCGCCCTGACGGAAGCCGAGGCCTGGGTAAAGGAACAGTTCGAGTCGTGGGGGCTGGAGGTGATGGTGCAGGAAGCCGGCCAGATCAACGTGGGTTTCAACCGCGGTCCCTGGTTCGGCCGCATGCTGAGTGAAGACGGCATGGTGCTGCATTTCGGCACACCGTCCTACACGGCCGGCACGCGCGGCAAACAGGCAGGGCACGTACTCCTGGAGCCCAGGACGCAGCGCGATTTCGACCGCATGAAAGGCGTGCTCAAAGGTGCCTGGGTGCTGCTCGACGCCGAATCGAACGGCATGGCCATCGACTGGTCGGCCAAGGCCGATGAAAAGCGCCTCGAGGTGCGCAAGGCCATCGAAGAAGTTGACCGGCAGAACAACGAGATCCGCCGCTGGAACTACGAGCATCGCGACAACCCCAAGGAACTCATCGAATACAAAGGCGAACAGGTGACGGCTCCCTTCTACCGGGAAATGGTCGACGCCGGTGTGGCAGGCTTCATCCGCCCGGCCAAGGTGCCCCTCCAGGTGATGTACGACCGGGCCAACTGCTACGACATCACCATGGAAAACCTGCCGAAGGTCTGCGACATCCTGCTCGACGAAGCACAGTTCAAGGTCATCCGGGAGAAGGTCCTGCGCAAGGATATCTTCCAGCTTGAATTCGAGATCCGCAACCATTTCTACCGCGGACCCGTGAAATACCACAACGTCATCGGCATCCTGCGCGGCAGCAAGTATCCCAAGGAATACGTGATGGCCGGCGGTCACCTCGACGCCTATGACATCGGCACGGGCGCCGTCGACGACGGCAACGGCACGTCCGTGACCATGGAGGCCGCCCGCCTGCTGGCCCTCTCCGGCGCGAAGCCCAAACGCACGATGCTCTTCTGCATCTGGACGGGCGAGGAGTTCGGCCTGCTGGGTTCGAAGTTCTTCGTGGAAAACAAGACGGTTCCGCTCGACAAGATCTCCAACTATTTCAACCGCGACGGCGGCCCGCTCTGCGCCACCAGCATCACGGTGCCCCCGGCCATGTACGATGACTTCGTGGAAGTCTGCAAGCCCGTCGAAAACATGAATCCGGAATTCCCGTTCAAGGTGGAGAAGCGGCAGGGTCCGCCGCAGCCGCGTCCGACCCGGGCCGGCGGCAGCGACCACGCCTATTTCTCCATGAACGGCGTGCCTGCCATCTCCTTCCGCGAGACCGACCCGAAGGGCTACAACTTCGAGTACCGCGAGATCTGGCACACCGAACGTGACATTTTCAACAAGGTGATCCCTGAATACATGGAGCACTCGGCCGTCGTCACCGCCGTCGTCATGTACGGCCTGGCCAACCTCGACCACCTGCTCTCGCGCGAGGGACTCTACAAAGAATAACCCCTAAATTTATAATACTATGAGCGACGCACAGAAAGATCCGCGTGACCTCAACAACGACGGAAAAGTAACGATTGGCGAGAAGATCCAGCACGCTGCGGAAGTGGCCGGCAAGAAGCTCGGCGAAGTGGCCGACGAAATGGTCGACAACGCAAAAAACCTCTACGACAAGGCTTCCCCGAAAGCCAAGGAAGTCTTCGGCGAAGTAAAAGAAAATGCCGCCGACTTGATGGACAAGGCCCGCACCGGCATCGACAAAGCCAAAGACAAGATTGAGGAGCTGAAGGAGAAGCATTCCTGACACGCTCCCGCCGGATTCCCGGGGCCGGTCTCCGGGACTATTTTAACGATGGCATCGCTTCACGGGACAGCACCTGGGGCGATGCCATCAAGCTTTTCCAGTAAGAACCGGTATTGAGCGGGTATGACTCCAGGTCCCAGGCCATGAACCAGTTCCAGCTTTCTCCGGCCGAGAGGCATCGGTCAGGGTCGGGAATATTGCCGCATTCGCTCACCGTCACCAGTTTGTGCCCGCCGGAGAGCGCTACGGCCGCCTTATACTGACGTTCTTTGGCCGCCGTGTCATCGGCGTAAATATCTACGCCCACGATGTCCACCAGCTCATTGCCGGGATACCAGGCGGCATAGTCTTTTTCCGCCCCCACGGTAGCGTCCAGCGTCCATATCCAAATCAGGTTGTCCAGCCCGTATTCTCCTTCCAGCATATCGCGGAGGAGCTTCCAGAGCCGTTTGCAGGCATCCGCCCCGCCGCGGCCCCACCAGAACCAGGCCCCGTTGGCGCCATAGACATTGTAATTGCCGGCAGCTTCGTGGAGCGGGCGCCAGAGAACAGGAATACCCTCATCCTTCAGCAGTTTCAGGTAGCCGGCCACCTTTTCTATGTCCTGAAGAAGGAACTCGTTCTCCCAGGTACCGGCAGTAAGGGCGTTCGTGATGCTGAAGCTGGTCTTGTCGCTGTAAAAGCCATATCCCTCGAAATCCCCGGCCTTTCCCTTCTCCCAGGCATCCCGGGAAGTGGGAACGTTCCAGTGCCACATAAAGGAAACCAGGCCGTTGTTTTTCCACTGCTCCCTGGCCGCGGAGATGTCTCCGTAGTTCACGACCCAGCTCCAGCCCGCCGGCGTCGGAGAATACTGCAGGAAAATATAATCGTATCCGGCCAGGGCAGGATGCTTGCCCGTCATCGCAAACAGTTGGTTCACACGGTCATTATTGTTGGCCGTCCCGCCGGACTGCACGCCGCTGAGCATCTTCTTCCCGGCTTGCTCCCTGAGGAAACCATACACATTGGCTGCCTGCCGGCTGGCTTTGGCGTTCGTCAGTTTCGCATCGGTTTCTTCCGGCGTTTCCGGTTTCTCGGCCGCGGCCTGCGTCAGCTTGAGGGTGGCCGGCGTTGCACCCGTCGCCTTGAAGGTGAGGGTAGCTTCCCGCGCCTCATAGCTGTCGTTGGCGGCCGCCGTCACGACCATCGTGACGGTATAGTCCTTGAAACTGCCGGCCGATACCGTGACCCAGGAGGGTTTCTCCACCTGGGGGATGAAGGGTGACGTCACCGAAATTTCACAGGTGCCGCCAGCCGCCTCTACCTGGAGAGAGGACTTGCTGAGTGTAATGGCCGTGGGCGCTTTGGGCGGAGCGGGAACCGGCGTGGGCTCCAGCTTTTCTTCGCAACTCCACAAAAGAGCCAGAACAAAAATGAAAGTAATGCGGTGAAACCTTTTCATATAGTCGGAAACAGATATTTTACAAAGATACCTATTTTTCCTTTTCGTAGAGCCCGCGCACCCCACCCTGAGGCATCTCCAGCGCAGGGGCGATTTTTAATGTTTTTTCAGAATCGTTGAGATTCTAAAAAATTCGCATCCGAGTTTTTTCTTGTGGGTCGGGTAGATGTATATTTGAAAGAAAAAACGCTTGGATATATAACGATTATGCTATATATTTGTGCGGCGATTCCTGTTTATGAAGTGGAATGAGATGAGGCGGATGCCGAGAGCCACGGATGGTATCTCTGGCGAAATGGGGCAAATCACGATATTTACCGTCATAATAATAGGAAAGGCATTTTGCAGATATCGCGACACGGCTCAGAAGAAATCAGGACAGGAACTTACAATAAATTAAAGAAACAAATTGGGTTTTGACATGAAGACTGTGGCGCTTATTGAAAAAGGAGAAGACGGTTCTTTTGGCGTCTTTACCCCTGATCTGGAAAGTACAATTATAGGCAGCGGTGCGACGGTTGCCTTGGCCAAGGCAGATTTTGAGCGGTCAGTGAATGAAGTGCTATCGGCCTTCACGGAGGCAGGAGAACCGCTCCCGGAAGAACTGCGGAACATTGAATTCGAGTATCGCTACGACATCGCTTCTGTGTTCAATTTCTTCGACTACATCAATGTCAGTAGATTCGCGGTACATGTTGGCGTCAATGCTTCTTTGCTTCGCCAGTATAAAGCTGGGGGCACATATATTTCCGAAAACCAGGCCCTCAAGATTGAAACCGCCCTTCACCGCTGTGGCGAGGAGCTGTTGTCACTATCGCTGATAGCCCGATAGTCAAATTTAGGGATCAGCGGAAAAAGTGGGTGGAGAAGTATCGACCTGGATTCTGCCTCTCGGCGCTCTTGCGCAGGGGCTGAAAGCGTTTCTCCTCAAGGTTCGCGGCAGGCGTCGCTCCGCAGTCAGCCCCTGCGGCTGTTCGCGCCTGCTTGGCGGCAGGGTTTTCCTCGGCCGGAAACGGACGGGACCCTCATTCTCCCGTCCCGTTCTGGCCGGGAGAAAACCCTGCCCGGTGAGCCTCCGGGCAGATGCTGCGCTTCCCACCTTCGTGCGACACAGAA
>Ga0129306_1001240_pt1 | contig 30721 bp, 22 predicted proteins | sample P827metagenome_FD_94438 | JGI IMG/M metagenome (GOLD analysis project Ga0129306, IMG submission 94438) | Capybara group fecal microbial communities from Wisconsin, USA - P827 metagenome | ecosystem: Host-associated > Mammals > Digestive system > Large intestine > Fecal | place: USA: Wisconsin...
CGGCAGCGGCGGTCTTGTCTCGGCGGGGCTTCTAGCTCTGTCCGTGCGCAGTCCCTCACGCGTTATCTCGTGTATTGCCGCAGCTATGATAATTTGTCCGTTCCTTGATCTTGCGGTTCGCCGTCTGGGGTTGCACGGCAGGGTCCGCATCGGCTGTGCGATGCTGGCAGCGTTAGCTATTCGTTTGGCGGTGGGGGCATTTATTTATCCGGTACCGTGGGTCGGCTGGGTCGTGCCGGCACTGATCGCGGCCGATATGCAGCGTCAGGGAATACTACTTACGCTTTCATCGGTCATCAGCGTTGTATGTCTGACGGCGTTGAGTTCGCAAACAGTCTTTCTGGTAGGGAGCGTGATGTTTCGATGAAGCTTGCTGATTTTGAATCATACAAACAGTATCAGAGGCATTTTGTCATAAAAAACACGTTCATCCTTATCATGCTGTCATGTGTCCTTATCGCTCTTTGTGTATGGAGCGGCCGCGGCGTCACGGCGACAGAACGGCGACTGATGGAACGAGTCCTTACAGCTCAAGGTGTTCTCTATCATTGGCGCCTTGCTGGGGGCAGTGAATTTGATCCGCAGGATGATCCGCATAAAACGGGGCTGATCGGGCTTGAGTGGAGTGAGTTGAGCACAACGGTGGGGCTCCTCGCGGCAAAACGCACTGCCTGTGATCCGCGTTGGTCAGTGATCGTGCGCAGATGGATGGAGTCATTAAAAATCGGAGAAGGCGACTGCGTGGCAGTGTATTCTTCTTCGTCATTCCCAGGCATGGCTATTAATGTAATTGCCGCGCTTGAGTCGATGAAGATAGAACCTCTTCTTGTCGTCTCGCTTGGAGCTTCTGTCTATGGTGCAAACGACCCTTTGTTTCCTTGGCCGGTGATCGAATCTAAACTTCGCTCGGAGGGGTTTATAAAGACAAAGTCACTTTACTACACTCCGGGTGGTAATAACGAGATTGGAGGAGGCCTCTCTAAAGAAGCGCAAACGATCTTTACTGAATCAGCCCAAGCAGCAGAGGTGCCATTGGTCGTAAAAAACAATCTTGAAGAAGTTGTCACATGGAAAATGTCTTTGCTGAAAGAAAATAATGTTAAGGCATTGATCAGCGTAGGCGGTTCGGAAGGCAACATGGGAGAAGATCAGGCAATCCTTCGTCTTGCTCCAGGGCTGCACAGGAGTGGAGAAGGGGGCGACGGTGTCATTGGCCGTGCTTTAAAAGCTGGTTATCCAGTTGTGCATTTGCTTAATATCAAGGGACTGGCTGCTGCTTGCGGCGTGCCTTTTGACGCGTCTCCCGAAATGACGCTTTACGGAAATCGTGTTACGGTTGCTGCAACCGCTGCTCTCTGCATTTTTGCTTTTGTGATGTGGAAGTTTAAACGCTGGAGTCTTTGATAAAAAAGCGTAGTCGCTCCAAGAGGGTGACTACGCTTTTTTTCGCACTGTTATGCTAATTGGGTATAAAGATATTACACCTTTACAAGCCATCCGATGTAGATGATATGTTCCCCTGTTCGTAAATCAGAAGACTTCGATTACCACTTTTCAATCGAATTACGTTATTACGGAGACGCTTATTAGTTCGTACACGCCCTGTCCAGTCTTTCGTTGCTTAACTGCGTATAAGCACATCTATATGGCACTGCTATGCCTTTTCGCTTCTCCCTGCCAAACGACGAAATTCCCTGACGGGGCCTATGACTCATTTAATTAGTATCTTCTAACAAGTTTATTGTAAATTTTCAATGATCGGTAAGACAAATTCACTGTCAACGGTTAACCTTCTTTAGCTCAAGAGAAAAGAGATGTTACGGTTATATATTGAAGAGTGATCTATGAATGGCAGTGAAAGGTTGGTGGCACCAGTTGATGAAACGTTTTTCCTTAATCAATCGCGCGAGCCTTGACCGAAACTTCGCCTGACTTCAAAAACTCCTCACTGCCGTCATCAAAACGGACATGCAGATGGAATTCATCGTCAATCTCGAGTGCCGTTGCGGGCCTTTTTTCATTACCGTTGATCACGTAGACGGATTTGCCTTGCAGCAGTGAGCGTTCCTGATAACCTCGTAAAAATGTCTTTTCAGTCAAATGCTCGTAAAATTGCCAAAACCGTGAGATCACCTCGGCAATGATGCGGTTGCGTTTTTCCACATCGTACGCACTGTTTTCAAAAACGCTTGTGACGATTGAGGAAAGCTCTTCTGGATAGCCCCCCTCAGGCACGCGCATATTGATGCCAATGCCGCAGACAGTGTAAGCAAGCCGCTTACTTTCCATGTCAAAGGATGCCTCAGTGAGGATTCCGCAGGCCTTTTTACCGTCTAGATACACGTCATTGACCCACTTGATGCGTGTTTTTTGCAATGTCACAGTCTCGATCGCTTCGGCAACGGCTACGGCGGCCGCAGTAGTTATATAAAGCGATTGTGCGGGCGAGAAGGTCGGACGCATCAACATGCTGAGATAAACTCCTGTACCAGATGGCGAGTAAAACGAACGCCCCATGCGTCCTCGCCCTGCAGTTTGCTCACCAGCGATAAGGATCGTCCCTTCGGGGGCTCCTTTTTCTGCCATTTCTTTTAAAACAGTATTTGTCGACGTGATCGTGGGGAAAACATGAATATTTATTCTATCTTTAGCGACCGTCAGCCAGCGCGAGAAAGAGTCTGGCGAGATCGTGTCTGCCGCACGTTCAAGGCAATAGCCTCGATTGGGAACTGCGTTGATAACGTACCCATCTTCTTGCAACGTCTTGACCGCTCGCCACACGGCGTTGCGGCTCAAATTTAACTGCCGTGCCAATTCCGCGCCTGAAACATACAGTCCTAAGTTTTGTTCTAAAAGTCTGCGAATCGTATCTTTTGTTGTCATGACAGCCTCCTGAAACTTTAACGTCAGTGCCATGATAATAAAAGAATGAAGCTCTGTCCAGTCGTATCAAAAAACAGCCGCTCCGAATCGTTCGAAGCGGCTGAAAGCCACTGATGGGGCTTGAAGTTTATTGTGCGTTAAGTTGCAATTGATTATCCTTAACACTGATCGTCAATGTGACGCCGTCAGGCAGAGAATGAGCGATCAGGTAACGGGCCACTAGAGTTTCAACGTTATGACTGATGTAGCGCTTCAAGGGTCTGGCGCCGAATACAGGATCGTAACCATGGTCAGTGATAAAGTCAATGGCCTTGTCATCGACTTTAAGCGTTACCTGACGCGCGGCAAGACGCTTTTTCAGGTCTCCAAGGAGCAGGCCGACGATCTTATAAATCTGCTCCTTACTAAGCGGCGAGAAGAGGACAATGTCATCCACGCGATTGAGGAATTCGGGGCGGAAGTGACTTTTCATCAGATCTATAACTTCGTCTCGCACGTTTTGAGGGATCGTTCCGTCTTTGACGCCTTCGAGCAGCATATCGCTGCCCAGGTTGCTCGTCATGATGATGATCGTGTTTTTAAAATCGACGGTGCGGCCATGGCTGTCGGTAACACGGCCATCATCGAGGATCTGAAGCATAACGTTGAATACGTCGGGATGGGCTTTTTCGATCTCATCGAACAGGATGACGCTGTATGGCTTGCTGCGCACAGCCTCTGTCAATTGACCGCCCTCGTCGTAGCCAACATATCCGGGAGGCGCTCCAAGCAGACGCGAGACGGAGTATTTCTCCATGTATTCTGACATGTCGATGCGGATCATGTTTTCTTCACTGTCAAAGAGTGATCGCGCCAACGTCTTTGCCAACTCCGTCTTGCCGACACCGGTAGGCCCAAGGAAGATAAAAGAACCGATAGGACGGCGCGGGTCTTTGATACCGGCACGAGCACGCATGATGGCATCTGCGACGAGCGAAACAGCTTCGTCTTGTCCTATAACATCTTTATGAAGTTCGTCGTCAAGGTGAAGCAGCTTTTCACGTTCACCTTCCAATAACTTTGTGACAGGGATACCTGTCCAATCGCTGACGATACGCGAAATCTCGTTTTCGGTTACCGATTCGCGCAGCAGAGAATTTTCCCCGGAAGCTTCACGAAGGTCATTTTCTTTTTCCTTCAGTTCTTTTTGCAGCTGGGGGAGAACGCCGTGTTGAAGTTCTGCAGCCTTGTTTAGATCATAACGCCGCTCGGCAGTCTCGATTTCGTGTTTGACGGCTTCAATTTTTTCACGAAGCTGCTGAACTTCGTTCAACTTTGTTTTTTCGGCGTTGTAACGGGCCATGAGTTCATTTTGACGGTCTTTAAGATCAGACAGCTCTTTTTGCAATTCGACTAAACGTGCAGCACTTGCCTCGTCTTTCTCTTTTTTGAGCGCTGCTTCTTCGATCTCCAGACGCACAACTTTGCGCCCAACCGCATCGAGCTCGGTGGGCATCGAATTGATTTCAGTGCGGATCATCGCGCAGGCTTCGTCGATCAAATCGATCGCTTTATCGGGCAGGAAGCGGTCGGTGATGTAGCGATCCGAAAGGGTAACGGCAGCGACAATAGCTCCATCAGTAATACGAACACCGTGATACACTTGGAAGCGTTCTTTCAGGCCGCGGAGGATCGAGATCGCGTCTTCCTGAGAGGGCGGATCGACCATAACGGGTTGGAAACGTCGCTCAAGTGCGGCGTCTTTTTCGATGTTCTTGCGGTATTCATCGATCGTCGTTGCGCCGATGCAGTGTAGTTCTCCGCGCGCAAGCATGGGCTTGAGCAGGTTGCCTGCGTCCATCGAACCTTCTGTCTTGCCGGCGCCGACGATCGTGTGGATCTCATCGATAAACAGAATGATACGTCCCTCGCTGCGTTTTACTTCGTTGATGACTGCTTTCAAACGCTCTTCAAATTCGCCGCGATACTTTGCACCTGCGATGAGCGATCCCATATCAAGTGAAAAGACAGTGCGGTTTTTCAGATCTTCCGGAACATCTCCTTTAACGATACGCTGCGCCAGTCCTTCGACAATAGCTGTTTTGCCGACACCTGGTTCGCCGATGAGGACAGGGTTGTTTTTCGTTTTACGACTGAGGATCTGGATGACACGAAGGATCTCGCTGTCGCGACCGATGACAGGATCAAGTTTGCCATTGCGAGCGTAGTCAACGAGATCTATGCCGTATTTTTTCAGGGCATCGTATGTTTCTTCCGGATTAGCGCTGGAGATCCTCGAACCGCCGCGTACTGTTTCAAGTGCTTTGAGAAAGGCTGCGGATGTTACTCCAGTGTCGGCCAAGACTTTAGAAACAGGGCTGCGAGCAAAGTCGATCATCGCGACGAAGAGATGTTCAACGGAAACATATTCGTCGTTCATAGTTTCCGCACGTTTTTCTGCGTCGGTAATGACCTGGAACAGATCCTGGGTGAGGCTGATCTTGTCTTTATCATAACCGCCGGTGATGCGGGGTTTCTGGGCGATGATCTGTTCAAGTCTCGCGATAGCGACCGAGGTGTTGCCGCCGCATTTTTCCATCAACGAGGGAATCAGTCCGTCTTTTTGTGATAACAGAGCCAAAGCCAAATGATCGACATCGACCATTTGATGACCGTGGGTGATTGCGATATTCTGTGCCTCCGACAAAGCTTCTTGAGATTTTTGAGTGAGTTTATTGAGATTCATGGAAGAAGTCTCCTTTCATGTTTTTTCCTTTGTTGCGGCTGTATTATATATGGTCAGCATTAGTCAGTCAAGAGGGGTGGGCAAAATTGGTGAAATTTGGTCAAAGTATATTGAGTTCATACCAACCGATTGAGTGATCTTGAAGGATAAAACAGAATTTGCAATGGAGAGTGGATATTGGGGGAGCTCTTAAAACTTCTTTTAATCGTTAGATTTTGTTAAGAACAGTGTATTACGTTTGCTGATGTTATTTTATTGACCTAAAAGAAAGTGTCGCCTGTCTCACCTAACACTGCTAGAGTATAATTATCCCTACAGGATGTTTATTTCATTGTCGAAGTTTGAGGTGGTCATTATATGAACGAGATTTGTACATCTTTAATGCAATTTTTGGATAACAGTCCCACGATGTTCCATGCGTGTGAGAATGCAGCGCGTAATCTACGACATGCCGGTTTCATCCGTCTTTCGGAAAGCTCGGTATGGGAACTATGTCCGGGCGGAAAATATTATGTAAACCGCGGAGATTCGTCGCTGATTGCCTTTCGACTTCCCCAAACACGGCCGCTTGGGTTCATGGCAGCGGCAGCACACAGCGATTCACCTTCGTTCAAAATTCGACAGAATGCCGAAGTTTCATCACCTGGCGGTGTTGTACGGCTCAGTGTGGAAAAATACGGCGGTGCGATCTTACGCTCCTGGCTTGACAGGCCTCTTTCACTGGCAGGCAGAGTCTTTTATAAAGAAGGGGAGAGGATTTGCCGCGTTCTGATCGATATCGACAAAGATCTTCTCTTCATCCCAAGTATGGCACCTCATCTTCGTAAAGAGGTAAACACAGGTGAAGAGCTAAAAGCGAATATCGATTTGCTTCCCCTATTTGCGCAAACAGATGAAAAGGATTCTTTTAACGAACTTATTGCACAAACAGCAAAGATCCCCCCCCAAGACATGATATCCGGCGATCTGTATCTCTATCCCAGAGAACGCGCATCTCTCATTGGTGCTAACGATGAATTCCTGCTTTCACCGCGTATAGACGACCTGGAATGCGCATGGTGCGTTCTTCAGGGGCTGATCACGTCTGGGGAAAGCGCTTCAGTCGCGCTCTATTGCCTCTTCAATAACGAAGAAGTAGGCAGCGGTACATGGCAAGGCGCTGATTCGAAATTTTTAGAGGATACGATCGTTCGTATCTGCTCGTCTCTTGATATGAGTGACGATGAACGCCTTGCAATACTTGCCAGTAGTTTTATGGTCTCGGCAGATAATGCACACGCGGTACATCCTGGGCATGCCGAATACTACGACTCAAACGAGCTGCCGAAACTCAACGGCGGAGTTGTGATCAAATACAATGCTGCGCAGAAATACGCGACGGACGGCTTGTCCGCTGCGGTCTTCACGCGAGTATGTGAACTAGCAGGCGTTCCGGTGCAGCATTACAGCAACCGTGCTGACCTGCCGGGTGGATCGACTCTTGGGCATATCAGCCTCGCACACGTTTCTGTTCCCACGGTAGATATCGGATTGGCACAGCTTGCCATGCATAGCTGCTGCGAATTGACAGGAGCGCATGACCCAGAACGGCTCCAAAATGCTATGAAAGAATATTTCAGCCGTAGTCTGCTCATTAAAGACGATGTTTATTCCATGATTTAATCTCTTTACCATAATGCAAAAATACCCCTCACACCGATCAATATACGGGTGAGGGGTATTAGATTTTGTTTTTAGCTACATGAGTTGAGCTTCTGCGCCATCTTTTAGAGCATTTCCGCCAAAAATGACGACTTTGTCGTTTTCGTGAAGTCCTTCGATAATCTCGATGTTGACGCCCTGTACGATGCCGGTCTTGACGTCGACGATCCTGATCCTGCCGTCTACATAAAGCGCGATTTGATTCGAGTCGCTTTCGCGAGGCTGGCGCAATGCACCGAGGGGTACAACAAATGCATTCAGACTTTCCTTTTCGATGATGAAGGCGCGGCCGAACATCCCAGGACGCAGGCGGTTTCCTGTCGTCTCGTTCTGGATATGCGCTTCGACGCCGGCTGTTCGCGATTGCGGGTCAACATAGTCGTCAACGCGCACGATCTGTGCACGAAACTGTTCTTTGGGGAGTGCGTCGAGCGTCAGCATCACCGACATGCCTGGTTTTACTGAAAAAAAACGGCTTTCGGGCACGCGGAAAATCGCTTTGAGCGTTTTCAGATTCGCCAGTTCGGCCACCGGCGTGCTGGTTGAAAGCATCGCTCCGGGAGCAAGTGAATAATCATTGAGCACTGTTCCGTCGATGGAGGCGTTGATGAGGTATTCGTTGCGGGTCACGGTCAGCCGTGTTAAATCAGATCTGGCAGCGTCATGTTGCGCTTTGGCGCTGCGGTAAGCAGTGTCCTTACTGTCAAGGAGCTGCTGAGTGCTGAATCCTTCTTTTTTTAGCCGCTGATAGCGCTGCAGTTCGATCAGGGCGTTTGACATTTCCGCTTTAGTACGCTGCACGGCGGCTTGAGCAGCACTTATCTGTGCGTTCTGTTCGTCGTGAGCAAGAATTGCAATTTGCTGTCCTTTTTTGACAATATCGCCTTTCGTTACAGTTAGCCTTTGCAGGCGACCGGTGACTCGCGGATAAAGGACGACACGCTGCAGGGCTTCAAGTGAAGTGTTCTGGGAAAAGCCTTCACGGATCGTCACGTCGTTTTTCATCGTGACGACGCGGACAAAAGCAGCTTTTGGCGGCGCGGCATACGAGGCGTTGCTTAAAATCAGTACACCGACAGCGAGCGCTGTATAAAGATATGCTTTTTTCAACGTGATCATCTTCCTTCCAGCGTCCAGGGAATTAACGCTCCTTCTGCGCGTTTAAGCGCAACAACGCACATCAAGTGCGTGTACTGCGATTGACTGTAATCTTTACGTGCTGCTGTCAGGCTGGCCTGTGCCTCCAGGAGATCGAGCTGCGGCGTAACACCTTCGCGATATCCGACCTGAGAAAGGCGCAATGTTTCTTTTGCAAGTGAAAGAGCTTTGCGGTGGGCGATGACCTGTGCTCTGCTGTCGCTGATCTCAACCCAGGCAAGGTCGATTTCTGAAAGGATATCGAGTTCTTTCTGATGCAGGCTGTGCTTATTTTGCTCCTGGACGGCTCTGGCTTTCATCACTTCGCCACGTGTTTGACCGCGGTCGTATACAGGAATTTCCAGACTGAGCGTGGCTTTCCATGAATCGTCGCCTCTGTCTTGGTTGTGGTAAGGATTGTCATATCCTGCACTCGCTGTGAGATCGACGCTTGGACGCATAGAACTACCGGCGATCTTGATTTGTTCTTTTTGGATCGCAATCTTTTTTTCCAGGATTGCAATGTCGGCACGTTGCTGTCGTGCGACCGTGATAGAGTTTGAAGCGGCACCTGTCGGACTGTCGATCTCAAGGCTGCCTACAGGGGAGAAAGTAGAAGAAGGCGGCAGCCCCATCAGGTTGAGCAGATTGATCTGCGCCGAATCGAGTGCCCCCTTACTTGAAGCTAAAGAAGCCTCGTTAGAACTGAGCTGTTGTTCGGCACGGATGACTTCCAGTTGATTAGCTAGGCCTAGTTTCAGCATTTGCCTGACTTCCTGCACATGTTTCTGAGAAGTTTCGACAGCATCCTGTGCTGCCGCTACAGTTTCACGGGCCAAGAGGACGCTGTAAAACAGTGTGTGGATGCGCACAGCAAGGGCTTCTTCCGCTTCGCGCACAGACAGTTCAGCCTGAGATAACTGCTCTTTGGCCTGGCGTCGCTGCGCGGCATGACGGCCGCCGGCATAAAGATTCTGTGTCAGTCCGATCGTTGCTGCGCGGCTGTCGGTGCGGCCACCGTTTGAAACACTAGGATAGCGCCCGTTACCGTATGAACCGTTGATGCTGATACGAGGAAAGAAATTACCGTCAGCCTGCACTATGCTGCCTTTTGCTTTGCGTATCTCCTGACGAACGGAGGCAAGAGTAGGGCTGTTTTGTAATGCGTATTGCAGCGCGTGCGAGATCGTCAAGTCCTGCGCTCCCGCTGCAGAAATATTAAAAAGCGTGAAGACAGAGACGAGAAAATGAAAATATCGTTTCATGACTTATCTCCTTTAAGCTTTACGCGACGTGCGGATTTGTCTGGCACGGCTCATCGCGCGGAAGCGATGTATGCGTCCTTTAATCGCGTCGGCCAAATCGTCCATCATCAGGTAGACGACCGGGATGACAAGCAGTGTCAACAGAGTGGATGTACATAACCCGCCTATGACGGCTGCTGACATGGGCTGGCGTACTTCACCGCCCAAACTGATCCCGAGCGCGATCGGCAAGGTCCCGATCATCGTCGAGACAGTCGTCATCAGGATGGCGCGCAGACGCAGAGGCCCGGCTGTTAGTATGGCAGTCACTTTATCGGCACCTTTGGCGCGTTCCTGATTGGCAAAATCAACAAGCATGATCGCGTTGTTGACGACGATGCCGATGAGCAGGATGATACCCATCAGGCTCATGACGCTGAGCCTCAGTTTCATCAGATAAAGGAAACCGAACGCACCGCATGTCATGAGCGGCAGCGAAAACATGACGGTGAGCGGATGCAAAAACGACTCAAACTGTACGGCCATAACCATATAAACGAGGATAATAGCAAATACAATGCCGGTGAGAATGTATCTGAAGCTCTCTGCCATGCGTTCTGAGTCGCCAGCAGGGGTGATGGAGAACATGCCGTTGTGCGGCGCCAGACGGTGGAATACTTCCGTCATGATCTGGATGCCTTCGCCGGGAGAGATTCCTTCGGTATTGGCTTCGATTTGGATCGATCGTTGACGATTAAAGCGTTTTATAACATTAGGAGCCATATCGATGATCGGCTGAACGAGACCGTCCGCACGAATCAGTTCACCGCTTGAAGTGCGCACAAGTGTATTTAAAACCTTTTCAGGGCTGTTGCGCTCAGGTTCATCGGCGCGGATACGTATATCGTAACGATAACCGCCATCATTGAATGTAGCGGCATCTGTACCGCCAAACCATGCCTCAAGCTCGGAAGACAAAGTGCGCACATTCACGCCGAGGTCATCAGCAAGCGCTCTGTTAAGCTGAAGGTTGATCCTCGGTTTGTTCATCTGTAAGTCTGTGATTATGTCGACCAAGCCGCGGCGCTCGCGCTGAAGTTCGGCTTTGATTTCTTCACCGAGGCGGGCCAGTTCTTCGGTCGTCGGGCCCTGAATGACAAGCTGCAAGTCGCTGCCGCCCCAGCGGCCCAACTTGATATCGACGTCTTTGTAAGCGGAAAGTTTTTCTCGCCACTCGCGCATGACTACGTTTGAATTCGGGCGCAGTTTGCGGTCGACAAGATGGACACGCAGTGTGCCTTTATACACAGCAGAAGCCGCTCCGCCTCCGGCATTGCCGAAAACATACGCGACGCGCGGATCCTTTTGAATTTCGGCAGAAAGCTCTTTCATGAATGCCAGCGTGTTTTCGATAGATGAGTTGGCAGCCATCTCGATCGTGATGTTGAAGCGGCCCTGGTCTTCGTTGGGGAAGAACTCGCTGCCAAGGTTTTGGGCGATAAACAGTCCTCCGACAAATGCAAATACGGCAATGGCAAGCGTAGCGAGGCGGAAACGAACAGCCAGCCGCAGCAGTACCCGATAACCGCTTTCAAGCCAAATGAGCGGTTTTTCCATCCACTGCTGCCAGCGAGTCGGCTTTTTATAACGGCCGAGCAAATGAGCGCATAAAAAGGGCGTTAGAGTAACGGAAAGAAGCAGCGAGATCGATATCGTAACGGTGACCGTGATACCGAATGAATTGAAGAAACGACCTATCATTCCGGGCATCAAGGCCACGGGAAGGAACACCGCAATTGTCGTCGCGGCGCCGGCAATGACAGAAGCGCCAACTTCTCCGGTGCCGTCCAGAGCGGCGCGCATCGCGGTCTTGCCCATTTGTCTGTGTCGCTCAACATTTTCGATAACGACGGTCGTAGCGTCGACGACCATGCCGACAGCCAAGGAGATGCCCATCGTACTCATGTTGTTCAGCGTCAGGCCCAACCCCCAGAGGACGATGATACTTCCCAAAAGGCAAACCGGAATCGTAATGACGGTAACAATCGTTGCCCTGAACGTGCGCAGGAAGAGGAACATGATCAGCGAGGTGAGTAAAACACCAAAGATAATATCGTCACGCACACCATGCATCGAGTTGAGGATGTAAACGGAATTATCCTGCACGACACGGAGCCGCACGCCTTCGGGGGCTGTTTGATTCAGCTCGGCGAGTCGTTTTTTTACACCCTCTGAGAGGTTGACCTCATTTGCGCCGCGTTGTTTCCGAATAAAGATGAGCATCGAATTTTGGCCGTTGTACAGTGCGATGTTGCGAGTATCTTCAAAACCGTCCTCGATTCGAGCGATGTCGCGCAGGCGGACGATCGCGCCGTTCACATTTTTGACAGGCAGATTTTCGAGCTCTTCTACGCTTGTGTATTCACCGTTCATCCTGATGCCGTATTCAAGCGTCCCCGTTTCGATGCGGCCCGCAGGAAGTTCTACATGCTGATTGCTGATTGCGTTTTTGACTTCAAGCGCCGTCAGATTGCGTGATTCAAGTTTGTTTGGATCGACCCAGACGCGGATCTGACGCTCTTGAAAACCGCTTGTCTCGGCGCCGCCTACGCCTTGAACAGTTTGCAAGCGTTCCACGGCAACTTTATCGACATAACGTGATAACGTTTTTTTATCGACACCGCCATAGTTCTCGACGGCAATGAACATAACAGGACGGTCGTCCATGTTGTATTTATCGATCTGTGGGCTGTCAGCGTCGTCAGGAAGGCGGCTTTGTACCATGCTGGCCTTGCCGCGTACGTCAGCGGCGGCGTTGTCGATATCGCGTTCAAGCACGAATTCAACGATGATGATCGAACGTCCCTCATAACTACTCGAAGAAATGTTCTTGATACCCTCGATCGTATTTATTCGCGTTTCCAGCACATCGGTCACATCGTTATCGATGATGGCTGGACTGGCACCATCAAGCGTAGTGCGGACCATAACGACGGGGATGTCGACGTTGGGCATACGTTCAATGCCAATCTGAGTCAGGGCGTAGAGACCGAAGATGATAAAACCAAGTGTGCCGATAATGACGGCAACGGGGTGTTTCATCGAGGTATCGACGATCTTCATGATAATATCAAGTCCTTTGCAGGGAGATTAGGATTTCGATTGACTAGAGGCAGATGGTTGACGTTCAACTCAAAGATTATAAAATATGTACGACTGCGAGTGCAATAGCAAAATACAATATCAACACAAGAAGACTACTCTTTTTGCATCAATTATGCAATGGTATTTTTCTACAATTTTTTGAATGGAAGCCCCAAAAGTTAGGAGATAATATTAAATTGAAGAAGATCCTTCACTGGTCGCAAATCCTTCGAAATCAATATGGCGAACGCGTCCAAAAGGTAGCTCTTGATATCGGCGCGGGCTGTCCAAACAGAACAGGCCTGACGCAAGGAGGCTGTATTTTTTGTGATGAACGCGGCGGCGGCAGCGGCGCATTCATAAAAAAAATCTCCCTTTCCGAACAGATACGAAAGGGAGTTGAGGGCGCGCAAAAACATTATAAGACAAAAGCGATTATTTTGTATTTCCAAAGTTACTCGGCAACGAATCTTCCAATAGGGGAGTTTGCCAAAGCTTGCAGCGAAGCCTTTACAATCGCAAAGAGCTTGGGCGCCAAAGTTTGTGGCATCTCGGTGAGTACGCGGCCCGACCTATTGCCGCAAAACACGCTTGATTATTTGTGCGAAATAGCTGAAAAAACAGAAACATGGGTCGAACTTGGCGTTCAGACAACAGACGAAAACGGACTCAAATGGCTACGTAGGGGACACGATCTTGCCGCTGTCGAAAACGCACTTTCTCGACTGATTAGAACAAATATTAAAGTATGCGCACACTTGATTGCTGGTATTCCAGGAGAAGCAGAAGATCAGTTGACGCAATCGGCGTTATGGCTTGCCGAAAGAGGCGTAGACGCGTTGAAATTTCACCCGTTGCATGTACTTCGGGGCACCAGGTTAGAGGAATATTATCAAAACGGCAGTTTTGTGCCGCTGTCACGCGACGCGTATTTGCAAAAGGTCGTAGCAGCTCTTATAGCTATACCGGACGGGATAATCATTCAGAGATTGAATGCTGGAGTTCGGCCTCGCTATTTAACTGCTCCGGAATGGATCCTTGATAAAGAGAGGTTGGAAAGAGAAATCGAAGAACGTTTTTCTCAGGCTCTTGATTCTCCAAATCTATTATAAGACAAAAGTCTGGCATTGTTCGTCAATGCCAGACTTAGATTTTTGATATCACATGTGCATTTTATAGTCGGCATTCAACAGTCCCGGAATCTCCTGTCCTCTATAAAAAGCCAGAACAGAAGCAACCGCACCGTTACATTCCCTCCATAATGCGCCTTCCGTCCAGCCAGAAGAGTGGGGGGTGAGAATGGCGTTTTCGCACGACATTAAGGGATTATCTGCAGAGGGCGGCTCTGTATCGAATACATCGACAGCTGCGGCGGAAAGGCGTCCGCTGCTCAAAGCTGATGCCAGCGCATCCTCATCGACAAGAGCGCCGCGGGCTGTATTGATGAAAACAGCGCTTTGTTTCATGCGAGCAAATGCGCTTGCGTCAAACATCTTGTTCGTTTGCGGCGTTACCTTGCTGTGAACCGTGATAACATCACAGGCAGATAAGAGTTCATTAAGGCTTTCGCAAAACTTTAGATCGTGGTTATCGCCATCGCGCCGAGCGTGCGGAGAATAAACCAAGATGCGGCATCCAAAGGCCCTCAGGAGCCGCGCAACCTCGGTCCCAATCGCTCCAAGCCCGACGATGCCGACGACGCAGTCGCGAAGATCTTTTCCCAGTAAAAAGCCAGGCGCGCGCCACTGACCGCGGCGGATTACCTGTGAATGCAGATCGAAACGCCGCATCGCGGCAATGATCAGCATTATCGTATACTCAGCGATCGAATTTGTGTTGGCTCGCGGCACATATGTTACGGCAATTCCGCACCTAGCCGCAAACTCAACGTCGATATTTGAAGGCGGACCTCCGCATTTAGCTATGATCTGAAGCCGTGGCGCGGCTTTTAGTTGTTCGTTGCTCAAGGCTGTTGCCGAAGTAATGATGATTGCGTCGGAATCACGGACTAAATCGTCGATTTGTTGTGGCGTGACAGGACCATCCGGATAAAAAAAACGAACGCTACACACCTCAGATAAGGAAGTAAACCAACTTTCAGGGCCTTCAGGCTCGATGACCGTAACAAGAGGTTTCATGGAATCTCGCCTCATCAGGATAGAATCAGTGTGCCGGCTTGGGAGACGTGCTTTGGGCAAACTGATTCAGCGCTTCAAGTTCTGATTGGATATAAACAGATCGAGCTTGAGCGGACACACGCGCACATTCTTCCAATAATTGTAACTTTTCTTTCAGTTCTTTGACTTCGGCACGTAAGGCTTCAATTTCGGTTTGCACATTAGGAGAAGGCCGCATTTGATCCTGAGACTGTGCAGCTAATTGTGACTCAATGGGCGCAAATCGTTTATCCAAAAGTGTGCTTACGACATTCAAAACGAAGATGAGCGCAAAAGCGCCCAGAATCGCCTTCTTTGTTTTTGACATGATTCAAGTCTCCTTTATGAGAAGTCGGTGAACTTGCAGCGAAAATTCGTGTCCTATAATGTATCTTATGTTACGTTCAGAAAAATAAGAGTCAATTTTAACATCGGCATGCGGAATTTAAGCTTGAATCTCAAAAGAGCGATAATTCTTTAATATGTTCAGGAACTCAGCAGCTCTTAGGGAGGCCCCTCCGATTAATCCACCATCAACTGACGGTTGTGTAAAAATTTCTGCGGCGTTTGACGGTTTGACGGAGCCGCCGTACAAAACAGGAACGCATGTAATGGTTTTAATAAACGCACAGACTTCCTCGGCATCATGAGCGCTTGCGGCGCGCCCTGTACCGATTGCCCATACAGGTTCATAGGCGATCAAATATGTCGCATCTGCCGTGATGTTTTTGATCCCAGTGCACAGTTGCTCACGAACAACTTCGATCGTTTTTCCAGATTCACGCTCATCAAGAGTTTCTCCTACACAAATAACGGGGGTCAATCCATTTTCCAGGCATTTCAACGCTTTCAGATTAACCTGTGCCGACGTTTCGCCGTAGATATGGCGGCGTTCACTGTGCCCGACGATCGCGTATCGGGCCCCGGTTTCCTTCACCATAGCAGCCGATACTTCACCTGTATAGGCGCCTCTGTCGTATTCGCTTACATTCTGTGCTCCAACTGCCGTCGGGCGCAGCTCGTTGACTGCGCGGGGAATCAGCGTGAATGGGACGAACAGACAAAAATCTGTCTTCTCAGTAAGACTTGTGCTTGTTCTTATACCGGCGTTAAACTCTTTTGAAAAGGTCGCAATTTCATTATAGGACATGTTCATCTTCCAGTTGCCAAACAAGTAGATTTTCTTCATTATTCGTTCCTTTCTGTAAAAATGAGCCTGTGAAAAAGGGCCTGCTCTCCGTATAGGGAAAGCAGGCCCTTGATGTTTGACTACTCTTCTTCGTCAGTCAAAAGTCCCTGACGTGCAGCGATGATTTTTTTGCTGACTTCTTCTGGCACGACATCGTAATGCGAGTACGACATCTCGAAATTGCCGCGTCCGGAAGTCATCGAGCGTAGCTGGATCGCATACTGGAACATCTCGGCCTGCGGCACCTGTGCATTGACAACCTGAAGGTGGCCGAGAGTATCGACACCCATGATGCGGCCACGGCGGGTATTAAAATCACCCATAACTTCACCCAGGTATTGATCAGGCACGATAACCTTTACGTCCATGATCGGCTCAAGAAGGATCGGTGAAGCTTCGGCCATACCTTTCTTGAAAGCAAGGTGAGCCGCTGTCTTGAAGGCCATTTCCGAAGAATCAACGTCGTGATACGAGCCGAAATAGAGAGATGCCTTGAAGTCGACCGTCGGGAACGCGGCCAGCACACCTTTGTTCAGGCACTCACGAAGTCCCTTCTCAACAGCAGGAATGTACTGGCGGGGGACCGTTCCACCGGTGATCTTGTCTTCAAAGGTAAAGCCCTCGCCACGCTCAAGCGGGCTGAATTCGATATAGACATCGCCATACTGACCATGACCGCCAGTTTGCTTCTTGTGCTTGCCCTGAGCCTTGGCCGACTTGCGGATCGTCTCGCGATATGCGACCTGGGGCACTCTGGTATTCACTTTGACGCCAAAGCGCTCTCTTAACTTCTCTAAAACGATGTCGATATGCATGTTGCCCATGCCGGAAAGAACGTTGTCACCCGTTTCGGCATTTTTCTCAAAACTGATCGTCGGATCCTCTTCAGCAATCCGCTTGATGGCAGTACCAAGTTTGTCCTCATCTGCACGCGACTCAGGATCGACGGCGACTGAGAAGATGGGCTTGGGGAACTTGATCTTGGGATAAAGAACAGTACTGCCCGCCTTGCCTACAGTGTCGCCGGCCTTAGTGCTTTGCAGCTTGGGAATGGCAACGATCATGCCGGTCGTGACTTCTTTCACGTCGACGCTGTCTTTACCTTGCATGATCTTGAACGTACTTACACGTTCTTCATCTCCTGTGCTCACGTTGAAGATCGGCTCGTCTGTCGTAAGTTTGCCGGAGTTGACGCGGATATATGACAACTTACCGACATAGGGATCAACGAGTACCTTAAAGCACAAGCCGCTGAAAGTGGCGTTGTCGTCGGGTTTGATTGTGATTTCCTGATTGCCGCCCTTAACAGCGGGACGCTCGCGCATCTCAAGCGGACTGGGCAGATAATCGACAATGAGATCCATCAACTGTTTAATGCCAATGTTTTTAAGCGCTGAACCAGGCAATACAGGGAAAATCTTGCACTTGTAGATGCAACGCTGCAGCACGGGAAGAAGTTCGTCGATGGGGATATCTTCACCGTCAAGGTAACGCATCATCATCTCTTCGTCCTCTTCGACGATGGCTTCGACCAGGTAACCACGGGCGCGGTGAGCGTCGGAAACCATATCCTCCGGAATGGATTTCTCCTCAAATTTGCCGGTATCGCCGTCATACACATAAGCGATATCCTTAAGAACATCGACAATACCGGTAAAGCTGCTCTCGCTGCCAATGGGCAGCATAAAGCGATAAGCGCCCTTAGTCAAATCTTTGCGGATCTGCTCGAATACACCGTTGAAATCTGCATTCTCACGATCCATTTTATTGATGAAGAAAATGGTCGAAGTCTGGAACTCATCGGCAAATTCCCAAGCCTTTTCGGTCTGGACTTCGACGCCATCGACAGCGCTTACGACCATGACAGCGGAGCCTGAAACGCGCAGGGAGCTGCGAAGATCACCAATGAAGTCAGCATAGCCGGGAACATCCAGCACAAAGACTTTTTTACCTTTATGGTCAAAGTTGAGAAGCGATGTGCTGATCGAGATCTGGCGCTTCTGTTCTTCTGCGTTAAAGTCGGAAACGGTATTTTTGTTTTCGACCGTTCCCCTGCGTGTGGTGACGCCGGCATCAAAAAGCAATGACTCGGCAAGTGTCGTTTTACCGGCGCCTCCGTGTGCGACAAGAGCGATGCTCCTGATGTTCTCCGTTTTGATTCCCATTATTATGCCAACCTCCTCGGATTTTCGGCCTAAGCTCGAATACGTTCGATCAGTTTCACGATACTCTTCTATTTTAACAGATTTATTGTCGCTTTACACTAGTTTTTTGAAAGAAATTCATTCAAAGCTTTCAAAACTTCATCGGGTTTTGCCTGTCCACGACTCTCTTTCATCACGAGCCCCATCAGGAACTTCATCTTTTTGTCCTTTTTATCCTGACCGGATTTGATAATTTCGACTACGTCGCCATTGTCTGCCGCAATCTTTTTGATGATCTCGTTCAACTTATCTCCGGCAACGGCACCGATCTGCACGCCGCATTCCTGGATAGCCTGTTCAAGGGTAAGTTCTCCGGGGACGAGTTTTTCGAAAACATCCTTGGCAGCAGTTGTCGAAATCTTTTTATCGTCGACAAGCTGGATCAATTTTGCTAAAACTTCCGGAGCAACAGGCGCTTCGGCTATCTCCTTGCCTTGCTCACGCAAAACCCGCATTACATCAGTTCGCACCCAGTTTGATGAACGAACAGGATTCCCGCCAGCCTTAACGACAGACTCGTAATATGCTGCGGTTTCAGGCGTTTCCGTCAGTACTAGAATATCCTCCTGGGACAGCCCATATTCTTTCTGGAACCTTTCTCTCTTCGCATCGGGCAGTTCGGGCATCGTGGCGCGGATATGTTCAATATACTCGTCATCAAGAAGCAATGGCGGAAGATCCGGCTCCGGGAAATAACGATAATCGTTCGATTCTTCTTTGCTGCGTGACGGTGTTGTGATTCCGTCGGCATCATCCCAATTACGCGTTTCCTGAACTATCGTCTCCCCTCGCGTCAAAAGGTCGCGTTGACGAAGGGTCTCATATTCGAGCGCGCGTTCGAGTGCTTTTAGCGAATTCATGTTTTTGACTTCGACGCGGTTGCCCCAGCGGCCGTCTGAGACTTTTTGCGAGATATTCGCGTCGACCCGCATCGAGCCTTTCTCCATATCGCCGTCGGAAATGCCCAAATAACGGACAAGCTGACGCATGGCTGAAACATATTCTTTGGCCTCGCGCGGTGACTTGATATCGGGCTCGGAAACGACTTCGGCAAGAGGCACTCCGCCGCGATTGTAATCGACAAATGACTGCACAGAGCCGACAATACGCCCGTCAGCGGCGCCATGGACGAGTTTTCCTGCATCCTCTTCAAGATGAAGGCGTGTGATGCCAATGCGGTGTGGCTGACCATCATCCCCGGTGATCGTCAGATAACCATGTTCGGCAATCGGAACATAATACTCGGTGATCTGATAAGCTTTGGGCAAATCGGCGTAGAAATAGTTTTTACGATCGAACCGCGTCAGTTTATTGATCTTGCAATGCAGTGCCATTCCGCCGCGGACTCCAAATTCTACAACCTTTTTGTTGAGTACGGGCAATGCTCCGGGCTGTCCCGTGCATACGGGGCAAACATGCGAATTCGGCGTGGCGCCGATGTAATCGGTCGAGCAGTTGCAGAATATCTTCGTCTTCGTGTTCAGCTGGATGTGGATCTCCAGACCGATCACGGTAGTAAATTCAAGAGCCATCAGCGAATGCCCCCTTCAGCAATGCGGCCTTCAGTTTCCTTACCCAGATATGCCGCCATATCAAGTATCTCTGCGTCTGACCAACGCGGCCCGATCAGCTGCATCCCGAGAGGAAGCCCTTCGTCGTTAAAACCAGCATTATATGAGATGCCCGGTAGGCCTGCAAGGTTGATCGGGATCGTAAAGACGTCTGCCATGTACATTTCCAACGGAGAGCTCATCGCGCCGATCTTAAACGCGGGAGTCGGCGACGTCGGCAGCAGGATCGCGTCGACTTGTTCAAAAGCGGATGCAAACTCCTGTTTGATGACTTTACGCACTTTTTGTGCCGTCAGGTAATACGCATCATAAAAACCCGAGCTCAGAACGTACGTTCCCGTAAGGATTCGGCGTTTTACTTCGGGGCCAAAGCCCGCGGCACGCGTCTTCACATAAAGTTCGAGAAGTGAATGCGCGTCTTTATATGCCATGCCGTAGCGCACACCGTCGTAGCGGGCCAGGTTTGAACTGGCCTCAGCCGGAGCAAGGATATAATAGCAGGCGAGACCGTATTCCAGTGCCTTGGGCAAAGCGACTTCGACGATTTCAGCACCGTTTTGACGACATTTTTCGATCTGCACGTCCATGCAAGATTGTAGATCAGCTGAAAGTTTGCCGGCTACCAACCTTGATAAAATGCCGATCTTCTTTCCGGCAAGCGGAGCGTCGTTAAATGTAAATTGCGGAGCCGGGCGTTTTTCACTTGTCGAATCGTGGCAATCAAAGCCGCAAATAACAGACAGAGCAAGTTTCATGTCTTCAGCAGTGCGGGCAAAAGGACCGATCTGGTCAAGTGACGAAGCAAAAGCCACAAGCCCGTAACGGCTCACTTGACCGTAAGTCGGCTTCATTCCGTATATACCGCAGAACGACGCAGGCTGACGAATCGAACCGCCGGTATCGCTGCCAAGAGAAATAGGAGCGTAGCCAGCGGCGACGGCGGCAGCGCTGCCGCCCGAACTGCCTCCCGGCACTCGAGAAACATCCCACGGATTCATCGTAGGTCCAAAAGCAGAGTTCTCTGTCGATCCGCCCATGGCAAACTCATCGCAATTCGCCTTGCCCAAGATGACGGCGCCGGCGTTTAAAAGCGACTTCACGACGGTGGCGTCATAAGGGGGCGTCCAGTTTTCCAGAATGCGGCTGGCGCACGTCGTCGGCATGTCTTTAGTGCAGATATTATCTTTAACGATCACGGGGACACCCATAAGCGGACCGAGGTCCTGTCCTGCTTGAGCGGCTGCGTCGATTTCATCGGCCCGTTTCAGAGCACCTTCATCCGCTACAAAGAGCATGGCGTGAAGAGAGCTTTCTTTTTCGTAGATCGTTTTTAAGCACGCTTTAACGACATCTTTACACGTAAAAACGCGTGATTGGATGCCCTGAACAATCTCTACTGCTGTGAGCGAGCTGAGTTCCATTTACTTATCTCCTCCTATTTTAGGTACTCTGATAAAATCCCCGTCACGAGAAGGAGACTGATCGAGGATTCCGTCCCTGTTATCATAGGCGGCGACTTCGTCGTCACGCAGGCGAATCGGCTGAGTATCCTCCATTGTGAAAGGATCGACGGCGCTCAGGTCAAGTTCTTCGAGCTTAGAAAAATAAGCAAGGATATCATTGAAATGAGTTGCCAGCGAATCCAACTCCTCTGGGGCGATATCGAGTCGGGCAAGTTTTCCAACTTTGATAACTTCTTCAGCAGAAAGTCGTGGCATATTTATTCCTCCTCTGTTTTTTTTGAAAAATGTTCAATCAGGGCAAAAAACTCTTCTTCATTCAGTGCGGGAACGCCCAATGACTGCGCCTTGACGGCCTTACTCCCCGCTTCGGCCCCGACGACAACATACGATGTTTTTTTGCTGACAGAACTAGAAGTTTTCCCACCAAGCGAAGCAACGAGTTCCTGGGCCGTGGAACGAGGCATTCTCGACAGTTCTCCGGTAAACACAAATGTTCTCCCTGCAAGCGGAGCGTTTTTAGGCTCCGACGGAGCTTCCTCGCTTAACAAAACACCGGCTTCGCGAAGCTCATCGATCATTTGTCGATTGTGTTCATCTGCAAAAAAAACTTTGATCGATCTTGCGATCGTTGCACCAACACCATTAACGGACGCTAACGTTTCTTCATCAGAAGCTGCAATTTCATCGATCGACTGGAATTGTTTGGCTAATTCAGCGGCAACTCCCGCTCCAACCTCCCGGATCCCAAGAGCGGTTATGATGAACTTCAGCGCTCGGTTTTTTGATTTTTCTACAGCAGAGATCAACTTTTGAGCAGACTTTTCCCCCATACGTTCCAATTTTATCAGCGGCTCGACGCGAAGTTTATACAAGTCACTGAACTTTTGAACTAAACCGGACTTCACCAACTGGGAGGCAAGGCTCTCGCCAATGCCTTGGATATTCATTCCTTGGCGTGACGCAAAATGGATCAGTCCTTGTGTCAACTGCGCCGGACACGATCTGTTAGGACAGCGTGTTGCTGCTTCGTCAGGAAGCCGCACGACAGTTGCGCCACAAACAGGGCATATTTCGGGCATCGTGAATAGCTCCTCTTCTCCTGTGCGCTGTTCTTTGTCGACGCGTACAATCTCGGGAATGATCTCCCCCGCTTTGCGGATCCACACCATATCGCCGACGCGTATGTCTTTGCGTTCGATCTCGTCCATATTGTGGAGGCTGGCACGTTTTACGATTGTGCCTGACAGCTCTACCGGCGACAAATTAGCAACAGGTGTCAAAGTTCCTGTTCGCCCCAGTGAGACAGATATGCTTTCCAGTCTGGTAAGACGCTCCTCTGGTGGATACTTATAGGCGACCGACCATTTAGGCGTTTTGACATTTGTTCCCAGAATCGTCCAATAATCTACTTTATCGGCTTTAACAACCACACCGTCAGTTGCATAAGGCAGTTCGAACCTCTTTTGTGACCAATCCATGATAAATTGCAAAACATCAGATTCTGTTTCAGCAAGCTTCCATGCTTTTTGAACTGGCAAGGAACGTTGCGCAAGCCATTCCAAAATCTCGGATTGCGACCTTAGACCCTGTTTTTGAGGTTCTTGGAGGTAGTAAACAAAGAGACGCAGATTGCGCTTTGCTGCGATCGACGGATCTAATTGACGCAAACTTCCGGCCGCTGCATTGCGGGGATTGGCAAAAAGGGGCAGACCAGTTTCTTCGCGTTCGGCATTAAGTGTCGCAAACCCTTCTTTGCTCATGTACACTTCGCCACGGAACTCAAGACGCCCCGATGGTGCGCCGCTTAGTTTGAGCGGAAGATCCTTGATAGTCCGTATGTTTTCTGTTACGTCTTCGCCGATGCTGCCGTCGCCCCGCGTCGACGCCTGGATGAATACGCCGTTTTCGTAGACAAGTGATACGGCAAGTCCATCGATTTTGAGCTCGCAGCACCAGGGAATCCAAGTTTTTTCCAAGTTTCCTGCTGCCCTTGACAACCAGGCAACTAATTCTGTTTGCGAAAAAACATCCTCAAGACTAAGCATGGGCTGTGTATGAACTACTTTTTGAAAAGACTCAAGAGGTGCGCCGCCTACGCGTCTAGAAGGGGAATCACTTCGCATCCAATTAGGATATGCCTTTTCAAGACTGAGCAGTTCACTCATCAGTTTGTCGTATTCATCGTCTTCGATCTCCGGCGAGTCGAGCACATAATAGAGATAACTATGCCTGTTCAGTTCGTCAACGAGTTGATCATATCGTTCCCTTTCACTTTGGCTCTGCATCCGACTCCCCCCACCGTTTAATAAAATAGTGACACCTTTTTTTACGTTATCGCAGCTAATGAATTCCTGTATTCATTCGAGAAAACACACTGAAACTTACGCATTTTGAAGCAATATCAAAATAGAATTCTAACTCTTTATCTGCATTCCATCAAGTGTTTGAGAGACGTCAATTTCGAAATAACTAATAAGGAGACGCTGATTAATTTGCCCGCGCCCTGTCGGTCCTTTCGCCGCCTGGCAGCGTCGAAGCTCATCAACATAGCCCCGCTATGCCTCTTCGCTGCTCCTTGCCAGACGACGAAATCCCGCGACAGTGCATCGTGCTCATTTAATCAGTGTCTCCTTAAACGTCCCGATTATGAGACTATCGATTGTAAATATCATGAAGATATAAAAAGCCCGCCGATAGAACATTTATCGACGGGCTGGAGATTATTCGTTTTCTTTATCAGGGTTGTCTTCCGAGTCCTGGCCTTTTTCGGTGTTTTTGTTCTCGATTGGCTTCATGGTTGGGAACAGAATCACGTCACGTATCGAGCGGCAATTCGTTAGGAACATGACGACTCGGTCAATGCCGATCCCTAAGCCACCTGTGGGAGGCAGTCCCTGCTCAAGGGCCTCGATGAAATCTTCATCAAAGGGGTGTGATTCGTCATCGCCTTCGTCCTTTTTCTGCGCCTGATCGATAAAACGCGCCTTTTGGTCGATGGGATCGTTCAGCTCGCTGTAGCCGTTGCTCAACTCTTTACCGCAGCAGAAAAGCTCAAATCGGTGAGTATAATCGGGATTGAGCGGATCCTTTTTAGAAAGCGGGCTAATCTCAACAGGATGCCCCATCACGAATGTTGGCTGGACAAGCTTATCTTCGACGAACTCCTCCATGAACATTGTAAGGATCTTAAACTTTGATTCATGTCCGGTGATCTCGATTTGCTTCTGACGTGCCAGCTCACGAGCCTGTTCGTCTGTGAGCGATGCAAAGTCAATGCCGCAGTGTTCCTTGACCAGTTCGACCATTGTCGCGCGGCGGAACGGCTTTGCGAAGTCAAGCACAACATCGTTACGCTCGATCTCCGCGGAGCCGTTAGCGGCGATGCACGATTCACGGATCAACTCTTCGGTAAGATCCATCATATCGTTATAGTCGGCATAGGGCCAGTAAACTTCCATCATCGTGAACTCTGGATTGTGTGTCAAATCCATTCCCTCGTTGCGGAAGTCTTTGCTGAGTTCATAAACGCGTCCCATCATACCGACTACCAGTCGCTTCAGATAAAGCTCGGTGGCGATGCGAAGGTACATATTGGCGTTGAGCGCATTATGATAAGTGATAAAAGGGCGCGCATTAGCGCCTCCGGCCAGATATGAGAGCACAGGCGTCTCGACTTCGAGCGTACCGTGATCTTCGAGTACTTTGCGGAAAGTAGAGATGATTTTTGCTCTTTTTCTGAACACTTCGCGCGCTTCAGGATTGACGATCAAATCAAGATAGCGTTTGCGGTAACGGATCTCTAGATCAGTCAGACCGTGCCATTTTTCGGGAAGAGGACGAAGCGCCTTGCTCAGCAGGCAGAAACTCTCAACAGCGACAGTCAGTTCACCGCGCTTGGTCCTGAAGGGGTGGCCTTTAATGCCGATGATATCACCAGAATCAAGCCATTTCTTAAAAAAGGCGTAGTCCTTTTCACCCAGAGTATCGTAGCGGAAGTAGATCTGGATCGTTCCCGTCTCATCCTGCATGTTAGCAAACGCTGCTTTGCCCTGTCGGCGCAGCGTCATTATACGGCCGGCAAGTGAGAGCTTTACGTCGGGAAGACTTTCTTCTTCCTTCAGACGATCATAATTCGATCTTACTGCCGCAACGTTCGTATCCACATCCCACTTTTCATTCTCAAAAGGGTTATACCCTTCCTCCTGGCGCAATCTATTCAGTTTGTCGATACGCTGTCTGAGGATTTCTGTCTCGGGCGCGCCCACGGTAAAATCTGCCATTTAACCAATACCCCTTTCAAAATATGAACGCCAATCTAAAAGCAGCTGATAAGTCGAATCCCAGTCTTTTGTCATGGCCAGAGTTCTCTTAAATTCTGTCGTTCCAGTTTTTCCTCTAAAGAATCCTGGAATGAAGCGTTTTAGAAGCACAAGCGCGATTCGCTCGGGATGTCTCTCGTGCAGTGTATCGGCAAAATCGATGAGCATCTTTGACCGGCGATCAAGGGGCGGATCATCGTCCGCTGAATACGTATTATACCCCAAAAAGCGTAAAGAGTGCACTACCATCAACGGATTGGTCATGGCACCGCGGGCCGCGACGACTCCAGCGCAGCCATTGTCAAGATAATGTTTCACGTCTAATGGCGTATACACGTCTCCTGAAGCTGTTATCATTTGTGGATACAGCTTTGCCGCTGAAGCAACTTCATCTTTGTCGGCTAAGCCCTCATAACGCTGTGCCGGTGTGCGGCCGTGAATAACGATCTGATCGGCCCCCGCTTCAAGCAACTCCTGCGTGAATTGCCTTGTGTCGAGTGGATAGGTGCTGTCAGGGACAGTTTTACGTATCTTGGGCCATACAGGTAATCCAAAACTCTTCAAACGCCTCACCATTTCTGATGCGGCCTGCGGTTTTTGTAAAAGTGCACTGCCTGCTCCGCGTTTTGTGATCTTCGGCATCGGACATGCCATATTGATGCTGAAGCCATCATATGAATGGCCTTTTAAACACAATTCGGCAGATCGGCAAAGGCTGTCAGAATCGCCGGCAAAAAGCTGTAATAATAGCGGCGATTCATCCTGCGTATGGTCAAGCATCCGCAATGTTTTTTGACCGCCGTACAACAGTCCCGTACTGCTGATCATCTCTGTGTGAGTAAGACCCACACCCAGTGAACGAAAAAAACTTCGTACTCCTGATAAGGTTACTCCTGCTAACGGAGCAAGGAATAACGGATTATCGACATTGATCCCGCCAATTAATAGTTGTGAGGACATTTATAAACACCCAGAACTACACAAATACGTTAAAAAGTACGCATCCCAAAAAGGAAAACGCTAACGCTCTCCATGTTTTTATTCTTAAAGACAGGCCTAAAAGCAGAAAAAAAAGTCCCCCGCACATCCACGCCGGGAACATACCGACTGGAAGGGCCTGTGGAAGCCATACACACCACTGATCTGCCGCAACTGCCCATAGTTTGAAGATTTGCTCGCCCATCTGCGTAAATATAGGAATCAAAAACGGACATAAAAGCCCAAAAACAGACAGCACGATCATAAAAACCAGTATGAAGCTGAAAAGCGACGTCGCCATCATATTGATCGGCAAAGACGAAAAATATATTCCTCCAGCCATTGGCGCCGTCTGTGGCGACATGATGACCCACATGAATGCCGAAGACAAAAGTAGCAGCGTTACGCTTTTAAATCTTTGCAGGACGATTGCGAGTGCAGCCGCCTGAACCGACATTTGCCAGCCAAGGTCATAAAACACCCATGGTTCCCAAAGAAGCATAAATACCCCAGCAAGACCGACTGCATTGAGTGCAGCAGTTCCCATTCCACAAAACAAGCCTAGCAGCGCCAGTTGAAGCATAACTGCGGCGCGTATCGCGCTTGCTGCGCCGCCGCTTATCAGGCAGTAAAGCCAAAGAAAGCACGATGCTGTGAGAAGCCCTGCTCGACGTTTTCCAGCAACGATAACAGCGAGGATGACGGTAAAACTGACATGCCACCCGGATACCGCAAGAAAATGACTAATTCCCCAGCGACGAAAATCTTCGCTGATGTTTGTCTCTCTGTCACCAAGCAAAACAGCTGAAGTCAATGCTCTAGAAGCCGACGGCAGCGATCTGATCCTTGCGCGAAGATAACGTCTTACAGTATAGACGGAAAAGAATGAGGGAAGCGAACTCAAAGAGCGAACGTCACGAAGTTCACCTAAAATTCCCCGCGCTCGCCAAAATTTTTTTGGTGAAAAAGCACTTCTGCGGCTTTCTGCCTTGAGCGTTCGCACAGTTGAAGTGAATGAGTATCGATCTCCTTCTTGTGCGGCCGCGAGATCACCGCGAGCTGCTGTGATCCATCTACGTCCCTGATCATCTTTAACAGTCAGCAGAGAATTATCACCCCAGGCGCGCCTATTGATAACTGTAAATGATCCGGTGACAACAGACGGAAGCACGTCGTTTTTGTTTAAATTGTAGACAAGCTTTGCGGATACAACAAGACTTGCTGTGAGGATAAGCGCAGATAACGCCATTTTGTTTTTTGTCCAACGCTCTTCAACAACTGCAAGCTCGAGAACGATGATAATAAATGAGGCCCCAATACAGTATAAAAAAGAAAAATGTTGCTGATTGAGCCACAGCGTCAAAATGGCCGCCTCAAGAACAAACAGCGCCGGTGCTTTACCGAGAAGAGAATTCATCATCAAAAACGTAATAAACTGCGGATCTTATCCAATTTTGCCTTACCGATCCCTGAAACATTTAAAAGAGAATCCGGAGAGGCGAAAGCTCCATGGCGCAAACGATAATCGACGATCCTTTGCGCCAGCGACGGTCCTATGCCAGGTAATTCGCTGATTTCATCTGCATCTGCCGTGTTTATATAAACATAACGGTATTGATTACGGTACTTTGAGCGCTCAAGCTTTTTTCCTGTCGACTCTCTACGTTTTTTATTCTGCGGTGAATGAGTAGAAAACGAAAGTTTTTTTATATCAATATGCGCTCCGTCCTTGATCGGAGCGACCATGTTAAGGCGAGAAAGGTCGGCGTCGGGGTGTAATCCACCGGCAGCTTCGACAAGGTCATAAACGCGGGCTTCATCCGAGATAGCATACATGCCTGGATTTTGAACAGCGCCTGTGATGTAACCGAATCGACGTTTTTGTGTTGAAAGAGGCGGATTTTGCGAAGAGAAAGCGTTTTCATTCATTTCTACCCAATGAGCTGGTCTTTCAACGACTCGATTTGTTCCAGCGGTCGAAATCGACGAATAAAGGCCTCCTGCCGCAGCCGCGGTAAAGATGACTGCGCCGACGCAAAGTGAAATTTTAACCTGAGTATCCACAAGAGGCTCCTGTTATATCAGTCGGCCTTTAAGAGACCAACTGTCGGCCGAGACAATCTCTACATTGACATAGCGGCCTCGAAGACGATCAGGACCTTCAAAAAGGACGACCTTGTCGGTTTGCGTTCGGCCCTGCAAATAATTGCCTTTGACCGCTTTGCCGTCAACCAGGACTTCGTACTTTTTACCGATCAGTTGCTGATTGATTTGTTTAGCAATCTCTACTTGAACATTATTGACCTCGTTAAGGCGGTGATTCTTTACAGCTTCCGGCAGCTGTCCTTTCATTACTGCGGCTGGAGTTCCTTTACGTGGTGAATATGCAGCCGTGTGGACTTGATCAAAACGGAATCTCTTCAACACCGCTACAGATTCGGCAAAATCTTCTTCACTTTCTCCGGGAAAACCGACGATCAGATCACTCGTCAGGCCTACTTCGGGGAGTCCGGCACGAATCGTGTCAACAACGTGAGCATATTCGTCGACTGTATAGCGACGGTTCATCGCTTTCAGGATAGTATTGCTGCCTGCCTGAATAGGCAAATTGATTGCAGCGCAAATGTTGGGGTTCTCTGCAATTGCGGATACAACGTCTGCAGTGAAGTCTGTCGGATAAGAGGTCATGAACCGCAGACGTTTGACGCCTTCGACATGCGCGACTTCACGCAGAAGATCTGCAAAACTGTAATTTTTCAGGTCTTTTCCATAGCTGTCGACATTTTGGCCAAGCAGACTGATTTCACTGACACCACTGAATACCAGCTGCTTAACCTCGTCAATGATTTCCTGCGGCTGTCGTGACGCAAATCTGCCGCGCACATAAGGAACGATGCAATAAGTGCAAAAATTGTCGCAACCGTGAGAGATCATAACAGATGCTTTCCAAGGATACTGCCTGACTAAGGGCGCAAAAGATAATTCGTGCAGTTCTCTGGGGTCTGTATCAAGATTTCGGACGCGTTCACCAGTGAGCAGTGCCGTTTCTATGGCTGCAGGTAGCCGTCCTATATTGCGCGGACCGGAAACGATCCTGACCCATGGATAGCGTTTGAGCATTTCCTCGCCGATATTTTGAGCGATACATCCCGTGATTGCGAGAAGTGGACGTTTCTGCTGCTCCCAACGGTCAGCATAGCGCCCAAGTTCACTCCATACTTTATGCTCAGCCTTATCCCTGATACTGCAGCCGACAAAAACAACCACGTCGGCCGTCTCATCTGCACATTCTTGCGCCCCGTTAGCTATAAGGGCTGTACGTATTTTATCGGCGTCATATTGATTCATCTGGCAGCCGTAAACTTTCATAGCAAAACCGAACACGGAAAAATTCCTCCTGAATGGGCACCATTTCGTATGTGCCGGAGTCCTCCACCGGACGCTGCTAAATATCGCATTTCGCGACTACGAAACACCAAAAACAAGCACATAGAGCTGTCCAGAGATTTAAACACAGTCAGTCGCAAACGTCAGCGGGCGAGGACGAATCAATCAGCATTTTCTTAGAAGTTCGACTCATCCGGATTGAGCAAAAAGGCCCCTGAGTGTGCTCAGGGGCCAATACTTTTGTGCTACTCCGCTTTAAACTGATCTTTGCCTACTCCGCACAAGGGGCAGACGAATTCTGCGGGAAGATCCTCAAAAGCTGTGCCCGGCGCAATTCCATTGTCGGGGTCGCCAACTGCGGGATCATATTCCCAACCGCAAACTTCACACACATACTTTTTCATGAAAAATCCTCCTTAACAGAATAATCAACGCTGTCGGATTTTAACATAAATCGAAGATAAACGCCACGTATTTGAGGAGACTTAGGGAAACGTTGATTAATTCCTCCGCGCCCCGCCGGGCCTTTCGTCGGCTGGCTGCTCGCGAAGCTCATCAACATAGCCCCACTATGCCTCTTCGCTTCGTTCGCGCCATCCAACGAAATCCCCTGGCTGGGC
>Ga0129306_1001242_pt1 | contig 30651 bp, 19 predicted proteins | sample P827metagenome_FD_94438 | JGI IMG/M metagenome (GOLD analysis project Ga0129306, IMG submission 94438) | Capybara group fecal microbial communities from Wisconsin, USA - P827 metagenome | ecosystem: Host-associated > Mammals > Digestive system > Large intestine > Fecal | place: USA: Wisconsin...
CTACCTCGACATCGCAGTCGGCGTTGCCAACCAGCTGCTCGAGGCAGGACGGCTCGTCGTCTACACCGAAGGCCTCAAGTCACCGCGACAGAACTTCTTCACACGACGCGGCGGCAGCTACACCTCAGGCCCGCTCGTCGTCCTCGTCGACGAATACTCGGCCTCGGCCTCCGAAATCGTCTCCGGCGCCGTACAGGATTGGGATCGCGGCATCATCGTCGGCCGACGCACCTTTGGCAAAGGCCTCGTGCAGCGTATGTTCGAAATCTACGACGGCGCCCAGATCCGCCTCACTACAGCCCGCTACTACACACCCTCCGGTCGCTGCATCCAGAAGCCCTACACCGACGGCACCGAAGCCTACCACCGCGAACTGCAGCACCGCTACGAACATAGCGAACTCACCAACGCCGACTCCATCTCCTATCCCGACTCGCTCAAATTCTTCACCGCCAAGGGACGTACCGTCTACGGCGGAGGCGGCATAATGCCCGACGTCTTCGTGCCTATGGACACCCTCCGCCTCTCCGACTACTTCCTCTCGCTGCGCTCCGCAGGCCTCTTCAACACCTTCGCACTCTCTTTCGCCGACAACCATCGCAACGATACCCTCTTTGCCGACTTCGACCGCTTCCTCCTCAACTACGACTCCGCAGCCGTCACCGGCGAATTCAACAGCTACGCACGCTCCAAGAACATCCTCCCCAACGACGTCAAAGGCGAATGGATTGCCGCCTGGCTCAACGACATTGCCCGCACCACCGTAGCCGACACCAACCACACTATCCACGCCGACTCCTACCAGCAATACCTCGACCAGCTTCTCGCCGACACCAATTTCACACAACGCCTCCAGCAAAAAGCACTTGCCGAAGACCGCCGTCGCGCTCTCATCAACCAGCACAGCAACACCTACCTCGGCTATATGCTCAAAGCGCTCATAGCCCGCAACCTCTTCGGCATCGAATACTACTACCGCATTATGCGCAACAGCGACACCGGCCTCCAGCAAGCTATCAAGGCAGTCAAAGAAATCTAACCCCCACACACAATGTCGCGCTCCAGAATCAATATACCCGTTGTCGCCGCAGTCGCACTCCTCTCCGCCGCAGCCCTCACACTCTTCTTCATCCGGCACCAGCGCGACCTGCCGGTCCCCACTGTGCCCGACAGCGCCCTCCTGCAGCCGCTCGACACCACCGCTCCCACATCCGAGCTCGACTACTACGGACAGCTTGCCGACGAATTCCTCGCCACTATGCCGCAGGATAAAATCATACTCCTCACACTTATCGACTCCGTCAACCACCACATCCTCTACACCGAAACCTCCAACCAACCCTCCTGCTACCTCTACGACCTCGAGTCGCTCACCACCTCCGTGCTCTTCGGCGGCGAAAACGGATTCTACGCCGACACCAAACTCATCATCCCCGGAGCCATCCAGCAATGGCGCGTCGCGCAACCTTGGATTGTCTTCATAGCCCGCAACCGCGCCCCCGAAACCGACTACACCAACCAGACGCTCGTCTTCTCGCTCAACGTCGAAAGTCACCAAGTCCAACTCATCGACACCGGTGCCCAAGCCACCTTCCCCGACGACTCCACCCTCACCCACGCCGAACTCCTCTACCACAGCATCTTCTCCGGCGACGACGTCTACGACGAATCCACTGCGACTTATCGGCTTTAACCTTAACTTTAACTTCAGGATAGGGTCTTACCGCTCATATTTGTGCATAGCGCCGGGGTGTGTCGCACCGTGAAAAATGCTTTCCGAAAACTTAATAAAAGTTAAATTTTGGCCTTGTTTTACTCAATAATCTGAAAACCAACCAAATAGCTAAAATCCACCATTGCTCCATAATTGCCTGTTCCTTAGGCCTTTAAGGGACCATCTCCGTCATATGTACAATATATGTACAATACTTGTACAATATTTGTACGTTTACCAATTGTACAAGTATTGTACAACTATTGTACATATATTGTACAACGACCGGAGTTGGTACCTCTCATTTCCCTCCCTTTTCCATATCAATCCTCTCTCGGCTTTGCCCCTTTTTTTGTTTTTTTATCATCTCCTTTCCGCCCATATCCCTTTTTTTTAGTAATTTTGCAATTTTGTATTAGTAACTAATAATAGAAAGGAATCTTATGTTGTCCGCTGAACCTCAGTGGGTTGCACTATACACTAATCCCCGAATGGAGAAGAAGGCCGAGAAGAATTTGGCCGAGGCAGGCTATGAGGTCTACCTCCCGATCCGACGCGAACTCCACACTTGGAGCGACCGCAAAAAATGGGTCGAAACGCCTCTCATCAAATCCTACATCTTCGCCAAAATCATCGACAAGCAGGAAGGACTTGTGCGTAACGTCCGGGGCATCTCCAATATCGTCTCCTTCAATCAAAAAATCGCCACCATCCCCGAGAGCGAAATCCAGATGATGAAGGACTTCCTCGCCACTGAGCTTGACATTCAGGTGCGCAACACCGAATCGCTCAAGACCGGCACGCGCGTCCGTATCACCAGCGGCCCCCTTGCAGGCAAGATGGGTATGCTCGTCGACGACGGCGACAACGGCAACTTCGCCGTCGAAATCACCGGCATAAGTATGGCTATGGTCGTCTACATCGACAGCGACCTGATGGAACCTGTCAACGACGAGACCCCGACCAAGACCACAAGACGGCGCAAATACATCATTCGTTAACCCTCAACAGCAGCAACGGCCCTACTTAATATCAGCATACAATGAATATCATTATCGCAGGCGACGGCGAAGTGGGTTTCTACCTCGCCAAATCTCTTACCCTTCTCGACTACAACATCACCGTGGTCGACCCGCACTCCGAACTCCTCGGACGTCTCGAAAAGGAGACCGACCTCCTCACCATCGTCGGTGACTCGACTTCGCCCAAGGTGCTCGAAGAGGCCAACGTCCACGACTGCGACCTCTTTCTCTCTGTGCTCCACGATGAGCCTATCAACCTCGTTACCTGCATACTCGCCAAAAAACTCAAGGCCAAGAAGACCGTGGCCCGTATCACTAACGCCGAACTCCTCTCTCCCAAACACCGCGAAATGTTCCGCGACCTCGGCGTCGACGAGATGGTCTGCCCCGAGCGTATCGCCGCCAAGGAGATTACTAACCTGCTCAACCACACCGTTGCCACCGAATTCTTCGACTTCAGCGGCGGACTGCTCACGATGTACCTCATAAGGCTTGAGGAAGAGTCGCCCGTCAACGGCAAGTCGGTCAAGGAACTCAGCCAGATTTACTCCACGCTGCAGGTCCGCATCGTCGCCATCCTCAGGCACGGCGTCACCGTCATCCCGCACTCGGACACGGTGTTCGAAGCGGGCGATATGGCATATATCATCAGCAAAGCCAACCAGATAGACACCGTCAAGCACCTTGCCGGAGGCGACGATTTCGACATCAAGAACGTGATGATTGCCGGCGGCGGGCGTATCGGACGCTATGCCGCTATGACCCTCGAGGACAAGAAGCGCATAACCCTTGTTGAACAGGATCGCAAGCGTTGCGAAGACCTCAGCGGCATACTCTCGAACAGCCTCATTATCAACGGCGACGCTACCGATATCGAACTCCTCAAAGAGGAAGGCCTGGCCAACAACGATGCCTTCATCGCCGTCACCGACTCGTCCGAGACCAACGTCCTCACCTGTCTCCACGCACGTCGCTTCGGCATCAAAAAGACTATCGCCCTGGTCGAGAACACCGGGTTCATCAATATCTCGCAGGATATCGGTATCGATACCATTATCAACAAGAAACTTATCACGGCCAGCTACATCGCCCGCTTCATCGTCAAGGGCGACGCGGTCAGCAGCAAGTGGCTCAGCGGCACCAACGCCGAACTGATTGAATTCGTCGTGGGGCGCCACGCTCCGGCAACAAGGGTGCCTATCGGCGAACTGCGGTTGCCTGAGGGCAAAGCCACTATCGGCGGCATTATCAGAGGCCGCGAAACACTGCTGCCTACACGCGACACCCAGCTCCGCGAAATGGACAAGGTGGTTGTCTTTGCACTGCCCAACGCAATGGACAAGGTGGCCAAACTCTTTGATTGATAGTCTTCAAGCTTTCAGAGCCTTATGCGTAGCCCCATCTTGCTAATCGATCAGCGCCTGTTGCGGTTCAACTTCCGCCTTGTGGCCCGACTGCTGGGTATGCTGCTCATCATTATGGCTCTCTCGATGGCGGTGCCCGTGGCGGTGTCGCTCTACTATGCCGACGGCGCGCAGTTCGGACTTGCGCTTTCGGCGCTGCTCATCCTGATGCTCGGCCTGCTGCTGCGCAACTTCTTGGGTGTCAATGCTCGGTTCGAGCTCAACGAGAAGGAAAGCTTTCTTTTCACCGCCATCATTTGGATTGTTGTGCCGCTGATGGGCGCGCTGCCCTATCTCTTCACCAGCAGTGTCACCAACTTCACCGATGCCGCTTTCGAGTCGTTCTCGGGATTCACCACTACGGGTTCGTCGATTATGGCCGATGTCGACCGTCTTCCGAAAGGACTGTTGGTTTGGCGCAGCACTTCGCAATGGATTGGCGGATTGGGACTTATACTCTTTGTTGTTGCTCTGCTGCGCCGACTCAACGAGGGCAGTGCTCGACTTTATGAGGCTGAGTTCTCGGGCACTCTCCAGCGCCGCCTCCATCCTCGTATGGCCCGCAATGTGGTGCTTATGTGGACGATTTATGTTCTGCTGACAGGAGCTCTCTTCGCCCTGCTTATGGTCGACGGCAACGGCTTCGTCGACTCGTATTGCACGGCCCTCAGCACTGTATCGACGGGAGGCTTTATGACCCACAACGGCGGTATGGCGGTTTTCTCCAATTTCTCTATGTTTTGCATAACGCTCTTTATGTTCCTGTCGGGCATCAATCTAGCTGTCCTGTTCTGTTTCTTTACCGGCAAATGGCGCAAACTGCACGGGGACGAGGAGCTGCTGCGCTACCTCTTGATTTTCGTAGTGGCCGTGCTGCTCTGCTCGGTGGCTTTCTGCATAGCCGACGGCGGCATATCGGCATTCAATATCTGTTTCTCGTTCTTCCACGTCGCTTCGACGCTTTCGACCTGTGGCTTCTACACCACGCCGCCGGCAGTGTGGCCTATGACCGTGTCGGTGGTGACATTCCTGCTGATTTTTATCGGTGCATCGGCCGGCTCTACGGGAGGTGGCTTGAAAATCAAACGCCTGATGATACTCTCGCGTTATGTGCGCAACTATTTTGTGCGGATGATTCATCCACGGGCGGTGCTCAGCGTCAAGGTGAACGGCAAGGTGGTTGAGAACTCGTATGTGAACAAAATTTTCTCGTATGTGTTTCTCTATCTGCTTTTTGTGGCTATCGGTGCCTTCGTTCTGACTCTCTGTGGCAGCAACATACCGAACGCTTTCTGTATGGCTGCCGCCAACATAGGCAACCTTGGACCGTCGCCGGTTATCAATAACCTTGGCGCAAGCCTTGATTATGTGCAGCTTATGCCTGTGGCTAAGTGGACAATGATGCTGCTGATGCTGGCTGGAAGACTTGAGATATTCGCTGTTGTGGCGGTGCTGATGCCTGCCTATTGGAGAAGACGTAATTAGAATAAAGTGGCTAAGAATAAGACTGACATAGAACAAGGCAAGAGTCAATTGCGACTGATATTGAGGCCGTTGGGGGTTCCTCTTGTCGGCGAGGGCGTAGCAATGGCTTTGTGTCTTCTCCCGGCCCTTGTCTTTGGCGACGGAATGGCGCTCTGGGTTGCTGTGGCGGCCGCAATCACCGTTGTGACCGGTGTGCTTCTCCTGCTGCTGCCGTCCAAAGAGAGCGATGGCATAGACAAGCGCAAGTCCTACTTCACCGTGACGCTGATGTGGGTTGTGCTGGCTTTGTTCGGCACGCTGCCGTTCCTTTTCTCGCGCAGCGTCGGGTCGTTCACCGATGCTTTCTTCGAATCGCTGTCGGGACTGACCTCGACGGGTGCCACCATTTTCCCCGATGTGGGAAGTCTGCCGGCTTCGTTGCTCCTGTGGCGCAGTATGACTCAGTGGTTGGGCGGCTTTGGAATCATTATGCTGGTTTTGGCGGTGGTGCCCTCTCTTGGTATGAACAAGTATAGCCTTTACACCGCCGAGGTGAGTAGCGCCGACAATACGGGAAAGACGACCACTTCGATGCGTGCTATGGTGCGGCAGACGCTGAGCATATATTGTATTCTCACGGCGCTGTTCATTGTGCTTCTGCTGCTTTCGGGAATGACGCTTTGGGAGGCTGTGAATCTTACTTTTACCAATATCTCGACCGGTGGCTTCTCTATCTATAGCGACAGCATAGCAAGTTTTACGCCTCAACAGCAGTATATCCTTACCGCATCGATGTTTATGGGCGGCATCAACTTTGCTTTGCTCTATAACTTCTTCACTTTCAAATGGAGCAAGATCAAACACAAACTTGACCAGTTTGGTTTCTATGTCTTTATGGTGGTGTTGTCGACGACTTTTGTTGTTTTGGCGCTGCACTTTAAAGGCGGTGCCCAATGGCCGTCGGCATTGCGTGACGGCATTGTCCAGACGGTCAGTGTTGTGACGACGACGGGCAGTGTTGTGGCCGACACCAACTTGTGGTGGACGCCGATTGTGTATCTGTTCCTTGTGCTGAGCCTTTGTGGAGGTATGGCTGGTTCAACTACCGGCGGTGTCAAGGTGATGCGTGTGCTGATACTTTTCCGTAATGTGCGCAACACCTTGAGAAACCGCCTACATCCGCATAGTTATAATCCGGTCAGGCTCAACGGGAAACCGGTGCCTGCCGAGATTGTAACGAACGTGATGGTGATTTTTATGGTCTTTGCTGTCACTATGTTGCTTGGCGTGTTGCTGCTGATGCTGTGTGGCGTGGGTGCTACGGAGTCGCTCGGTGCCGCGTTCGGCTGTTTCACCAGCTACGGACCTGGTTTGGGGACGTGTGGCGGTTTCGGCAGCTATGCAGGCTTCCCACTGGTTGCCAAGTGGATTTGCAGCGCCCTGATGCTTTTAGGTCGTCTGGAATGCCTCACGGTGTTAATCCTCTTCCTCCCCGGTTTCTGGAAGAACAGATAGGTTGTTTACAACTTTCTTAATAAATAATGTATCGGTGCTGCTTTGCTGTCACCACTTTTTTGTATTTTTGCACAAAATATAGTTATGGAACAGGAACAGATTATTTTGCTCAATAACGTGACAATCAGTCACGAAGAGGGCGTTGTGCTCAAGAACGTCAACTTCAGAATGGAGAAAGGCGAGTTTGTTTATCTCATCGGAAAAAGCGGTGCAGGCAAGACTTCTTTGCTGAGGACGCTCTATGCCGACAGCCCGTTGGAGGAGGGTAGCGGCGTGATATGCGGCTTCAACCTGTCCACTCTCAAGCGCCGGCAGATTCCTCTGTTGAGACGCAAGCTCGGTATTGTGTTTCAGAACTTCCAGCTCCTTACCGACCGCAATGTGTACGACAATCTGGCCTTTGTGCTGCGCAGCATCGGGTGGAAAAACAAGAAGGAGATTGATGACCGCATTATGGAGGTGCTGACTGCTGTCGGTGTTGCTGACAAGGCTGGCTATCAGACCTACAAACTCTCTGAAGGTGAGCGGCAGAGGGTCGGCATAGCCCGTGCCCTGGTCAACACGCCGGACCTGATTCTTGCCGACGAACCCACGGGAAACCTTGACCCGATTACGTCGAGCGAGATAATGCACCTGCTGACTGAGATCAACCATAATTCGGGAGTCTCAATGCTCATTTCTACCCACGACTTTATGATGATCGACAAGTTCCCCGCTCGTGTGGTTTGCTGTGAAGATGGAACACTCGTTGACCCACAAAGTGATGAGTGAACACAATAAAAGATGCATTGTTCCGTTTCCGTCATTAAAACATAAACTTACTAAGACAATGATGAAAAGCATTTCTCTGGTTTCCAAATTGGTAATTGTCAGTTCTTTGCTGTTGGCAGTGTTGATGCCTGCCACTCTTCAGGCGCAAAAGCCCAAGAAGGGTGCAAAAGAGGTGAGCCCTTTCATAGAGGGCAAGCAGAAAGTACGCAAAGCGGATTATGACTCGATATGGAAATTCACCACTTTCGACGCCAAGAAGATATACTTCTGCGACTTCGACTATTCGACCATTCCTGCGCTTACAGAGATACGCCGTCCCGACTGGGGCAACTTCACTCCGGTGATGAACTATCTGACGACCGTCTCGCGTTCGCCGATGCGCATCTGCGCTGTGTTCGCGGTCAATCCCAATGTCGAAGACGATGCCACGCGTGAAAAGCTCATTCAGCAGGGTAGGGAAGAGGCTCTTGAGGCTCTGAAGACCTATCAGCGATGGGCGGCGGAAGAGAAGATGAAGAACAAACTGCAGCTGTCGGTCGCTCAGGTCGACTACCGCTACTGGCAGGGAACCGAATTCTTCACCACCGAACAATCGTCTGACCAGCTGATCCACGTCGGTGTGTTGCTCTATTTCGGAACCAAGAAAATCAATATGTTCCCGTCGGCTGCCGAAGGTGCAAAGACCTTCCCCGATGTCAAGTTCTTCCCCAACGACGCCACCGTGGTTGAATCGTGGGAGTCGATGCTCGACGAACTGGCAGAGTATCTGCAGCAGAATGAGCGCCTTGAGGTTATGCTGCGTGGCTATAGCGACAATACTGGCACCGAGGCCTACAACCTGGGCCTCTCGCGACAGCGTGCCGTTGAGGTCAAGAAGAAACTCACCGCTCGCGGCATCAGCGAGTATCGTATTGAAATTGAGGCCAAAGGCACTGCCGACCCCATAGGCGACAACAGCACCTATGAAGGCCGTATTGCCAACAATCGTGTCGCAATCATCATTCAGTGAGCGACAACAAAGAAAAATACAAGTCGTTTTGTGAACAGCGGCAATCCGAAGTGCCGCTGTTTCAGCAATATTGGTGGATGGAGACTGTTTGCAAGGGCAAGCAGTGGGATGTGGCATTGGCATTCGACGGCGAACGGCTGCTTGGCGCAATGCCCTATCACTATGGACGCAAACTCGGACTTACATACATCCTGCAACCCCAGCTGACACCCTTTTCAGGCCCCTTCTACTGCTATCCTGACGGAATGCCGGCAGCAAAGAAACTCGAATTCGAGAAGATCGTTGCCAGAACGCTTATTGCCAAGATTGAGTCGCTGAAGCCAGCCTTCATCCTTCAGCATTTCTCTCCTGCCATAACCAACTGGCTGCCCTTCTATTGGGCTGGCTTTCAGCAGACAACACGCTATACCTACCGCATTGCCGACATAAGGGACCCGCAGCGGGTCTTTGAAGGTTTCATAGCAGACAAGAGGCAGCAGAAGATACGCCGCTGTCAGCCGACTACAACAGTGCGTTTCGATATGACACCGTCCGAGTTTGCCGCATTCCACAACGAATACTGGACCTCGCGCGGAGAGCGGGACCTGCTGAGCATCAGTCTTATAACCGACGTATGCCGGACGGCCATAGAACGTGGGAACGGAGTTATTGCCTCGTTGTACGACGATGAGGGCCATCTCCTTTCGGCACGGTTTGCCGTCTACGACGACCGGTGCGCCTACTCACTGATGTCGGCCCAGAATAAGTCCCTGCACAAGACGGGACATACCGAAACCCTAATCTACGAACTGATAAAACACCTCAGCGACAAGACTGTCTCCTACGACTTCGAGGGCAGTATGGACGAGGGAATAGAGTACTTCTACCGCTCCTTCGGCGGACAGCAGACACCCTTCTTCCAAGTCGTCAAATACCGCAACCGACTCTTCGAATGGCTGTTGAAAGGAAGATTATGAACAATCCCGACGCAATACAGAAAGCCCTCGCCGACACCCTCGTCCAGCTTGACGTCAGTCAGTTGCCCGTTTCGGAATACAGCCGTACGGCGTTGAAGCGCGTGCTTGATGCAGCCGAGTATTACCTTGAAATCTACCGCAACAGTCTGGAGAGAGTGCTCACAATGTGCGACAAATCGCCCGACCAGATGACGATAGTTGACTATGGCGGCGGACACGGGTTGCTATCCATTCTGGCCAAAAAGCTTGACTTTGCGAAAGTTATATACTTAGACTACAACGCCGATGCGCTGCAGACGGTGAACGAAATGTCCGCATTGCTCGGAGTGTCGCCGGACATCGTACTGCAGGGCGACGCAGCCACTCTCCGCGACTGGTGCCGCAACAACGCTGTTGCCCCCGATGCGCTGCTCGCAATGGATGTGATAGAACACATATATGTGCTCGACGAGTTCTTTGCCACTCTCCGCGCAATTCCCACGGGCCACACTCCGCTCAAGATGGTCTTCACCACAGCCTCCACGCCGTTCAACAAGAGGGTGGAACGCAGGCTGCGCAAAGCTATGCAGGCCGACGAGCTGGGCACAACCACCAAGAAGGGCTATTGGCAGAAGCGCCGCGACTACGTGCAGGAGCTGCATCCCGATATGTCCGACCGCGAGCTTGACTACTGGGCCGACAACACGCGCGGATTGACATATACCGATGTTGCACGTGCCGTCGAATCACAGTCGCCCAACCTCTTGCTCGACCCCGACAACACCTGCGACCCTGACACCGGCAGTTGGACCGAACGCATACTGCCCATCGACGACTACCGTCAGCTGCTCCAGCCCTACGGCTACAGTCTCACCGTAATCCCTGGACGTTACAACGAACACCGCAGGGGTCCCAAGCAATGGGCTGGACTCCACTACAACAAAATCATTGACCTGGCACCCACGCACACGCCGCAAGGCCTGCGCGAACGGCGCCGTTACCGGAACGCCCTTAAGGTGGCACCGTTTTTATATCTCATCGTGGAATGAACATCACACTGCTCGTTGTCGGCAAAACCGACGAAAAATATCTCCAGGAAGGAATCGACGTTTACACCAAACGCCTCAAACACTACGTCAATTTCGACCTTGTGGTTATTCCGGCGTTGAAGGACCAGAAAGGCGCAACGCCCGACGAGGTGAAAGAGCGCGAGGCAGCGCTGATTCTGAAACATACGGCAAAGTCCGACCGCATCGTTCTGCTCGACGAACACGGTACCGAGCACACCTCCACCGGCTTTGCCCAGTATCTCCAGAAGCAGATGAACAGCGGCATCCGCAACCTCACTTTCATAATAGGCGGGGCCTTCGGGTTTGCCCCGAGTGTCTATGCCGCCGCCGGCGACAAGGTGTCGCTCTCCAAACTCACCTTCAACCACCAGATGGTGCGGCTCTTCTTCACCGAACAGCTCTACCGCGCCTTCACCATACTAAACCACGAACCCTATCACAACGAATAGGGACAAGAACCGCCATATCAAAAAAAAATACTATCTTTGTAAATCCGTTATATCAAAAGAAAACATAGTAATAAATTTAAATACAAAAAGATATGAAAGTAAAAGACATTGTTGAGGCATTGAATCTGAAAGTGCTCTCTGGCGCACAGGGACTTGACAGGGAAGTTGAAGGATGCTATGTGAGCGACCTTCTGAGCGACGTTATGGGCAATGCCGAGATGGGCAACATCTGGGTGACACTTCAGACCCACAAAAACGTGATGGCCATTGCTTCGCTGAAGGAACTTGCCGCCGTCATCCTCGTCAAGGGGCAGACAGCCAGCGACGACACCCTTGAGCAGAGCAACGAGGAGGGCATTCCCTTCCTCAGCACCGACGCTGAGACCTTCGAGACCGCTGGCAAAATCTACGAGCTGATCAAACGCTAACCGGACGTCCGCCGTCAACCTCGGGCCGTCGTCGGGCTGCGGTTGACGCTTTTTCTTCACTGCAACAATGGAAGCGCTGCATCCATACAAGGCCGATTTGCATATCCATACGGTCCTTTCGCCCTGCGGCGACCTTGAGATGAGCCCCTCGGCCATCGTGGGGCGCGCTTTGGCACGCGGACTTGATATGATAGCCATCACTGACCACAACACCACGCGACAGGTCAAGGTGACGCAGAAGATAGGGCGCGACAACGGCCTCTTCGTCCTTGGAGGCGTCGAAGTCACCTCGCAGGAAGAGACCCACTGCCTGTGCTATTTTGCCGACGAGGGTCAGCTTGACCAGTTCCAACACTTCCTCGATGAGCACCTGCCGCCAATCCCCAATGATGAGGACCGCTTTGGCTATCAGCTTATTGTCGACGAGAACGACGAGATAGTGGGCGAGGAGGAGTACCACCTGCTCAACGCGATAGACGTGGATATAGACGGAATCTATGACGAGGTTCACCGCATCGGGGGGCTCTTCATTCCGGCCCATATCAACAAGGGGACGACTTCGTTGATGAGCCAGTTAGGTTTCGTGCCGCCCGACTTGAGGGCCGACGGCTTGGAAATCAACTTCCGCACGACGAAGGCCGAACAGCTGAAGAAGTTTGCCTACCTGAAACGTTTCAATTTCATCACCGACAGCGACGCGCACTTTATCGACAATGTGGGCGATGTCTATAACGTTATCTATATGGCGCACCGCACCTTTGACGAGTTTCGCAAGGCGTTGTTAGGCGAGGAGGGGCGAATGATAGACAGCGACTACTTTCGTGAGCACAAGCTGCCGCGCATCAAATAAAAGCGACGGAGACAGCTATATCCCTATAAAGACCACAGGGTTTTCCCGTCATCAGAAAACCCTGTGGCTTTTTTTGTGCCGTCTCAACCACGCACTCTCTGCATAAAACCTACGTATCCGGACCGTACCAACTCCGCTCGTTGTCCAGTCGTTGTCCAGTTGTTGTCCAGTTGTTGTCCAGTCATTGACTGGACAACAACTGGACAACAACTGGACAACGACTGGACAACAAACGAAGAAAGTCTTGTAAAGAATTAAGGGTGAGGTTGTTATGGTGCGGTGCGTTGTTTTGGTGTTTTCTGTCTGGTAATCAGTGGGTTATTGGGTATGGGGCAGAGAGGAGTGTGAAATTTGATGTGTTTTACTAAAAAAGTGCAGTGCGACAATTGGTCATTGGCTTGCTTGACGGTGCGACACACCCCGCCGCTTCGCGGCACCCCTCTCTGAGAGGGGATGGGCTGACGCATCACTGTGATTATCAATGTAACGCTACCGCGCCATCCCCTCTCGGAGAGGGGAGAAGGAACTGCCAGTGGCCGTTCCGATAGCGAAGCGGTGAACAAAAGCGAAGGCCGGGGTGTGTCGCACAATCACTATAAAGACATCGTTTTTTTTTGTCGTAAGGTTATTATAAAGACATCATTTTGTCGCATTATCATTTTTTTGTTGTTGTTTTTTTTTGGTGAATTCAAGTTTTTTTATATTATTGCATTAGTAAAAAAGTGGAAGATTAATACGTAAATGATGAATAGTCAGAGTGTTAGTCGGATATTTGGTGTTGAATGCACACGTGGATTCTCGCGCGTGAGGGGTTTTTATGTGCATAAGCGTTTGTTTTTGGTGGCAATAGGTAAGGTGTTTTTGGCTTTTTTGGTGGGATTTCTGTTTTTTTCGTTTATTGAGGCTGGCGCTTCGCCTGTGGGTGTGAAACGTGCTCGTAAGGTGGCGCAGAATTTCCTGTTGTCGCAGCATCTGAATGGGGCGACGAAGGGGGATATAAAGCTTGAATATGTGTCGCGAGAGCTGGGTTTCAGAAATGTACATATATTCCAGATGCCTGACGGCGGCGGATTCGTTATCGTTGCCGGCGACGACTGTATGCACCCTATTGTGGGATATGGAACGGAGAACGGAGAACGGAGAGCGGAAAGCGGAAAGCGGAAAGCGGAAAGCGTTGAGGGTGAAACAGTGGAGAGTGGAGATAGGGGTGCGGTGAGTTCTGCGGAGGGGATGTCGCCTGCTTTGCGGGGGTGGCTTGAAGGGTGTGAGCGAATGGCACGTGTGGCTCGTAGCGAGAGCTGGCGCCAGACAGAAGATGTGGCCGAGGAGTGGCGAGCTTTGGAGGATGACGAGCCGGGCTTGATGCAGGCTTATGGCGGTATTCCGGCGTTGATGGCTACACGCTGGAACCAGTCGCCGCTATATAACGATTCGTGTCCCTACGATGCGGGAGCTGGTACTCGTGTGGTCACCGGCTGTGTGGCGACGGCGATGGGTCAGGTGATGGCATATTGGAAACGTCCTGTGACGGGGCAGGGTGCGCACAGCTACACGCATCAGCTTTACGGCACGCTGAGTGCCAATTTCGGCATCACGCACTATGACTGGAACAATATGCCTTATTCGCTGGACGGCAACAGTAGCAGTGCGGAGATAAGGGCAGAGGCCCAGCTGGTGTTCCACTGCGGAGTGGCGGTGGAGATGGGATACGGAGTAGGCGGCAGCGGTTCGTATGTGTCGTCGTACGGCGACCCGACTTTTCCGTCGGCGGAGAATGCGCTGCGCAACTATTTCCGTTTCAAGCCTACGCTGCATTGCATCTATGAGGACAATATGACGACGGAGCAGTGGCTGGATAGCATCAAGAAGGATTTGTTTGCCGGCAGGCCGATAATCTTTGCGGGCTATCAGAGCAGCGGCGGTCACGCTTTTGTGGTTGACGGCTATGATGCGTTCGACCGAGTTCACGTCAACTGGGGATGGGGCGGATTCGGCGACGGCTACTTTACGTTGAGTCCACTGCCTATGTATTCTGCTTCGTGCCAGGCGGTGGTGGGCATAGAGCCCGAGGGTGTGCTGTACGGCAACAAGACGTTTTACAATAACATTGACGAGAACGGGATGGACGATACGGTGACGATATTTACCAACAACCAGAACAGTTCGTCGTGGGTGGCTTACGCCAACAGGACGTGGATTACGGTGAGCCCGACGAGCGGAGCTGGAGGCGGAGCGAGTGCTTCGATAGCGATACACGTCGACACGAACCTTACGGGGCAGAATCGTTCGGGAAATGTGATAGTGCGACAGGGGCAGGATTCAATCAACATACCGATAGTGCAGTTTGGCTATAATGGCGAGGACCAGGTGTTGCCCGACGACGACACGATAACGATGAGCCAGTTGACCGGCGGCGAGGTGCAGGTAGACACGATATATCCGGGAGTGCACTATACGATAATGGACCCGGGTGGATTGGGCCCCTATCCGACCAACTGCAACGCGAAGCACCATCTGGTGTCGTCGCAGGGGTCGTATCTGATTATGGATGTGGACTATGACATCCAGCCGGGGAGCGACTGGCTGCGAATCTACGACGGCGACGGAGAGGCAGTTCAGCTGACCAACTATAGCGGAGTGGGGAGCGCCCCGAAGGTGGTGTGCTATTCGGGACACGCTTTCCTGTCGTTCCACAGCGACACCTATACCCCTCAGGAGGGATATGTGATACACATCTATGCCTGCGACACCTTCGAGGCCGAGGTTCGCAACGTGGTGAGTGTGGTGAGCGGCACCAACACCATAACGCTGAGCTGGATAGACACAAGCAGTGCCGACCAGTGGCGCATCAAGTGGGGTACCGACCCGCGCAATCTGGACCAATACCGTGAGGTGACAGAGACGACGACCCGCTTCACTAACCTTGACTTGGAGAACAACCAGTACTACTTCAGGATATACAACAATGCCGGCGCAGCCGACACAGGCAACCTTTGTATGTCGCGATTGGCGATGGGACAGCCCGACGACGGTTGTCCGGGGAGTTCGATAGTAGACGTAGAGCTGTTTGATGTGTTGAACCACTCGGTGAAGCTGAGATGGAGAGACCTGAGTACTTCGGACGGCGACCCGCTGCACTGGAAGGTGCGTTACGGCAGGAGCAGGAACAATCTGGACCAGTTGGCGGAAACCGACACCAACTACATCCGGTTGACGGGGCTGACGAACGGGGTGGAGTACTACTACCGTATATACAACAACACCGTGTCGACCGACACGTCGTCGGTATGTTTTCTGATGCCGATAGGGAGGTTTGAAACGCAGTGGTGCGTGTGGGACAGTATGGACATACGCGAGGTGAGCACCTACAATGTGACCGGCACCAGCCTTGATGTGGGCTGGACAGACTATGGAGGCGGCACGCACTGGACGCTGCGTCTGTTCAGGGAAAGCGGCGCTGTCGACTACCAGTGCGATACGCCATACGTGCATATCGACGGATTGCAGCGAGGGAGAAGTTACGACATAGTGATATACAACAATACAGGTCAGATACAGGCGATGGAGTGCCAGCAGCACCACAGCGTAGAGACCCTGTGCGAGGGAGTGCCAGGCCAATGTGTGAATTTTGCTGATTTGACGACCTGTCTGGTGGAGCCTTGGACGGGTGACTACAGCAATCCGCACGCCAATCGCGGCGTGGTGGACTATGGTCCGAGCAATGTGCAGTCGCGTCACGTGGTAGGGCACGTGAATCAGGCAGACCCGAGGACGGGAGGCAACTTGATGAGCATTCCGCCAGGGGAGACGGCGTCGGTGCGATTGGGGAACTGGATGGGCGGTGCCGAGTCGGAGTCGCTGAGTTATCTGTATGACGTAGACACGACTTCGCACGACTTGCTTATATTGAAGTATGCGGCGGTGCTGGAGAATCCCAACCACACGGCCGATGAACAGCCTCGCTTCACGTTGCGCATAGTCGACGAGTTTGGCGAGCCGATAAACGACAATTGCTATTATTTTGATTTCGTGTCGGACACCGGTTTAGGCTGGAATGTGTACAACCACGTTTTGTGGAAAGACTGGACGACGGTAGGAGTAGACCTGACGCCACTGCACGGTCGGCGCATAAAGGTAGAGCTGACGACGCGCGACTGCAACCAGGGCAATCACTTTGGCTATGCGTACTTTGTGTTGAAATGTGCGCGGAAAGAGATAACGGCGGAGATGTGCGGCAATTCGCTGCACAATGTTTTCCACGTTCCGGAGGGATTTGCCTACCGATGGTATGAGGCCAGTGCGCCGTCGGTTACGCTGTCTACGACATCGACGCTGACGGTGGACACCGCGGGCGACTTTAGATGCCAGCTGTCGCCGGTTGGCAGCACCAATTCGTCGTGTTCGTTCGAGATGCGCTGTCAGGCCGGCTACCGTTTCCCGCACAGCGTGTTCAGCTATGCTTTCGGCGACACCATAGAAGGCTGTCTGCAACGCATCCAGTTCACCAACCAGAGCGAGGTGACTGGCGACGAGGAACATCAACTGCCGCTTGGAGAGACGATTAACACTGTAATGTGGAATTTCGGCGACGGAACGATGACATACGATGTCGATCCGTATCACGATTTCACTCCTGGGCAGCATACGGTTACGCTCTATTGCTCGCTCAGCAACGGAGCGTGCGTAGACACGTTGCAGCAGACAATAGAGGTGGGTCCTGTCTGTCCCACGCAGGATACTGTCTATTCCGTTATCTGCGAGGGCGATACGCTGACTTTCTATGATAAAGATCTGACGGTGCCTGGTGTTTACGACTATCACGACGGCTTCTGGTGGCACACGATAGTGCTTGATGTTCTGCCAGACAGCTACGCCTCGTTTGCCGATACGGTGGTGCAGAACGACTTGCCTGTCACGTTCCTTGATACGACAGTCACGGTGGATGTGCTCGACAACACGGCACCATTCTCATATTTCAGCTTCCAATTCACGATACAGAACTATCTTGGTTGTGACAGCGTTGTGGATTGGACACTCGTTGTTTGGCACAACCGGGAGAGCTGGACCGATACCCTTGTATGCCCGGAGGATTTGCCTCTGATGTGGAACGGAATAGCGGTGACGGACACAGGTTCTGTTGTGGCGCATCTTTTAACCACCAAAGGTGCCGACAGCACTGCACATCTGCATCTGTCACTGCACGCCAGTCCGACAGCATTGATGCAGATTAGTCCGGAGAATGTGACTATGGACAACTACAACAACGTGCTGCTGAAGGATATAAGCAGCGGCGGAGTTGGCCGGACGTGGTATCTGCCCGACGTTACGGACGAGAGGTCGAGCTGGACATACAGCTATCCTATTCCTGCCGACTCGGTTGAGGTTGTTTTGGTTGCTGTATCGGGCAACGGTTGCCTCGATACAGCATTGGGAACAATCTATTTTGTAAATACAACCTTCTATGCTCCCAATGCCTTTACTCCTGACGAGATGGGCAGCAACAGCGCATCGTTGGCAGGCAACAACAAGTTCCAGATATTTGGCAATAATCTGATTGACTTGGAGGTTTATATCTACGACCGCTGGGGAATGCTGGTGTGCACGTGGAAAGGACCTGACGGCTTCTGGGACGGCACATATAAGGGACAGGAATGTCCGCAAGGAGCGTATGTGTGGCTGGCGCGATACTATACGGCTGATGCTCCGGAAACACGACAGGTGAGGAAGGGTGCAGTATTGTTGTTGCGTTGAATATGTGAATGATAAATTGTATATGTGATGAATTGAAATAAAACTTATATTTGCAGATTGTATCAGATTATGATACTTTGGGATATTGACTGATAATGAATGAACTAACTTTAATAATATAATATGGTGCAATATTATAAAAGGTTAAAAGACTTGAGAAGACTGCTGCTTGCTATACTGATGATTGTCAGCTACTCGGTTAGTGCACAGAATACAATTATAATGCCTCATCAAGGCGCTGATACGCTTTACATTTTGCCTACGGGCTGCTATACAATATTGGACCCCGGTGGAACGGGCAAATATCAGAACAATGAGGATTCATATCTGTGGATTGTCGGTGAGGAACAGTTCTTTATCCAGACCGAGTATGAACTCGGACATACCGACGATGGTAAAGACTGGGTGAGAATATATCAGGACACCGTCACCTGGAACGGTTATGACCAGATGGGCGGAGAAGGCACCCGCGAAACCTATTTGTGGAGCCACAGGGCGCTGATTCATTTCCATTCCAACAACTACAACACGTTCGACGGCTTTGTGATGCGTATTGAGCAGATCCCGTCGGTTAACAACTTACAATACACAGCATTGAGTGAGTCGTCGGTGCGACTGACTTGGGATGACTGGCGTACGGAGGCGACAAGCTGGACGATATATTATACTGACAGCGACGACACGATGTATACGAGTCAAACGAACATCAAGCAGTTGGTGCTGACGGGCTTGCAGAGCGGACGTTATTACCGCTACTATATTGAGAACAATGTGGCGCCTTGTACGCGGAATGACTACTTCTATTTCACTCCGCAACACGACTCGTTGGAACTGATTATGGATCCGCAGGACTGGCACAGCGACACGCTGAGAAGCGGTGAGTGCTACAGGCTGCTGAGTCCGTCTGGCGACACGGTGATGATGGACTACAGGTACAGGCAGACGGAGTATAACTTCAACGACGGTCACGGTGTGTATGTGCAGGGAAAGTACGATGCTGGACAGAGCGATGAGAACTATGGAGAGGTGGGATTGCAGCGCAGGTATTATGCCTATACGTGGGGCGACTATAACTACTATTACAACACGGAGCGCCCGTACAAGGAGTGGTTCCCCGACGGTTGGGTCGGAGTGACATTCTCTGGCAATTCGCGCTATAACTTCGAGGTTTTGGCAGAGAACGATGGGTATGTAGTGCCCACGGTTAGCGGTGTTACCGCCAACAATGCAACTATTAGTTGGACCGATACGACCTCATCGACAAGCTGGACGTTCCGCTACTGCAAGGAAGAAGGTCAGTGGACCAGTATGACATTGACGACACCGACGGTTACGCTGACGGGATTGGAAGCTGGGAGACAGTACGTCTACACCATCGAAGGCAACGTCAAGCGCGCCGCCTGTGATGTTGCTGCTCGTCACGCCTTTATCACCACAAACAACAGCGATACCATCATTATGCCCTATCGGGGCAAAGCCTCGGTCCTGCTGCAGCCGCGTCATTGCTACACCGTCGTCGATGCCGGCAGAAACGGAGGATATTTCAACACGGACAATTCGCGACTGGTGTTGCGGACGGCCAATCATAAGGGCTTCCGCGTCACCGGACGCTGTATGCTTGGCAATAACGACCGTGTTGTTTTGGAAAACGGAATAGAACGACAGGAGTATTCCAACAGCACTTACAGTTTCGAGATGACCAGCGTCGGCGATTCGATAGTGGTCCTTTTCAATTCCAACATTTCTGAGATTGGATCAGGTTTTGTGCTGGAAGTGTTGCAAGTTGACGATTCGATAGGGAATCTCAATGCAACAAACATTACAGGAATGAGCGCCACCATTAGCTGGACCGACAATAGCGGTGCGACATCCTGGTCTGTGCATTACGGTGACAGCGAGGATAATTTCCAGTCTGTTAACACTACGACAACAAGTGTGACGCTGTCCGGATTGACGCCCGGTGTGCAATACGTCTATTATGTGACCAACGCCTCCTCTGGTGGCTGCGTGTTCAGCCAGCGCAAAGGCTTTATCACACAGGGAGTTCCTGCTGGCAATGTGATTATGCCATATAGAGGCATAGACACGTTGATTATCTATCCGAATACCTGTTACAAGATATGGGATGCAGGCGGCAAAGACCGAAACTTTTTCAACAACGACACGTCGGTGCTGGTAATAATGAGCAGCGACGGAAGCGATTTTACGCTTGACGGCCAGTGGCTCTTTGGCGGCAACGAGGCGAGATACAGCGACGAAACGTATGATTCGTATGACAGGTTGTGGTATATGCCTTATTCTTATTATAATCTGAATGACTTTTGGGACTGCGGAGACGGCTGGTACAACCGTTTTGCCAACAACGACCATCTCCGATTGCAAAGCAGCAATGGCTATCTGCGACTGCGCTTTACCAGCAACAGCCGTACGGTGAGACCTGGATTCTGCTTTACGGTAGACCGCACACAAAACGAAGTGAGTGATGTGCGATTGACCCGTGTTACCTCAACGGAAGCCACCGTGACTTGGAACGACAACAGCGGAGCCACGCAGTGGTATGTGACATTCGGTCCCGTTGGAGGATTCCAATATACGGTTGCATCCAACGTACGCAGTTTCAATATGAACAATCTTTTGCCGAATACGGACTATGAGTTGAGGATAAATACAAGTGCGACAAATACTTGCAATGCTCCATCGACATTCTTCACTACGCTTGATGCAAACGCGATTGTGATGACGCCGAACGGCGACGACACCGTCTATCTCACTCCCGGTCAGTGCTATTATGTCTACGACCCCGGTGGAACAGGCGACTATCTGCCCAGCGACACCTCGCGTTTGGTGTTGCGCTCGACGACAGGGGAGGGATTTTATATAAATGGTTCTATGTATGTCGGAGAACGTGACCGTAGCGACTGGGTAAGAATGACAGGAGTGGCCGACGGACAGTATTGGTGGGGCTTTGAGCGTTGGTGCTGGGAAGGAGAGACGGAAATAGTGCTGATGACCAATGAGGCTTTGCAGGAACGCGGAATATGCCTGACAATAAGATTCCCGTCTAGGGTGTATGATCCTGATACATTGAATATGACTGACAGCACCGTAACGATAGTGTGGCAAGATACGAGCGGCGCTACACAGTGGAATTTCAGTTACGGTACACATATTGATTCAATGACGACGGTGACGACAAATACGAAGCAGTACACGATGACGGGATTGGAGCGTAACAGGCAGTATTTCTATAGTATATACAATACGGTTGAAAGTCAGCAATGTGTGTTGGAAAACATATTTGGTGTGATAATGCCGACGGATCCGGGATATATAATTCAACCGTATCAGAACCATTATATGCGAAATATTGGCAGGAACTCAGTTTATTATCAAGAGCACATCACCCTGACCCCTGATAACTGCTATCACCTTTTGGATAATGGTGGAATTGGTAATCTGTTTTATAATTCAGATAGTTACTTTCATTTGCACACTTCAAACAGTCAAGGTATTACCCTTGAGGGCTATTATGATTTAGGTGGTTCAAGTTTCTATAGTGATGGTAATAATTTTTCATCAAATTACTATAATTCAGGATATTTGAGTGTTTATGCTTCTGATGGTAATATTCGTGTTGTTCAATGGACTGGGTCGTCACCAAATGACTATGCTGAAGGTTTCAATTTCAATGTGTCGTTTAATTACAAGATATATAATATTAGAACACAGAATGTGACTTGCACCAGTGCAACTTTGCTATGGGATGATACTACTGCTGCCAATCAGTGGAGGGTGGTGTACGGACCAACGGAGAAAGAGCTGGATACGATGGTGGTGAACAGTAAGAGTGCGAACCTTACGGGATTGTTGCCAGATCATCAATATGTGTGCTATCTGTCTAGCAATGACAGTAGCCTTGATTGTCTGAAGCCTGTGAAGTATTGTTTCATAACGACTTGCGATACGACAATCTTTGTGTTACCATACAACAAGGATACAACGCGAGTGCTTGATATAAATGAGTGCTATACTATTTATGATGGCGGAGGAGATAAGGATTATCTGTTTAACGACCATCATAGTGCAAGAATATATTCGTCGAACGGCAATGCGATAACGATAAGAGGCAATATCGAACTTGGTGACAATGATAATTTGTATTTTTATGATGATGCAAATGGCAACTGGCTTAATGGTTTTGGGACAGGATCATACGATAATGTTGTGATAACCTCACCTTCTGGGAAAATAAGGTTTGATTATAATATGTCTGGAGACACGGTGAACAGCAGTGGCTTCAGGTTTGACGTGAGGTTCCATACGGTCTCGTATATACAAGTGTCGTTGAAGACTGATACTACGTGCAGGTTGACGTGGGACGACAACAGCGGAGCGACGCAATGGGTGTGTCATTACGGGATGGACAAGAAGAATATGGATTCGGTGGTTACGAACCAGCGTATTGCCCACTTGTCGAACCTAATATATGGTAAACGTTATTATGTGTTCTTTACGAACAACTTTGTAGCGTGTATAGACACGACGTGGTTTGAGTTCTGTGCGGGCGGCGACAAGTGTGTGGATTTCGGGGACATATATTCGTGCTTTGCGACGGCGTATCACGGGAGGTTCAATAACCCTGAAGAGTGGAAGGAAATGGTTGACTATGGACCGGACGATATAAACTCGCATCACACGGTAATAGACGACACTTTAGTTACCGACCCGCGTACCGGCAACCAGCTGCGCTGTGTGCCCCCTGGATATTTTGAATCGGTGAGATTGGGCAACTGGGACATCGGCGGTGAGGCTGAAAGTATTACATACGAGTTTGATGTGGACACGACGAAGTCGGAGATACTGTTGCTGCGCTATGCGGCGGTGCTGGAGAATCCGGGTCACTCGCCGGCGATGCAGCCGAGGTTCAAGTTTTCGATTGTGGATGAAAACAACAATCCGCTGGATGAGGACTGCTACTCGGCCGACTTTATATCTAGCGACGCTTTGGGTTGGAACACATATCATTATGATACCAACACCGTTCTGTGGAAAGACTGGACGGCGATAGGAGTGGACCTTGCGCCGCTGGACGGGCAGCGTATCTATGTGAAGATGACGACGTACGACTGCAATGAGATGGGACATTTCGGCTATGCGTATTTTGTGCTTGAATGTGAGGAGAAAGAGATGATGCCAAATGAATGCGGAGTGGTACACGCTAATACGTTCTCGGCGCCCGAGGGCTTCCGTTATGAATGGTTTAATGTTGACAGTGCGAACGTTATCCTTTCGACGGCACGCACATTTACGAGCAACCAGAACGGAATATACAAATGCAAAGCGCACTTCCTTGGTTCGCAAAGTGGCAACTGCTTTTTTGAAAAGACTGTTGTGGTGGGCGATATATTCCCGTTTGCCAATTATTCTTACGAGATAGTAGATACTAATGGCTGTGACGTTGTGGTGCAGTTCTATAATAAGAGTTGTGTTACGCTGGATGAAGCTCATACGCAGCCGACGTCGATGGAATGTGACGGTTTTGTGTGGGACTTTGGTGATGGAGAGGTGAGCTATGAGAAGCATCCGATACATATCTTCCCCTCGAGAGAATTCAATGTGACACTCACATCGTCGTTGGCCGGCGGCCAATGCGTTGACGACACGGCAAACTGCATTTTGATGGTAAGCCCCTGTATTCATTTCGATACATTGATACACGAGATGTGCGAGGGCGATACGCTAAATGTGCGTGACTCGATATTCCTGACTACAGGTAATTATACGGTACGTACCGAATATCGTCCTGACAGCGTATATACAACCTTTGTGTTCCTTACGGTTCACCATACGCTTGATACGAACCTGCTTGGAGGGATCTGCGACGGGAATGCGTATACGTACTATGGTTTCAACGAGAGTGTGGCGGGCGACTATGTGCACAGTTTTACTTCCGTTCACGGATGCGACAGTATATACAGGCTTCATCTTGTGGTTTCGCATTCGTACGATACGTTGGTGTATGTGGATGGATGCACGAACGTTGGATATACGTACGGAGACACGGTGTTTATGACATCGACGGTGTATGTGGACAGCCTGTTGTCTGTATATTCTTGCGACAGCGTTGTTACACTGAGCGTTACGCTGCACAGTGATTTTCAGATAACGCTGTATGACACTATCTGTGATGGAGATACGTATATATTCGGCGGCCAGCCGCTGACGACAACGGGAGTTTATGTGGACAGCCGGCTTTCGGTGTGGGGATGCGACAGTATAGAGACGCTTAACTTCAAGGTGAACAGCACATACTTTGACAGCAGCACAGCCTATATCTGTCTGAATGAGACCTATACATACGGCGGGAATGAATATACACCACAGCTGATAGTCGACTCGCTGCTGAGCATCTGGCAGTGTGACAGTGTGATAAAAATCAATGTGTTCTACTACGATACGACATTTGAAGTGGATGGAATGCTAAGCCTGGATACGCTAAACTGGACGCGCAGCGATTCGTCGCTGGCCGGATGCGCGCCGTTGAGGGTGTATATGCGCGACAGTTCGGTATCGGCAGGGGGCTGGATATGGCATTTCGGCGATGGAGAGACGTCGACGGAGGCTAACCCTGAACACATATACGAGGAAGGCGGAGTGTATACGGTGACACTTGTGGCCATCAGTCCGGACGATTGCCACGATACGCTTGAATTCGTCGATGCGGTGCAGGTATTCGACCGACCCGAAATGGGCTTTGAATGGACTCCGCTGCAGCCTACGAATGTCCATCCGGAAGCTGATTTTGTGAATCTTACAACGCCAACGGACAGCAGTGTTTCGTATAAATGGTACTTCTTTATGAACGGCAGCGATGAGGCACCGTTGGATTCATCGTTCGAAATTAATCCGCATTATGTGTGGAGTTATAACAACAATCCAGTAGGCGACCACGATGTTATGCTGATTGCCAATAGGTTGTATGTGACATTTGCAAGTGATACGATGAATTGTCCGGATACGCTCACGCAGCCGGTGACGGTGGTCAACATATACCTGCAGTTTCCGAACGCAGTCACCCCGAACGGCGACGGGATAAACGACACGTGGAAGGTGGTCAACCTTGTCGAATATGGGCAGTATCCAATCAATCGACTGCGCATCTTCAACCGATGGGGCCGTCTTGTTTTCAAACGAGACAACATAAACTCGACCGACGACGTGTGGGACCCCAACGACTGCGACTGTCCCGACGGGACCTACTTTTTCCGCTTCGATGCCCAAGGCGACTTTGGATTTATCCAGCATAATGGCAGTATAGAAGTGATTAGGAATTAGTGAGTTGCTGTTTTTAAATGAAGAAATTCGAACCTAAAAAAACAAAACAATAAAACCCTTAAACCAACAATGGAACATACAGACCGATTGGAAGAAATAGACAAAGAACAACGCGAGAAAGAGGCACAGAACAATGATGTCGATGATGCTAAAGTGTTCGCGGAAACCGTATATGAGGCCGCAACACCGCCAAAGGAAGAACCGGCAATTCCGCTGCTTTCGCAAGAAGAAATAGAGGATGAAGAGCCTCCTCGTATCAATATGACGGCAGTCGTTTGCACCGCTATTGTGGCCGTCTGTGCGACAATAATACTCTGTGTGGCTCAACCTTGGAAGAACAATGATGAGCAGGAGCCGGTGCAAGTGGCACAAGTGGAGAATGATGATGTCAATCAGGTGGTTAAGGAGACACCAAAGCCTAACGACACCAAGCCTGTTGAGGCTGTAAAAAAGGAAGAGCCGGTGAAAAAGGAGGAACTTGCAAAGGAAGAGCCGAAGAAAGAGCCTTCAAAAGCTGCTGAAAGCACATTGCCAGTCATTAAGGTGACCAAAACAGGGACGCAGAATCCTTACAACAATGTGCGTCTGATTGACGCTTCGAGCCGTCTGCTCACCAAGAATGAAGTGGCACAGATGACCAAGCAAGAACTGTCGCTTGCTCGTAATGCCATCTATGCCCGCCACGGATATCAGTACAAAAACGCAGAGTTGTCTGAATTCTTTGGGAGGCAGCCGTGGTTCAAGCCTACCGACGTAAAGATGGAAGATATTCCGTTTACAAAGATAGAACTTGACAATATCCGTCTCATAAAGGCGCAGGAAAAGAATTGATAATAAAGCTGTTGAATAAATGCCAGGTCGATTAATACTATTTCCTGTACCGATAGGAGCCGAAGATGTGGGAGCATCATTGCCAGCATACAACTTGCAGTTACTGAACGGTTGCCACACTTTTATTGTTGAGGAACTGCGCACCGCAAGGCGGTTTTTGAAACACGTTGGCTATCAACAGTCTATTGACGAAACAACTTTTCACATCTTAAACGAACACACCGAACCTGCCGAAATAGGCCATTATCTTGACCCCATTGACAAAGGAGAGGATGTGGGGCTGCTGAGTGAGGCCGGGTTGCCCTGTGTGGCCGACCCTGGAGCTCTTGTTACTCGAATGGCACAGAGTAAATGCGTTGAGATAGTGCCACTTGTCGGTCCATCGTCTCTGATGCTTGCACTTATGGCCTCAGGACTCAACGGACAGCAGTTTGCCTTTCTGGGTTATCTGCCTGTCGACCGTCACCAGCGTGCTGCAGCCATTCGCAGCATTGAGCAGACAGCAATACGTACCAGACAGACGCAAATATTCATCGAAGCCCCTTATCGAAACAACCAAATGCTTGAGGCTCTGTCTGATACCTGCCACCCCGAGACACTTATCTGTGTTGCTTGCGACCTTACACTTGCATCGCAGACGGTTCGAACCTTAACGGCAGCAGAGTGGCGCAAGCAGCGGCAAAATATTAATTTGCACAAACGCAATACAGTATTTCTTGTTGGTGTTTGAATTATTTTTCGTAAATTTGCAATCTCTTTTGAATGTAAAAACTGAACTTTTTTGAACAATATATTAATGTAAAATAACTGATTATGCAAAAATTTGATCCTGCAACAGCAATCCAGCGCATCGACGGACGCGATGCCAACCGTGGTGTTAACCCCGCAATCTGCGACAGCGCCACGTTCACTTTCCCCGAAGCTCATCTTATGACTGAGACCTTCCACGGCGAAACCGAGGGCTACTTCCTCTACAGCCGTCACTGGAACCCCTCCAACCTCGCCCTCTGCCAGCGTCTTGCCGCTATGGAAGGCACTGATATGGCTTGGGTTACAGGCTCCGGCCTCGCTGCTATCACCAGCGCCCTTCTCCACGAAGTCAACGCAGGCGACCACATCGTCGCTTCTATGACCACCTATGGCGGCACCTTCGCTTTTATGGCCAACTACCTGAAGAAGTTCAACGTCAGCGCCACCTTCGTCAATATGCAGAACCTCGATGCTGTCAAGAAAGCCCTTGCCGAGCATCCCAACACCAAGGTCGTCTACACCGAAACGATGAACAACCCTCTGCTCCGCATCGCCAACATCCCCGAACTGAGCAAGATGGCCCACGCTGCCGGTGCTAAACTCATTGTCGACAACACCTTCACCCCGATGATTTTCAACCCCTGCCGCCTCGGTGCCGACATCACCGTCTACTCGATGACTAAGTACATCAACGGTACCAACGACTGCGTCGCAGGTGCTATATGCGGCAGCGCCGACTATATCAATAGCCTCATCGATGTCAACAACGGTACTTGTATGCTCCTTGGCCCCGTGCTGGATCCTATGCGCAGCGCCTCTATCAACAAGAACCTCCACACCCTCCACATCCGTATGAAGAAGCACGGCGAAAACGCTATGTACCTTGCAAAACGCTTCAAAGAGGTCGGCTTCAAATACAACTACCCCGGTCTGCCTGAGCATCCCGACTATGAGCTCTTCTGCTCGATGATGAACGAAGGCTACGGCTTTGGCGGTATGATCAGCATCGATATGGGCACCGCTGAGGCTGCCAGCAAGATTATGGAAATTATGCAGCGCAAGGGCGTAGGTTACCTTGCCGTCTCGCTGGGCTACTTCAAGACCCTTTTCTCCAACTCCGGCAAGTCGACCTCGAGCGAAGTTCCAGAGGATATCCAGAAAGAAATGGGTATGAGCGAAGGCCTTATCCGCTTCTCGATGGGTCTCGACAACGACATTGAGGCTACATTCCAGCTCATCAAAGAGTCGGTCGACGAGTACAACGCAAGCAAGTAATCACTTTTCTTGGGGAGTTAAAGGAAGTTAGAGAAGTTAAAGGAAGTTAGGAGACAATACGTTAAAGACGACTCATTTGTCCCTTAATTCCCTTTAACTCCCCTCAATTTCCCTCTAACTCCCCTTATAGTTTAATCTTCAAAACAAAAACCTATGAACATTATTGTCAGTATCATCATCGGAGCTCTGGCTGGCTTCCTCGCCGGCAAGATTATGAAAGGCTCGGGCTTCGGCTTTATCGTTAACCTTATTGTCGGTATCGTCGGTGGTTTCATCGGCGGCAACGTATTGTCGTGGATTGGCATTAGCTGGGGCGGCACATTCATCGGTGCACTTGTAACCTCTATCATTGGCGCAGTTCTGCTGCTGTGGCTTATCTCGCTCATTAAGAAAAAATAAGTTTAAAAAAGGTTTAAAAGGTTGTAAGGGTTTGAAAGGTTATAAAGGTTTAAAAGGTTATAAAGGTTTAAAAGGTTGTAAGGGCTTGAAAGGTTATAAAGGTTTAAAATCATAATCCTTTCAACCTTCCAACCTTCTAACCTTCTAACCTTCTAACCTTCTAACCCTCCAACCTTCCAACCTTCCAACCTTCTAACCCTCCAACCTTTCAACCCTCCAACCCCTTATGAAAAAAATAGCTGTAATCCTCTCTGGCTGTGGCAACCGCGACGGCAGTGAGTTGCAAGAGACCCTTGGCCTCTTGCTTGCCATCGACCGTCACAATATGATTTTCCAATGCTTTGCACCCTGCATAGATTTTGACGTGGTGTCATATCTTGACAATAGTGGCGAAACTGGTGAGGTCCGTGACCTTTATGCCGAAGCAGCACGCATAGCTCGTGGCAACATCAAGCCTCTTGGCGAGTACAATCCTGCCGACTATGATGCATTGGCTCTTCCTGGCGGTATGGGCGCTGCCCGCAACCTGTCGACCTATGCTTTTGATGGGACAAATATGACGGTTCTGCCCGATGTTGAAAAAGCCATTCTTGATACCCACTCTGCCTCAAAGCCCGTCGTTGCTATGTGCATAGCACCTATGGTACTTGCCAAGGTGCTGGGGCCTTTGGGTGTAAAACTCACGCTTGGCGACACATCGGCAGCCTCTAAAGCCGCAGTACAAATGGGAGCTGTCCACGAGGTCTGTGCCGCTACCGAGATATGTGTGGACGAGCACAACCGCGTCATTACAACGCCGGCCTATATGGTTGCTACCCACATCAGCCAAATCTTCGACGGTGCTGAGAATATGATTGCCCGCCTTGTACAGATGCTCGCTTAAAGCGTCATCCTTGTCTGGACGAGACACCGTCTATTACTGAACACGGATTGCCCGGATAGAACGGATGAAGAATCCGCGTTAATCCGTACAATCTGTGTTCAAAATATATACAGAGCCTCTGTTTCCGCTCTCACTTCAGCGCCAGCTTCTTCACCGCCTTGCCCTGCGCGGTGTGGACGGTCACTATCACCGTGCCGCGGGGCCAAGTCGAAGTGTTAAGCTCGGCGGTGTCGGCTGTTACAGGCAGCTCGAGCAGCGTGCGCCCTTGAAGGTCGGTCACCACTATGCGCGTCATAGCCACAGGCGATGCCACCTGCACCCGCGTCGTGGCGGGATTGGGGCGCAGCGACACCTGTTCCTGCAGCACGGCATTGATGCCCTCTGTCGTCGTGTCGGTCCACGTCGTCATTGTGTCAAACGAGAACCACTCCGACATCGTGTCGCTGTGGCTGCAGTAGTTGCGCATACGCACCTCGTAGGCCGTGCGGGGTTCCAGGCCGCTCATCATCAGCGTGCCGTAGCCGTAGTAGTTGCGCGTGATGTGAGGCTTCGACGTCCCCTCGCCCTGGGCGAACCCTGCCGGACCGTATTCTATGTCGGTATAGTCGGCCGAGTCGGGTATCCACCACGCTAATGCTATCGTCGTGTCCGTCACCGCGCAGTTGGTCACTGCCGGCACCGGCGGACAGGCGTAAGCCGTGCGGAAGCCCACGCTCACCGTGTCGCTGTACTCCTCGGCATAGATGCACCAGCAGGCCACACGCACCTCGTAGGCCGTGTTCTCGTCAAGCCCTTGC
>Ga0129306_1001244_pt1 | contig 30615 bp, 32 predicted proteins | sample P827metagenome_FD_94438 | JGI IMG/M metagenome (GOLD analysis project Ga0129306, IMG submission 94438) | Capybara group fecal microbial communities from Wisconsin, USA - P827 metagenome | ecosystem: Host-associated > Mammals > Digestive system > Large intestine > Fecal | place: USA: Wisconsin...
GTGATATGAAATGGATTTGTGACTGTAATTCACGGTTTTTCTTTCTATACATAAAACATGCCCCCATTAATGTTAATTATACCATTAATGGGGGCAGGCTTGTTTATTTGTCTACAGTCTGAGCAGAGTCCAAAAGACTCTGCTTTATTTTTTAGTACACAATCCAATATAGTATAGGTGCCACCAACAGGGCCGGCAAGTAATCCAGCACCTTGATTTTAGTTAAATTAAGCATGTTTAGACCAATAGCCAAAATAAGCAGACTGCCTGTGGAAGAAATTTCAGCAATTACCTCATCAGACAGAAAAGGGGCTATATACTCCGCCAGCAGTACAATGCCACCTTGAAAGAAAAAGGTAAAGACTGCTGACCCCATAACTCCTATTCCCATGGTGGCCGTAAACATAATCCCCGATACAAAATCCAGCAATGACTTGGTGTACAGCATAGCAAAATCAGCTCGCAGCCCAGCATTTAGGGAGCCCACAATAACCATGGCCCCAACATTCATAATAAGGCAGGAGGTAACGAAGGCATTGGCCATCCTGGCCGCTTCACCGGCACCTGCAAAATGAGAGGTAAGCCTGGCTGCGCCCCGATTTATACGGCCATCCAAATCACATATTTTTCCTATAAATACACCTATCACAACCGCTACAATTAAGAGCAGAATATTCTTTTCCACTATGGTGCCCTGAATACCAATCACCAAGGTACAAAGCCCCAAGGCCTCCATAATTGCATCAGATATTCTTTGAGGAATCCCCTTTCTTAGCAGCAAACCTATGAGAACACCAACAATAATAGCAATTGTGTTTACAACAACAGCAAAAATGAGATATCACTCCTCAAAACATACAACTGCCATTATTTTAGCACGTAAACAAAATATATTACAGTTAATTGTTTCTAAACTTCTCCAAGGTGGACATTAACACCTCTACATTTATAGGCTTGCCTATATGGGCGTTCATGCCGGCTTCTTTGGATTTTTGAATATCCTCCGCAAAGGTATTGGCTGTCATGGCAATAATCGGTATACTCTGTGCATCTGATTTATCAGCCTTTCTTATCTGCACAGTAGCCTCGTAACCATTCCACTCCGGCATCATAATATCCATCAATATGGCGTCAAAGGAACCAGATGGCTTCTCCATGAAAATATCATATGCCTCCCGGCCATTTCCTGCTTTCGTCAGTATGGCTCCCGCATCCTCCAATATCATGGTAACAATTTCCATATTAAGCTCATTGTCTTCCACCACCAAAATCCGCATACCCTCAACAGACTTGCTGGCTTCCTCCGACTCCTCATGTTTTTCCACAATATTATGGTTAATCTTAAATGGTAGGGTTACGCCAAAGGTAGTACCATGTCCTACAAGACTATCTACCACGATCTTGCCCTGCATCTTATCCACCAGAGCCTTTACAATGGCCATCCCCATGCCCGTTCCCTGATAACGACTGCGGGCATCGTCCTTTTCCTGGGTAAACGGCTCAAATATGTGCCGCAAAAACTCCTCGCTTATGCCAATACCAGTATCCTCCACAAAAATATCATAGGTTACCGTATCCTCATCCTCAAAACCAAGCTGAGCTGAAATATCAATGCTGCCATTAGGTTTATTATACTTGATGGCATTATTTATTAAATTCATCATTATCTGCTTGAAATGCAATGGACTTCCAATAACATCAGGATATTTCATGCCGCCATTGTCATTATACTTGATGGTATTTCCATTCTCTCGTGCTCTTATACTGCAAATAGCGATTACTTCTGACATAAGCTCTTCAATATTGAATGGATCTTCAGCCAATTCAACATTGTCACTTTCCAGCTTGCTCATATCAAGGACATCGTTAATGAGGCTCAACAAATGGTTGGCCGCTACCTTGGCCTTAACTCTGTTGGCAATTAACAGCTCCACATCATCAGGATGGCGATCAGCAATTTCCATAAGCCCAATAATACCATTTAAAGGCGTCCGTATATCGTGGGACATACGGGATAGGAATTCTGATTTTGCCTTGCTGGCCCTTTCTGCCTTTTCCAAAGCCCTTTCCAAATCACGATGCTGTTTTTTCTCAGCCTTTACCAGCTCCTCATTGCGTTTAAGCTGAATATCCACTTCCTCTTTAGCCCGCTTCAGTCCAGTAAGGTATGCGTACAATCCGCACAAAACCAGAATGAAAATCAAGCCACCACTAAATATGAATATAACACTATTGTCCCTGATAAAATCCTCAAATGTATACTTGGTATTGGACTGTATATACTTAAATACATAATCAGAAACCACAGATTTATCAATCAGAGCAATTCCTCTGTTAAGTATTGAAAACAGCTCCGAATGATTTCTTGGCACACAGATACAGTAGGACAGACTGGTGCCTAAAGGCATTGTTTTTATATTGTGATACTTGTAATCATTCAGCCGGTCCTGCAGGAACAATGAGGACATAATCGTACAGGTAGCATCCCCGGACAGTATGGCATCAAAACACTGTTCCACACTGTCATAATGCTTAATCTCACTATCCTTATATGGCTTCAAGACTTTTTTTATTGGATTATGGTACAAGCCAATCGTGGCGAAGGTTTTATCCGAATATTCGCCTTTATAGGCCACATTCATTGGTACACTGATTATTTCCGATGTATAGCTGAAATTATTATCCTCGGTATAGCGCACATCACCAAAGGCAGGGAAGGACATATCAATCTCATTGCGGGCAAAGCCCTGCATCATATCCCCTAAAGAATCATACGCCACATACTCTATGGTTACCTTATCTTCAATATTGAGATTTTTCAATATCATATTAAATACGTCTGTGATTACACCGGTCGGGGAACCATCGCTTTCCTGCCCACAAAATGGCATATAGTCCTTAAAATAACCCACCCGCCATAGCTTATGATTACTGAGCCACTTGCTCTCCTCATCAGAAAGGGTACTATTAATCAGGGTAGCGCCATAATTATTAAGCTGCAATTTCTTTATAAAGAATGGATCAGCCCTGTCAATATCAGTCAAAGCATAATTCAACTCATACAGCAAATCCGGTTTATTTTTATTGACAGCCAAATAGAACGGTTCCTGTCCCACCTTAACCACAGGTGCATAACCGGCATCAACCTTAATATTATTATCTGTTGCTACCACGCCATCAATAAGACCGGCTGCAAAATCCTTATCCCTTTCATTAAAGCCATCATAATAAATAATATCTAAATCGACATGATTCCTCGCCGCCCACAGCTCCAAAAAATAAGTCATTCGATTATTCTTGATACCACCTATTTTTTTACCATTCATAGTGGAAAAATCATAGGCGTTCATGGTTTGGCTACTGTCATGCTGAAAAACCCAATAATTATCTGTACCCATAGGATAGTCTGGAAACAGCATAGACTTTTTGCGTTCTTCGGTAACAGATACACCAGCCATCAGGTCTATTTCGCCATTTTGCAGCTTTTCAATAAGCTCCGGCCAGTCGCCATCGACAAATTCATAGTCCCAGTTGGTATAATTAGCCACTCTGAAAAGGTATTCATAGCAATAGCCACTTCTTACCCCGTCACTATCCGTTTCCTGGAATCCATAGCTATCGTACCAGCCTACCTTCACTACCTTTGTATGCATATTCCCGGCGGAATAAGCTGTCAATGGAAGACCAATAACAAAAAGGTAAAAAAAGCTAATTACAGTGGCAAACAGCCTTATGAATTTTTTATTTAACATATTTATCATGAAGTATCACCTCATATAAATCTCACAAAGGTATACCTATCCTTGATACACTTCGACAAAGCACCATTTTTGTCCTTCTTTTCAACAAATTAAAATATATAAAAAAGCGATTCCCAGGGAGACAGCACTACCAAGAAATCGCTTTATCAAGCATTAATGTTATTTATAACGCCATTGTTCAAATTTTTCTTCTTTAGAAGAAAAATCTTCCAATTAGCGTTTCCCTAAAGGACTAACTCACTTCGTTCGTGTCGCAACGAGCTGGGAGATATGCTCGCCAGCTGTTGTAGTTTGTTTTCCCACACCCAAAGAGGTGGGGGACATCTTAAAGCTCGTTATAAATAATAATAGATTTATTTTGTTGCTCGTTGCCGAATTTCCTGCAACCGTTCCACCATGTGGGCCTTCAATTTTTCCTCCAATTCCTCCAAACTTTTGGAATCGAAGGTATAATTCATTTCCGGGATATTTCTTATACGGGCCTCACAGAAAAATTCACTGCGAAATTCGTTATAGTAGATGATAAAATTGCTCTCAATCTCAAAATCCGAATAATCAAAAACTATATATGAGCCATTAAGAACCCTAACCATCTGGGTTGGATTAATGAATAGTTCAAAGCCCTCCAGTTTATCCGGCACAATTTCCTTATAATCCCATTCAGTAATATTAAGCGCCTTGGTTACATAGCTAATAGAATCAGGATTATAAACCGCCAGGTCATGGACAGCAGATTCCAGATATTTTCTCAAGTGCTGCTCATATTCACTGAAAGAAGCGGTAATAAACTGCATCAAGCAAAATTCCGTAAGGCCACGGCGAATTTTCAGCTTATACTCCTTGGTTTCCTGATGATAATATGCCACAAGGCCCAAATGCTTCTCCTCATTTACATAGGAAAATAACTCGAAGGTATCCCCTACCTCCTCATAGCGCTTGGTGTAAACCAGGCCATGCATTTCCTTTGGCAACTCACCAAGATATGCCCAGTCAGCAGTTTCCTGCTTTATTTTTTCCAAAATATCAGGCTTCATAGATAAACCTCTGCCTTTTAATTAAAGTATACAATGGTATCTTCAGGCTTCTTTTCCTCAGTGAAGGCCTCTACCTTCATTTTAAGGTTATCAATTTCGCCATTGCTGTCATACTTCACATGAATAACACCGGTAACCTTGCCCCACTTACGCTCATTCTTGCGATGATTAAGCTGCTTAAATGGTGCACCTGTGCCGGAAATTCCAAGAAACATCATATCATCAGCACAGCAGGCCATACCCACGCGACCAACACCATAATGAATAACCCCATCCTTCTGGGCAGAGCAGAGATAGCCGTCAAAAATAATCCGCTTCTTGTCGTAGTGGTCTGGATGGTCCTGCATATCTACGAACCATGCGCCATAATCATCAAGCTCCAGCTGGATTTCATCCTTGTCAATGGAAAATGGCAGCTCTGGCTCCTCCTCCACGAAATCCTCCAGATCAGATTCAAATATAACCTGAGCCCGACGGTTAACCACACGTACATTACGGCGAATATCCTGCTGACGGGTTTCATGGTCACAACGGTTAAATATAATCAGCTCGCAATAACGGAACAAATCCACAAAGCGATCCTTCATATTCTTCTGGTAAACCTCGAAGGTCTCTGCATTAACCATGCCGATATTCTGGAAATCAAACCATTCCTCCGGAAGTGGAATATTCATATAATCCCCAGCATTCCACATACCATTGGCTTCAATTAACACGCTGGAAGGATTGTACTTTTTCTGAAGCTCCTGATAAAACTCAGTGGAAAGCTCCTCCACATCCTCTACTACAATAATCTTTGAGTGGCTCTCCTGTAAGAGCTCCTCATCAATTTCTTCCTCGCCTTCCTCACCTAAAATAATGAGGTTGCACTCAGCCTTGGCAAACTGATTATTCTGTAAAAAGTCCTTTATTACGCTGGTCTTGCCACTTTCCAGCAAACCCATAAAGTAATATACAGGAACATTTGGTTTCTCTTTGCTCATTATTTATCTCCCAATTAAGACAGATTACTCACCCAGGAAAAGCTCCTTCAGGCTGCCTTCCTGCAGCTTGCTGCCAATAACGCAGAAACGACCGGTATAGTCAGCCGCACCGGTTACTACACTGCTTTCTCCCGGTACATAGTTGAAATGGAGCCACTCACCCTCATTGGTGGACATAACAATACCCTTGGCTCTGAGGATAACACCATACTCATCAGCATTAACCAGCTCTGCAAGAATATCCTTAAGCTCATCCATGGTAAACTTCTTGGTGGTCTCCTGGCCCCAGCTGCCAAATACATCATCTGCATGGTGGTGATGATGATGGTCATGGTCATGATGATGGTGTTCATGATCGTGATCGTGGCAACCGCAGTTAGGGTCATGGCACTCGTGATCGTGATCATGGTCGTGGTCATGATGGTGATGATGATGTTCGTGCTCATGGTGAGCATGGTCGTGATGGTGCTCGTGATCATGGCACTCACACTCCGGATCATCACATTCATAATCATGGTGGTGATGATGATGTTCCTCAGCAACCTCATCCACATTCAGTAATTCGCTGTGATGAAGGGCATCCAAAATCTGCTCACCGGAAATGTTATCCCAAGGAGTTGTTACAATAGGAGCCTTTGGATTATGCTCACGAATAATATCAATGGTCTCCTGGAGCTTCTTTTCATTTACATCCTGACTACGGCTGAGAACAATGCAATCAGCGTGGGCAATCTGGTCAATGAAGAACTCACCGTAGTTTCTGGCATACATCTTGCACTTCTTGGCATGTACCACTGCAATACTGCCTTCAATTACCACATTATCATTACAAACCTTGGAAACGGCTACCTTAACATCAGACAGCTTGCCTACACCAGATGGCTCAATAATAATACGGTCAGGATTATAGGTTTCCATAACCTGCTTTAAGGACTCCTCAAAGTCACCTACCAAGGAACAGCAGATACAGCCAGAATTGATTTCCTTAACCTGAACTCCCGCGTCCTTCATAAAACCGCCATCGATAGCAATCTCACCGAACTCATTTTCAATAAGGCAAATCTTATCGTTAAAGCCCTCATTAATGAGCTTCTGAATCAAAGTTGTCTTACCGGCGCCTAAAAAGCCGGAGAATATATTAATTTTAGTCATTGTGTAAAACCTCCATTGCATTATACAAAACTAAAGGAAGTTTTCGCGTAACCGCAAAAACAACCTGTAATATTATACATCATTTGATAAAAATTTTCCATGAAGGAGCATACAAAAAAGAGTCAGCATATCATATACGCTGACTCCTTTATTGTTTTCATCATTTACTGTTCAGCAGTTAGTCATTGGACCGAAGAACCTTTGTAGTAAACAGAATGACACATACAACCGCAAAGGCTATACCAACAGGATAGCTTATTTCAGTACCCAGCTGCAAACCTTCCTTGGCCTGAAGGATATAAGTACAGGTTACGGCTGACATAAATGTGGCTGGAACAGCAGCCATGAGCCAAGCCTTGCTGCCCTTCTTGGTTCTATACAAGTAAGTAGCACCAGTCCACAGAACAATCATGGCCAAAGTCTGGTTAGTCCAGGAGAAATATCTCCAGATAATATCAAAGTTCATCTGGGACAGGATACCGCCCACTGCCAAAAGTGGTACTGCAAAGAGCAGACGCTTTACAGCCTTGGACTGGGAAACACCAAACCAGTCAGCCAAAGTAAGACGGGCACTACGGAAGGCGGTATCACCAGAAGTAATCGGGCAAGCAATTACACCCAGCATAGCCAGGGTTGCACCTATGTAGCCAGTCATACTGCCGTTGCCGCCCATAAAGCCAACGCAAATATCATATACCACGGTACCAGCACCGCCAGCCTTCATGGCTGCGGCCAAGCCACCAGTACTGTCATAGAAGGTTACACCAGCTGCAGCCCAAATCAAGGCAATAATACCCTCAGACACCATGGCTCCATAAAATACAGGGCGACCAAGGCGCTCAGTGGTAAGGCAGCGGGACATAATTGGTGACTGGGTAGAATGGAAACCGGAAATAGCTCCGCAAGCCACTGTAATGAACATCAATGGCCAAATAGGCATTGCATCACCCTGTGGATGCAGATTTGCCAGCTGCATTTCCGGCATGGTATGGCCGCCAACCCCCATGAGCATTCCAGCCATAATGCCCAATGCCATGATAATAAGGCAGGCACCAAACAGTGGATAGAAACGTGCAATCAAAGTATCAATTGGCAACAAGGTAGCCAGGAAATAGTAAAGCAGTACACATGGCAAAACAATGGTTACCGCAACGCCGGTGAGTTTTGCCAGAAGGCCTGCAGGTCCTGTCATAAATACAGTACCAACTAATACCAGAAGCACTACAGAGAACACACGCATAATGAACAGCATTGTGCCTCCCATGTGATGTCCTACTACCTCGGAAATACTCTTGCCATCCTCACGCAAGGAAATCATTCCAGACAGATAATCATGAACACCACCAGCGAAGATAGTACCTAATACTATCCAAAAGTACACGGAAGGTCCCCAAAGAGCACCGCCCAAGGCGCCAAATATTGGACCAAGACCAGCAATGTTTAGCAGCTGAATCATGAAAACCTTCCAGGTAGGCAAAGGAATATAATCCACGCCATCATTGTGAACTGTTGCCGGAGTGGGATTATCAGTAGGACCAAAAATATTGTCCACTATCTTGCCGTAAATGACATATCCCAAAATCAGTGCAGCCAGCGCACACAAAAAAGTAACCATATACTCTCCCTCTCTTTCCCGATTACTTCTCCACCTGTAATATGTATTTTTTACAGGTACAAGTTAATTATGACATAAAATTCAGAATATTTAAATATTTTTTGAAAATTTGTAATAAATATCTTAATTAAAAGTAAAAAAATGTTTTCACCAAAAAAGGACTGCCGAAGCAGTCCAAATTTCATATTGCTACATTTCCTCAACTGTTTTCATATACCAGTTTTCAGTTTTCTGCAACCGCCATAAAAGGAGGCTGGCACAAACAGCCCGCATGGACTGATCCAGAGCCAGAGCTATCCAGGCACCTACAAGTCCCATATCCAGATAATACAGGAAAAATGCCGTGATTATAGGCCGCAATATGGTAATACTTACAAAAGAATATATGGCCACATGGGCAGATTTGCCACTTCCCCTAAGGATACCGGCACACACCATCTGCTGAGCTTCCGGAAAGCTCACCAAAGCCACTATAAATATTACAACGCTGCCCAAAGGAAGCAAAGATGCTTCAGATGTATATATGGAAAATATTTCTTCACGGAAAAGTGACGTCAGAACAAAGGATACCATTGAAAAAATGGCACCCCATTTTATGCTTACTGCCAAAGAGCTTTTCCATTCAGCCATATCCTTCCGGCCCTTGGCATGAGCCGCCATTACTGTGCTACCCTTCCCAAGACCTCCTGCAAAGCAATAATAAAAATCACAGAAATTCATGCAAATAGCATGGATAGCATAAGGTATCATTCCCAGCTCGGCCACCATACGGGTATAGATTACCATACCTATACGTTCAAAGCCCTGCTCAGAAAAAACACTGCCAAATAATGGCAGGAAATAACGGAAATAAATCCTGTCAGGCACAAACCCGCCAGCCTTCAGTATTCCCGCTTTTCTCAGCTTCCAGACAGTATAACACAGGGTATAGACTGTCCCAACCACAGTACCTATGGCCGCTCCCCGAACTCCCATGGCGGGGAAGGGGCCAAGGCCAAAAATCAACAGGGCATTAACTATAACATTAATAACATTCCCCTGAAGATTTGTTTTCAGTACAATGGAGGTTTCTCCAAAGCCCAGCTGAATTGCCTGCAAAATAGCTGTGATGGAAGTTAAATAAACTGCTCCCAAGGCAATCCAGGCATAGTCAAGAGCTAGCTGCAAATAATGCTGCTCTGCCCCCATCCACAACAGCATCTGGGGAAGATATGCAAAAAAGCCTATATGCAGCACCAACATAATAATAGCCCCTAAAAACAGTGACTGACGTAATACCCTTCCGGCACGCAGTAATCTTCCTCCACCGAAGTATTCTGCTGTCAGCAAGGTCACTGCCGCTGCCAAAGATCTGGCCACCGTCAGAAGCATCATACGAGGTTGTGTAAAAATACTGACGGCGGCAATAGCTGCCGCCCCCAGTACTCCCACCATTATTAAATCCACCGAGCTTAGGAGTATCATAAATACTCCCTCCATAGCCGCCGGCAGAGATATTTTTAGGTATTTACGATCCATTGCGGACGAAAAATATCTTTGAAGCATAAAAACTCGCTAAAAAATTATACTATCTTAAAAGACTCAGTGAACAGAGAAAACAGCGTTCAGCAAGTCGCGGGTGTATGGATGTGTGGACTCAGCCAATTTATCTCCATCCAACTGCTCCATTACTGACCCCTTTTGCATAACTACTACCTTATGGCTAAACAGACTAACCAAGGCCAAATCATGGCAGATGAAAATATAGGTAATCCCCTTTTCCTGCTGCAATTTTACCAATAGTTTAATTATGCTGTCCTGAACAGAAACATCCAAAGCACTTGTGGCCTCGTCACAAACAATTACTTCAGGCTCCAAAGCCAATGCACGGGCTATGGCCACACGCTGACGCTGGCCACCACTCATACTATGTGGATAACGGTTTACAAACTCCACAGGCAAATCCACCTGACGTAACAGCTCCTTAGCCCGTTCCTCCACTTCCCCCTTGCTGATAATACCAAAGCTTCTAAGTGGTTCACATATAAGGTCCTTTACCTTCATTTTCGGATTAAAGGCTGTAGCCGGATCCTGAAAAACCATTTGAATATGACGATAATTCTGACGTTTTTCCTTATTGCTCAGCTTGGTAATATCCTTACCATGGAACATTACACGGCCAGAGGTAGGTTCATGGATGCCCATTATGGTCTTCACTAGCGTTGACTTTCCACACCCCGACTCACCTACAATAGCTGTTGTCCTCCCCTTGGGAATATCAATACAGATATCATTGCAGGCCCGCAATATATTACCATCAGACAGCTTGAACTCCTTGGTAATATGTTCAATGCTCATGAGACAATCATTAGTATTATTCTGCTCAGACATAACGCTTGCCTCCAATCGTTGGCACTGAAGCCAGCAAAGTTTTCGTATAATTGCTCTGTGGATTGGTAAGGATATCCTTGGCGTTGCCGTATTCCAGCACCCGGCCGCCGGCCATAACCATGAGCTTGTCCGACATATAGGATGCCACACCGAGATTATGGGTCACCATAATCATAGCAGTACCAGACTCCTTTACCACCTGCATCAGTTCCTTTACTATCTGGGCCTGGGTGGTTACATCAAGAGCCGAGGTAGGCTCATCCGCCAGCAAAAGCTGGGGATGAAAAGTTATTGCCATAGCAATACCTACCCTCTGGCGCATACCACCAGAAAGCTCGAAGGCATATGAGGAAAGTATATTTTCAGCATTGGGAAGATGCATCCGCTTGAGTATCTCAACGGCCTTGGCATCTGCTTCCGAATCGCTCATATCACTATGAAGCTGAATATACTCTCTAAACTGATGACCTATAGTTTGAACGGGGTTCAGCATATTGCCTGAATCCTGGAAAATCATGGAAATATCCTTGCCTCGCAGTTCACGCCACTCCTTAAGGGAAAGGGCCTTTAAATCCCTTCCCTTAAAGTTGAGGGTTCCCTTGCTCACATGGCCGTCTCCAGATAGCAGCCCCAGGATTGAACGGATAACTGTTGTTTTACCGCTGCCGGATTCACCAACAATAGTCAGAATTTCACCTTCATTTAAAGATAATTTTACATTTTCTACTGTCGGAGTATTGTCTCCATAGGTGATATCCAGGTCATTTATTTCTAGTAACATGGATTGCTCCTTACTTGGATGCTGGCTTAATCAGACTGGTAATCCAATAATAATCGGAAGGGAACATCTTTACACCAGACAACGCATTGTTAAAGATAATGTTGGTCTGAGGGTAACCCAGGAACAGAGCTGCACCATCATTCATGATCATCTGCTGAATCTCAATGATGAGCTGACGACGCTTCTGCTTATCAAACTCTACAGACAAAGCATTGAACTTGGCATCAAGAGCAGGATTGCTGTAGCCGGAACCATTCTGAGGGTTTTCTCCGTTAATGTTGGATTTCCAATACCAGGAGAGATAAATCTCAGGATCACCGGTATTAGCTGTAGTAATATTAGAAATCAACAGGTCATATTCACCCTTAATACCCATCTGGTCAACCAGATTATAATCTACACTCTTGATATTAATATCAAAGCCCAGCTTCTTCAAATCTGCCTGTACAGCCTCAGCATAAAGAGGTAACTCAGCGCGGCTGTTATAAACCACAAAGTCCAGCTTTAATGGCTTACCATCCTTATCCAGGATACCATCACCATTGGTATCAGTCCAACCAGCTTCCTTCAGAAGCTGAGCAGCACGCTCTGGATTGTAGGCATTAGGGTCCTTTAACTGGTCAAAGCCATAATCCATGGATGGTGGTACTGGCGCCTTGCCTGGGATGAAGGTACCCTTTAACAATACCTTATTATAGGTTTCACGGTCGCAGCCACAAATCAAAGCAGCACGAACCTTAGGATCCTTCAAAATACCCTTCTGGTTCAGACGGGCCAAAACGGTACGCAGGGAAGAAATCTCATCAATTGTAAAGCTATTGTTACCACGGAAGGAATCCATATCACCAGCTGCAATATTTACAGCCATATCCACGTCACCAGACTGGAGAGCCATAGCACGGGTATTAGGATCATCAATGGATGGAATCTCTACAGTCTCAAATGGCACTTCTCCACCCCAATAATTAGGGTTCTTCTTCATAACGGCCTTTTCCTTTACGAAGGATTCAACCACATACGGGCCAGTGCAGATTGGACCCTCCTTGGAGAAATCACGGCTGCTCTCTGCAGTTGTATCAACAATGATAAACAAAGGATCAGCCAGGAAGCCAGCCATGTTAGGAGTTGGCTTATCAGTTGTAATGATAAGGTTCTGACCTTCTGCCTTAATAGAAGTATACTTAAAGAAGGTAGCGGCACGGCTATTCTTGGCAAATGCCCGCTCGATAGAAGCCTTTACAGCCTCGGCAGTCAATGGATTACCATTGGAGAACTTTACACCATCGCGAATCTTAAAGGTCCAGGTCAGCTTATCATCACTAACCTTCCACTCCTCAGCCAACCAAGGCTGAACATTCATCTTCTCATCAAACTTGGCAAGACACTCACCTAAGCCATAACGCATAACAACCCAACCAAAGAAGTTCTCAGTTGGCTCCAGGGTATCAGCAAAGTTGGTAACACCAACCTTCAAAACGCCCTTATTTACTGCATCGCTACCAGCAGAACCACCACAGCCAGCGATTACTACTGCAGCCATAGCAGTACACAATCCCACACTAATGGCTTTCCAGATTTTCTTTGTCCTGAAAAAATTCATTTTTTTCATCCTTTCCATTTTCATATAACATAATATGAATCAAGTCTGACGTGGATCTAAAATATCCCGCAAACTATCTCCCCAAAGATTAAAGATGGCTACCACAATAAATATAGCCATACCAGGATATACCATAAGCCAAGGGGCTGTCTGGATATACTGGCGACCTTCATTGAGCATCAGGCCCCACTCAGGAGTTGGTGGCTGAGCACCAAAGCCCAGGAATGAAAGTCCGGCTATTTCCATCATCATGGTACCAATATCCATGGCAGCGGTAATAACTACCATTGGCAATGTATTAGGCAAAATATGCTGCCAAATTATCATCCTGGTGCTGGTACCACACAGCTGAGCAGCAGTAATAAAATCCTGATTGCGGATTTTCAATACCAAGCTGCGTACCAATCGGGCATATTTAGCCCAACTCACTACACAAAGTGCCAAAATAGTATTTATAACACTTCCACCCATAATACCGGCTATAGCAATGGCCAAAACGATACCTGGGAAGGACAGCATCATGTCAGTAAACCGCATGAGCACCATTTCAATCTTGCCGCCGAAGTAGCCAGCCATGGTTCCCACAAAGGTACCTACAACAGCTACCAGCACCACCAGACAGATAGTCATAAATAATGAGGTTTGGGTACCACAAATAATTCTGGATAGGGTATCACGTCCCATCTTATCGGTTCCCAACAGATGCTCAGCGGAAGGCATCTGCAACGCATTCTTCATTTCCCCCACCAGTGGGTCCTGAGGAGCAAGCCAAGGTGCAAAAATAGCTACCAATATAATCAATACTACCAAGGCAGAATATATAGAAAACTGTTTATTGGCTTTAATTCGGGACATTAAATTACTATCAACATCCATATTAATGTCCATATTGACATTACTAACCCCATGTCCATGGGAAAAAGTCTTAGTATGAGCCATTATCTTGCCTCCTTTTTGAGTCGAGGATCAAGCCATGAATATGACATATCTACCAATAAATTTATCACCATATAAACAATGGCAATCCATAGTACAAAGCCTTCAATTAGAGGATAATCACGCATGGAAATAGCCCGCACTGCCATATTTCCAATTCCTGGCCAGGAGAAGACCATCTCAATGACAGCCACACCACCTAAAAGCCAGCCAATGGACATGCCCAATAGTGTAATAAGAGGTAAAATCGCATTTGGCAGCACATGCTTCCATAAAATTGTGGTTTCTGAAAGGCCTCGTGCTCTGGCCCCTACCACATAATCATGATTTAACTCCTCTAAGATTACGGTGCGCACCTGGCGCATGTATTTTGAAGACATATAAATTGCCAATGTAAGAGCAGGCAGGACAATTCCCGCTGCGGTTACTTCAGACTGGGCAATTGGAAACAAGCGTAGCTTCAATCCAAAGAAATAAAGCAGCAGCAAGCCTATCCAAAAGCTAGGCATGGACACCCCGATAAAGGAAAGGCCTCTGACAATATAATCAGGCAGCTTATTACGCTTTACTGCCGACCATATACCAAGGGGCAAGGAAATAATCAGCACAAATATAATTGTGACTATGGCCAACAGCAGGGTCCCGGCAAAGCCCTCCAGCAGCTTATCCACCACTGGCTTTTTCGCCGAATAGGACATGCCCATATCTCCATGGAGCACGCCTCCGGCCCAATTTACATACTGCACTAAGAACGGTTGATCCAACCCTAAATCATGCCGGGTCTGTTCCACCAGCTCAGCAGATACTACAGTATCTGCCGTCTCCAACAGCATTGAAACCGGGTCACCAGGGGCCAGCCAGGTCAGGCAAAAGGTTAGAAAGCTAACACCAATCAACGTGCCCACCATCTGCATTAAACGTCCCAAAATCCTTCTCAAATTCAATCAACTCCTAAAAATTAAGCATAAAAAAAGCCCGTCTACATAAGCAAACGGGCATAGATATCTTTCAGCACAATAAGAACACTGAGAAATCCAACCTCCCTGTCGCTCGCAGGTAATAATGGTGAATGCTAATCAGGCAGTTCTTCTGGCTCCAGGTCATCATGAATGTTGTGCCTTCCCAAAGAAGCTTGTCCTTCTTCAGTGACTGGATAGCTCAAATCCTATCCGTACAACATCACTCTCTGTTACAGTGGCGGGACCGCTTCGGCTTATACCGAATTCCCTATTAAGTCTTGCGACACCTGATTCAAGATATTAATTTTTTAAAAGCATAATAACCGTCAGTTATTATATCATCAGGTAATAAAGTTGTCAAACAAATTTTATGAAAATGGTTATCAAAATAAAAACCCTGCAGATCTCTCTGCAGGGTAATATGCGATAATATGAAATTATCTCTTGGAGAACTGGGACGCCTTACGGGCCTTCTTGAGACCGTACTTACGACGCTCTTTCTCTCTAGGGTCACGAGTTACGAAACCAGCCTTCTTCAGTGCTGGACGAAGATCGCCATCGAGAACCATGAGTGCACGGGTGATGCCGTGACGGATAGCGCCTGCCTGACCGGAAGCACCGCCGCCCTTTACATCAGCGATTACATCATACTTATCAACAGTCTCAGTGAGCTCCAGAGGCTGTCTAACGATCAGCTCGAGAGTCTTAAGACCAAAATACTCATCCATTGCGCGACCGTTAATGGTCACCTTGCCTTCACCTGGAACAAGACGAACTCTTGCAATGGAAGACTTTCTGCGGCCTGTGCCGTAGTAGCTAGCTAATGCCATTTTAAATGTTCCTCCTTCCAAGTATTAGCGAATGTTCAGCTTGAGCTCTTCTGGCTGCTGTGCAGCATGAGGATGCTCGGAACCAGCGTATACATTCAGCTTCCTATACATCTGCTCACCAAGACGGTTGTGTGGAAGCATGCCACGAATAGCCTTCTCAACAACGCGAGTTGGGAACTTCTCCATCATCTGACCAGCTGGAGTAAAAGTAGTTCCACCAGTGTAACCGGAATGACGGAAATAAATCTTATCAGTTAACTTCTTACCAGTGAATACAACCTTCTCTGCATTGATAACGATAACGAAATCACCACAATCAACATGTGGAGTGAAGGTTGGTTTATGTTTACCGCGAAGAACTTTTGCAACTTCAGCAGCTAATCTACCTACAGTCTGACCTTCAGCGTCTACAACATACCATTTACGCTCTACATTCTGAGCATTTGCCATAAACGTTGTCTTCATGCGATATATCCCTCCCATAAATTTTAATTTTTATTTTTCTAATTTGGGTTGTGAAGTGCAGTTGGCCTCCGGGGCTAATGGAAGCGGCTCTACAAAGCCTCACTTGAACTATTTTACTCAAGTTTACATAGGAAGTCAAGCATTTTCTTGCTGATTTGATAAGCAATCAGATGAAAACGCCTGGCCTGTTATCCACAGAAAAGCTGTGAATAAAATAGCTTATGCCCGAATATAATACACTATTTTGGAGTACCATTTCAACTACTTTTTTAAAGTTTTGTGATTTTTCCTTTGGTTATTACATCAGCTTCACTCAAATTATACACTTCATCAAATAGATTCATATGAAAGGTTCCCGGTCCATCGCTTTTTTTAGCTGCCTTTTCCCCGGCAATCCCCAAGGTTATGGTTCCAAGCAAGGCAGCCATCAAAGGGTTACCACTTGGAAGCAGGGCAGCTACCATGGCATTTAGCATACATCCTGTTCCAGTAATATTTCCCAGCATAGGAACACCATTGTGCACCATATAGGAATTCTCCCCATCGGTAATAAAATCTATAGGACCACTTACCAGAAGTACCGTGGAATGCTCTTTGGCCCACTGGCCTAAAAATTTTGCATACTCGTCTACATTCTGTTCGTCTATAAGCTGCTCCTTATTGGCTTCCACCCCGGAGCTACGGCATTCTATACCACAGGTAGAAAGAATCTCAGTAATATTGCCCTTCAACACAGCTGGATTATATTTATTTATAAACTCCTGCAGAAAGTTTTTCCGTAATGTACTGCAAGCGGCACCAACTAAATCAATTATTATCGGAACACCATGATCTCTGGCAGCAGCCGCTGATACCCCCATGGCCAGCAATCTGTCCCTTGTTATTGAGCCTAAATTTAAGCATAGGGCATTGGCCACAGAGGTGATTTCATCCACCTCCTCCGGATGCTCAGCCATCATTGGCCGACCTCCAAGAGCCAATATCATATTTGCGCAATCATTAATGGATATTGGATTGGTGATACAATGAATCAGAGGACTGGTTTTCCTGATAAAGTGGCTCACTTCCAGTATCTCTTTGGAAATCTTGTGATTTATCATAGGTTCTCGCTCCCAGCTTCTTTTGAATTTCAGTCAAGGTGTTGTTCTTCTTCAGGGCAGTAAGGAAAATAAAGGCAATAGAGCCTCCTATAAGGGTACCCATAATGAATGATGGCACATAGAACATCCAGGTCAGTCCTGTGCGACCAACTAAAAATGCCATTACAGGGTAGGATACAATGGCACCTATAATTCCAGTTCCAATAACTTCACCCAGGACGGCGCCTATAAGCTTACCCTTAGTCATTCTATATAACAGTCCGGATAAGGTTGCTCCAAATATGGCCCCCGTCAAGGCCAAAGGAGGTATCCCCATTACAACCATTCTAATGATACCTATAATAAAGGCACAGGTAAAGGCCTCTACCGGTCCCAGCATAACAGCACACACAATATTAATGAGATGAGCCATAGGACACATGCCTTCAACCCGCAATATAGGTGAAATAACAACTCCTAAACCGATCATCATGGCCATAAAGACCATCCTTAAAATTTTCTGGTGATTTGACATAAAAAAACTTCACTCCTTTAGCTAAATTCCCCGGGATTTCAGCTGCAGTCAGTGAAGTGCTTATTTATAAACATAAATAGACAGTCATACAGCATAAAATCTGCCGAGGCAGGCGGTCGAAGCTCACTAGCTTCCTCTCAACCCGAAACACGGGCTCCCTCGCTATACATCTGTCTGTCAAAAAATCGAAGGCGCTCCCCTACGATTTCATTAGTTTAACGACACTTTTAGTTTAAAATCTTCTGTTTAATTTGTCAATGTAAAATAAAAATAACTCCCGCCCAAGGGCGGGAGTCTTTGCTTTAATTTTATTCTTCCGGTTTCTTGTAGTTGAACACAAGCTCATCGATAAGACCAATCAGCTGATTAATCTCCGGCTTGCTAATCTGTCCATTTGCACCAAGCTGTTCACCCTTGCGGCGCATTTCCTCACTAATGAGGGAGGAGAACAGGATAAACGGAATATTGGCATATCTCTGATCTTCACGAACCAGCTTCAGGAGACGATGACCATCCATCTGTGGCATCTCAATATCGGAAATAATAACACGAACCTGATCCTCAATAGGAGCATTCTTGTCAATGCCATCAGACAGATACTTCCAGGCATCAGCACCATTATTAAAGTCACGAACATATCTATAGCCGGACTCATGGAGAGTGGATACCAACAGTTCACGAAGCAATGGAGAATCCTCTGCACATACAACATGTACATTGTTTCTCTTTGCCTTAACATCCACTGTAGCATCTTCAAAGGTGGTGAGCTTCTGATTAATTTCAGGATTAATCTCGGCAATAATTGTCTCGAAATCCAACAGGAGAATAATCTTGCCTTCCATCTTAATGATACCAACTACGCGGGACTGATCGCCAACCTCCGGAGATGGCTCCATATTCTTCCAGGAAATACGGTGAATACGGGACACACTGTCTACCAGGAAGCCGATGTTATAATTGTTAATCTCGGTAACAATTATATTCTTTGGCTCATCAGGAGTCTGGACATTAAGACATCTTGGCAGATTAACCAATGGAATAGCCTTACCACGCAGGGTAAACAGACCATCTACATAAGGATGGGCCTGAGGCATCTCAGTAACAGGAGTGCGGGTAATAACCTCACGAACCTTTGCTACGTTAATACCATAGTTAACGTCACCAATATTAAACTCAACAATCTCAAACTCATTAGTACCAGTCTCTAAAAGAATACCCTTCTTTTCTTCTGCTGCCATTCAATCGCCCCCATAATATCTATTTTCCCACAAAACACGCGGGAAACATTCACTATACAAACCTAAATAATTAGTTACAACAATACACAAAATTACTATATACTGTAATATTCGTTATTCATAAACTAATTCCTGCAAAGAAACAGAAAAACTTTTTTATTTCAAAAAAGTCCAGCCGTCCCTTTCCTCCACCAGGCCATCCTTCATCAGGCGACCCAGCGCTCTCTTAAAAGCGGCCTTGCTTATATTGAATTTCCCCTTAATCAGTTCAGGAGAACTCTCATCGGAATAAGGCATTTTTCCCTCATGATTCTGAAGAAACATCAGCAGCTTGTCAGAATCTGAATTCATTGCCTTCTCCTTTGCTTCCCTAAGAGAAGCATTTAATCTTCCATCCTGACGGATGTAAATAACCCTGGCCGTAATTTCCTCACCAACCCGTGGGCGGTAAGGAGCCTCCTGATGAGGAATAAATGCAATATAACGCTCCTTGGTCAACATAAATATGCCACTGTCGGTAATGTTATATATGGAACCGGATATTTCCTGTCCCTTATGCACACTTTTATCAGCCTTGACAGACGCCCGGCGTATTTCGTCCTCCACCTTCATGGTCACAGCTAAACGCCCTGATTTATCAGTATACAGCTTTGCCCAGACCACTTCGCCAACCTGAAGGTTGCCGCGCATGCCTGCGAAAGGCATAAATATACCACGCTCAGCTCCCACATCAAGGAAGGCACCGTCCTTAGACACATTGATTACCTTCAATCTGGCAATCTGTCCCTCCCGCATCTTAGGAACCCGCATACTGGCAGTAAGACGGCGCTTAGGGTCGAGATACAGGAACACCTTTACCTCGTCCCCCACCTTTATCTCTGATATCTGCTGGGTTTTATGCAACAAAATATCATCATTGGTATTGCCGGTTTCTGCGTCCAGAAACACGCCCATTTCTGACTCGCGGACCGCCTTAAGGGTTACAACGGTACTGGGACCGTACTTCCTACGCGGTTTTTCCCTTTCCATATCAGTCCTCATATACTGTCAGCTCTGCATCGCCCCAAAGGCTTTCCAGAGAATAATATTCGCGGCTCTCCTGAAGGAAAATGTGGGCCACACAGTCACCATAGTCCAACAGTACCCACTCAGCCTCCCTATAGCCTTCACGGTGCAACATATCATGTCCTGCCTCGTGAAGCTGTTCTTCAATATTATCAGAAATAGCCTTTACCTGGGTGGTGCTGTTGGCTGAACAAACTACAAAGTAGTCGGTTGCCGGGCTAAGCTCGGTCATATTCATCAGTACCACATCACGGGCTTTCTTGTCATCGGCGGCCTTTGCGATAGCATTGGCTAATTCTAATGAAGTTTTGTACAAATCAATTCCTCCTTGTTTTGGTTAATCGTCTTCCCCGGATTCCTCCTTAGGGAATAATTCATCTATTAATTCAGTGGTTTTCTCCGGATTATAAATCCAACTGCCATCATGCTGTAACACCCCTGGCAAAATTGTCACCACAGGCTTTGTGCCCTGCATATTTGTCAAAAGGCTGGCAAAATGTCCTGAGTCAAAAGCTTCTATACTGGATTTGATGCGCTTATCGCATATTTCCATCAGCTCCGGAATCTTTGAAAGGCTGTCCGGCTCCATAAGCTTATTACAGAAAGCCTTTAAGAATTTTTGCTGCCGCATACTACGACCATAGGCTCCCAAATCATCACTGGCAAATCTCAGATACTTCTGGGCCATATCCCCTTCCATATGCTGTATGCCCTTCGGAATGTGGATATACAAATCACCCTCAGGGTCATCATAATCCAGGTCATTATCAACATAAATATCAATGCCCCCCATTACGTCCACAATCTCGGCCAAAGCCTCAGTATCAATGGCAACATAATGGTGAAGTGTTATCCCCAGATTTTTGGACACCGTCTGCTCCATAAGAGGAATGCCCCCATAATAGTAGGCATTATTTAGCGGTTCAGGAGCATTGCGTCCCTGAATGTTTACCATGGTGTATCTTGGAATAGTAATAAATCTTACTTCCCCCGTATTATGCTTAAAACTCATAAGAATAACCGAGTCCGCTGACTGACCGCTATCCTCCTTGCCCGGGTCCAGGCCCAACACAAGGATATTAGTGTAGCCGTCAAAACGGGGATCAAAGCTGGCTGCCCGCAAATCCTTCCTCTGCTTGTAGCCATCATATATTTCCATATACACCGCCATTCTCTGGCTTCCCCAATGATATACCTGCATGGATAACCAGCCCACGCCGGTGAGTACAACCATAACAATAAGGGTAGCCATGAAGATTCTTACTATCTTAACATTACGCTTGCGGCGTTTCTGGGCTTGTTTTTGTTTAATTCTTTCTCTTGTCTCACTATATGGCTTTTTGCTCATATTTTATGCTCATTTCTTGAGTTTTAAAAGAATCTCATTTCTGGCAATAACAGTATCTGGGTGAATCAGATGATTTTTATTCAATACAAATTCTATTGACTGGGATAGGCCTGCCAAAACCATTTCATCAAGGCTTACAGTCCTGGAAAGCTCCCTAAGGTGTTCCACTGCCGGATAGTCCCTGGCAGGTTCAATCATATCAGCAAAATAAATAATCTTATCCAGATCTGTCATCGCTGCTCCGCCAACGGTATGACGATATATCGCCTGGGCTATCTCCTTATCCTCTATACCGTATTCTTCCCGAATAAGCTCAGCCCCAATATAACCATGCAATAAAAGGGGCATTGATTTTTCCACATCGCCATAAGCTATATGGCGCTTATCTGCCTCACTTTTAAGCTGTTCATTGGGATACTGGCGGGCGCAGTCATGGAGAAGGCCTGCAATTTTTGCCTTTTCAACATCTACACCAAACCGCTCTGCCAGATACACTGCCGACTCAGCCACCCCTACGGAATGAATAAATCTGGTGGGTTTAAGCCTGCTTTGCAGTTTATCCTTCATCTCATCATAAGTCATATCAAATCTATACCTGCTAACACCACAAAAAGGACACCGCAAAACGATATCCCATTTTATGGTCTTTAATCTTTATATAGGCCTTCTTTATAAATATACTGCTCCACACAGGATGGCACAATATACTTAATGGAATAGCCTTTTTTTATACGATTTCTGATATCCGTGGAGGATATCTCCAGCTCCGGAGTTTCCAACCGATGAATCTTTCTCTTTCCCAGCTCACCAAAGGACTCCTTGATTTGGTTTACATCAGGAATACAGCCCTGGCGGGAAGCACCTATAAAATGGCACAACTCCAACAGCTCATCTATACGGTCCCATGTATGAATCTCCTGAATGGCATCCGCACCAGTTATGAAATAAAACTCTGTACCCTTACCATACTGGGTTATCAGCTGGGATATAGTATCAATGGTATAGGATGGTCCCGGACGGTTCATCTCTATATCCGATACCTCAAAATTAGGATTGGAGCAGGTTGCCAGCACCGTCATTACATATCTGTGCTTGGCCATGGTAACGCTCTGTTGTTGCTTATGTGGTGGCACAGCAGCCGGAATAAAGATAACCTTATCAAGATTATACTCATCGCGAACTGCCTCGGCGGTCATGAGATGACCCACATGAATAGGATCAAAGGTACCTCCCATGATGCCTAAACGCTTCTTTTTACCCATAATACGCTCCTACAATAAACTTAACAGAAAAACCGCTACGACACAAACCAAAACTATTATAGCAATTCCCCGGGCATAATCAAGTATATCATGTCTGCCCTTTTTTGTATCGTAATACTGACCTATAGTTTTTAAATATCCTTTAATTACTCGAATCAACGGATTTGTCCATCTCCATTAATAAGATACTTGGTACTGGTCAGTGCCACCAGTCCCATAGGTCCACGGGCATGGAGCTTCTGGGTGCTGATACCGATTTCAGCTCCAAAACCGAACTCACAGCCATCAGTAAATCTGGTGGAAGCATTGACATAAACTGAGGAGGCATTTACACGACGCTGGAAAAGCCGTGAATTAGTAAGATTCTCAGTTACGATAGTTTCAGAATGGCCTGTATTGTACTTATTGATATGCTCAATGGCCTCATTCACATCTGCCACCACCTTAACGGAAAGAATCAGATCACCATACTCAGTGCTCCAGTCTTCCTCAGTGGCCGGTACCATATCTGGCACAATGGCCAAAGCTGCCTTACAGCCACGGAGCTCTGTATTCTTCTCCTTCATTGCCTTGGACAGCATAGGCAGGAACTTTTCTGCCACATCCTTATGCACCAAAAGAGTTTCCATAGCATTGCATACAGAAGGACGGGAGGTCTTTGCATTTACGGCAATACTAAGAGCCATATCCAGATCAGCACTCTTATCTACATAAGTATGACATACTCCCGTACCAGTTTCAATAACGGGTACGGTGCTATTTTCCACCACAGTCTTAATCAGACCGGCACCGCCTCTTGGGATAATAACATCCAAATATTTGTTGAGCTTCAGCATAATATTAACGGCTTCACGATCCACAACATCCACAAACTGGATAGTCCCCACCGGAATACCGGCACCATAGGCAGCCTTCTGCAAAAGCTCAATAATGGCAATATTGGAATTAATAGCCTCGGAACCACCACGAAGGATAACGGCATTACCAGATTTAAGGCAAAGACCTGCTGCATCAGAAGTTACATTTGGCCGGGCCTCATAAATCATGCCCACTACTCCAAGAGGAACCCGCACCCGGCGAATTTCCAATCCGTTAGGCCTAATTGTGGAATAATCACCTTCACCTACAGGATCCGGCAAAGCAGCTGCCTGCCGAAGGCCGTCTGCCATACCCGCAATGCGTTCACGGGTAAGAAGCAATCTGTCCAGATATGATTTTTTGACACCCTTTTCCTCGGCCAAGGCCATATCTTTTTTATTGGCTTCAATAATAACGTCGTCGTGTTTCTCCAGCATATCAGCCATGGCCAATAAGGCCTTGTTTTTCGTATCTGTCGAAACCAAAGTCATGGCATCAGCAGCCTTCACTGCCGCCTCTGCCTTGGCAATCATAATTTCCTGTAAATTCACTGCCATTACCTCCCTGCTAACTGGTGGTAAACCTTAAATCATAAGAACCATATTATCACGATGAATAACCTCATCATGGTCATTATCCGGAAGAAGTGCTTTAAACTCCTCAGTTTTCAGGCCCTTAATTTTCTCCAGATCATCTCTGTCAAAATTAATGACACCACGGGCAATTTCCTGGTAATCCTCAGTCAGAACCCGCACTGTATCTCCAGTGCTGTATTCGCCTTCAGACCGTTTGATTCCTGCTGCCAGCAGACTGGAACCTGATTTTAAGGCCTTTACACAGCCTGCATCCACTACCAGATCTCCGCTGATACGCTTTCCAAAGGCCAGCCATCCCTTTCGTGCCTTTAAATGAGATTCCTTAGGCGGGAATACTGTTCCCACATTCTCACCGTCAATAATCCGACGGATTATACCCTTTTCGCTACCAGAGGCTATACACATGGTAACCCCGGAAGCTGTGGCAATCTTGGCCGCATCAATCTTAGTGGACATGCCGCCAGTTCCCATAGAGGAACCGGCTCCCCCCGCAATCTGCTCAATATGGGGAGTTATTTCCTTTATCTCGTGAATAAGAGTAGCCGATGGATCCGTAGAAGGATTTCCCGTATATACCCCATCAATATCGGACAGGATAATCAGCAAATCCGCATCCACCAATGCTGCAACCATGGCTGAAAGATTGTCGTTATCTCCAATCTTAACTTCATCCACAGCTACCGCATCATTTTCATTAATGATAGGCACCACGCCCATTTTAAGCATGGTGAGAAGTGTATTGCGTGAGTTATTATACTGCTTGTGCTGCACATAATTATCACGGGTCAAAAGCACCTGCCCAGCCACCTGACCATATTCAGCAAAGAGCTTATCGTATATGTGCATGAGCATTCCCTGACCAACAGCGGCCAACGCCTGCTTCTCCTTCACCCCGGAGGGGCGTTCACTCAGGCCCATACGAACCACACCAGCACCAATGGCACCAGAGGAAACCAGAATAACATCCTTGCCCTGGCTGGAAAGATCTGCCAGCTCACGGACCAGCTGCTCTATTCTATAAAGGTTAAGCTTGCCGTTATCATAAAGGAGAGTGCTTGTACCCACCTTCACCACAATACGGCTGGCGCTTTTTATATGCTCACGAGTATCCATAACCCAAACCTCACTTTATTTTGCCAGTCAAATTATTTTGGCAGCTCAATTTTAGGGGAATCAAAATTACGCTTAAACAAAAGTCCGTTATGACCAATAATCTGAACAAGATCAGAATTGGTACGCTCTGCCAGCATAGTGATTGCAGATTCAGGATCATCCATGCAATTCTGAAGTACACGCACCTTCACCAGCTCACGCTTCTTGATAGCCTCTGCTGCTGACTGAACGACGGTGGGACTCACACCTTCCTTGCCAATCATAACAACCGGATCCATGGTCATGCCCATGGATCGCAGAAATCTTTTCTGCTTGCCGGTTAATGTATTCTTTATCATATATAGTTATCTCCTTAATCCCGATACTCGAATTCCATTTCGCCGATTCTTACAGTATTGCCTTCCTTAATACCGCGCTCAATGAGCTTCTTATCAATGCCCTTGATTCGCCATATATACTGGAATCGCCTGATTGCCTCATCGTTGCCGAAATTAGTCATGGCCACCAGCTTATTAAGTGACTTGGAGCTTACAATGAAATCACCTGCATCATTACGGGTAATGGTAACCTTATCAGGATCCTCTTCCTTGGCATCATATACCTTAACGCCCTCTTCCACATCCGGCTCCTCAACGTATTCGTCAAGAACCTGGGCCACACGCTGAATAAGCTCCTTTGTTCCCTGACGGGTAGCTGCAGAAATAGGGAATATTTCAATGCCCTCTTTCTCCGCCAATTCCTTAAGGCGCTCAAAGTTTTCCTGAGCTCCTGGCAAATCCATCTTATTGGCCGCCAAAATCTGTGGACGACGGGCTATTTTCTCGCTGTAAATCTTCAGCTCTTTATTAATCTTATAATAATCCTCAACAGGATCGCGGCCTTCCACACCGGAGGCATCTACTATATGAACAATAACCTTGGTACGCTCCACATGGCGAAGGAAATCATGGCCAAGGCCAACGCCCTCGGAAGCACCGTCAATAAGGCCCGGAATATCAGCCATTACAAAGGTGCGCTCATCATCAATATCGCCAACAGTTACCACGCCCAATACAGGAGTAATGGTAGTAAAGTGATACTCGGCTATTTCAGGACGAGCTGCAGACACTGCAGCCACCAGACTGGACTTACCAACACTTGGATAACCTACCAGTCCCACATCAGCCAACAGCTTCAGTTCCAAAATAAGATTGCGGCTTTCACCTGGCTCACCCAGCTCTGCAAATGTTGGTGCACGATTTGCACTATTGGCAAATTTGGCATTACCACGGCCGCCACGGCCACCCTTGGCAATAACAGCCTCTTGCCCAATTTCAGTAAGATCTGCCAAAATTTCTCCAGTATCAGCATCCTTAACCAAAGTACCCTGAGGAACTTTAACAATGCAAGGTGGCGCGTTATGACCATACTGATTTTTAATATCGCCATTCTCACCGTTTTTGCCCTGGAATTTTCTGTGATAACGGAAATCCAGCAGAGTATTCATATTATTATCAACAACAAAGACAATATCAGCACCACGGCCACCGTCACCGCCAGATGGACCGCCCTTGGCAACAAATTTCTCCCGCCGAAAAGCTGACTTGCCGTTACCACCGTTGCCGGCAGTAACCTTTATGGTAGTTCTATCTATAAACTGCATAAGCTTCTCCTTAATAAAAGTGCCCCAAAGTGATGTATAAAAAGCTGGTATTGTATACCAATGCCAGCTTTTTATACATTACTCAATTTAATCAATCAAATAAGCAAATAATAAAATATACCTGCGCCTATGTGAAGACGCAGGTATTTTCTACTAATTACATAGCAGCTTCGTCAACTGCATAAACGCTAACCTGACGGTTATAACGACCCTTGCGCTCGAAAGCTACACGGCCATCAATCTTAGCGAACAGGGTATCGTCCTTACCAATACCAACATTGGTACCTGGGTGGAAATGAGTTCCACGCTGACGAACCAGAATGCTGCCTGCAGTTACAACGGTGCCAGCCTGCTCCTTAACACCAAGGCGCTTTGCCTCAGAGTCACGGCCGTTACGGGTGCTGGACACACCTTTCTTATGTGCGAAAAGCTGTAAATCAAAAGTGAACATTAACATTACACCTCCTGATCCTGTTGAATCTCAAAAATGTGCACCCCGTCGAGATCATTCTCTCGGATTCGTTCATCGTAGATGTCATAAAGTCCAATAAGCATTGTCTCTAATAGTGCATCAGTTATATCATCGAGGTCAGTAGTAAGCCTTACCTGTAAGTCACCTGGCGCAACCTTATACTTAAGATAAGCAGATAAGCTATCCGGATTGCTCCTGGAAAGATTATGAAGCCGCATGAGGTGCTCACCCAAGCCCTTTAACGTAGTCTGTGCCAATACGGAAACGCCGGCACACACAATGCTACTCCCCCGCTGACCATGATGGCCAGCAACGGTGTAACCGAAAATTCTGTCCTCTTTATTTCGGTAAACGGTAATTTCGATACCACCGTCCACCTTCTGTCTGTCACGTCTCATAGGAAATACCAACAACAATAAATACCATACAACGACTAACAGAACTAAAAGTCATTGCTTACGATTAAGCCTCGATCTTCTCGATAACAACCTTAGTGAATGGCTGACGATGGCCCTGACGCTTGCGGTAGTTGGACTTAGCCTTGTACTTGAATACCAGGATCTTCTTGTCCTTGCCCTGAGCTTCTACCTTAGCAGTAACCTTCGCACCCTCAACAACTGGCTTGCCAACAACAACCTCGTTATCCTTTACAACAGTCAGAACCTGATCAAAGGTAACAGCCTCGCCCTCAGCAGCCTCAATCTTCTCAACAGTGATAACATCGCCTTCAGCAACCTTATACTGCTTGCCACCAGTCTTGATAATTGCGTACATTCATTTACACCTCCCTATAATTTACTCGCCAATTACGGTACAGCCTAAGCTGTTTACAAAAACCTCACTGTGCGGTTTGGGAAAGCGCATACCTATTGCGCTTACGTTTAAATATACTATCATAAAGCCCATACTTAGTCAACAAAAAAATAGCACGGAAATCACTAAAATTTCCATGCTATTTCATAATTTTAAAATGCAGCCATTAAAGGCAAAAAGCCATCATCAAACGTAAATGTATTTTAATATGAAGATAACAGCCAAAATATACATTACTGGGCTAATGGATTTCTTTCTGAAATCGCCAGACAACACATTAATTACCACATAAGAAATGAAGCCCATAGCAATACCCTCAGAGATGGAGTACATAAATACCATGGTTACAGTAGCAATGTAAGCAGGGAATGCCTCAGTAAGATCAGTGAAATCAATCTTGGTAAGGGAGCTTACCATCAAGAAACCTACCACAATCAGAGCAGGTGCAGTAGCAAATGCAGGGATTGTGAGGAACAATGGTGCCAGCAACAAGCTAAGAATAAAGAGACCAGCTACAGTCCAAGCAGTAAGACCAGTACGACCACCAGCACTTACACCAGCAGAACTCTCTACATAGGTGGATACAGTGGAAGTACCCAGCACAGCACCAATAGAGGTGGCAAGAGAATCTGCAAGAAGAGCGCCCTTAATATTTGGAAGGCGACCCTGCTCATCCAGCATATCAGCCTTGGAAGCTACACCAATGAGAGTTCCAAGAGTATCAAAAAGGTCTACAAACATGAAGGCCAAAATAACAGTAAGGAAGTTAAAGCTCCAGATACCGGAGAAATCAACCTGCATAAGAGTTGGGGAGAGATCTGGAATACTGATTCCCTTGGAAAAATCAGGAATAGTAGAGAACATGCCCAGCTCTGGGTTAGGAATATAAAGACCAGTAACCTCACAAATCATACCAAGAATCCAAGTAAAAAGAATACCCCAAAGGATATCACCAGGAACCTTCTTATGAATGAGAACAGCAATAACCAAAATACCGATTAAAGCAAGTACAGCACCCATACCAGTAGTATAGAAGGTACCATCTGCCAGAGAAGACTTAAATGGGAAAATAGAAACCAGTGTTGGGCTATCAACCACCAACTTAGCACTCTGCATACCGATAAAAGCAATAAAAAGACCAATACCGGCAGTAACTCCCATCTTAAGGGATGTAGGCACACAATTGAAAATTGCCTCTCTCACCTTAGTAAGGGACAATATAAGGAAAATAACACCTTCAATAAATACTGCGGCCAAAGCCACCTGCCAGGAATAGCCCATTGCACCACATACAGTAAATGCAAAGAAGGCATTCAGGCCCATACCAGGTGCCAGTGCAAAAGGATAGTTGGCAAATACTGCCATAAAGATAGTACCGATGGCAGAACCAATAGCTGTAGCAACAAACACAGCGCCAGCATCCATACCAGTAGTGGAAAGAATGCCAGGGTTAACTGCCAAGATGTAAGCCATTGTCATAAAGGTGGTAAGACCAGCAACCATCTCGGTGCGGACGGTAGTACCATTTTCCTTCAGATGAAACAGCTTCTCGAGAGTTTCACTCATTTTTCATCCTCCTAAAATAATGTAAAAAAAAACATATATATTATACCCTAAGCCATACCCAAAAAGCTATATCTCTTATCAATTTTCTTTATAAAAAAACATAAAAAAAGAACCCCTAGATTTCTCTAAAGATTCCAATATTCAATGGCGGAGCAGAGAGGATTCGAACCTCCGCAGCCTTGCGACCCTAACGATTTAGCAAACCGTCCTCTTCAGCCTCTTGAGTACTGCTCCAAATCATATTAAAAACAAAAATGGCAGGGGCAGTAAGAATCGAACTCACAACCTACGGTTTTGGAGACCGTTGCTCTACCAATTGAGCTATACCCCTGTAATATGGGGCGATCGGTGGGGATCGAACCCACGCATGCTGGAGCCACAATCCAGTGTGTTAACCACTTCACCACGACCGCCATGTAAACCGGCAACTTCCTATCCTCCCAGGCCGTCTCCAGCCAAGTACTTTCGGCGTTTATGTGCTTAACTACTGTGTTCGGAATGGGAACAGGTGGGACCACATAGCCATCATCACCGGATATACA
>Ga0129306_1001245_pt1 | contig 30581 bp, 32 predicted proteins | sample P827metagenome_FD_94438 | JGI IMG/M metagenome (GOLD analysis project Ga0129306, IMG submission 94438) | Capybara group fecal microbial communities from Wisconsin, USA - P827 metagenome | ecosystem: Host-associated > Mammals > Digestive system > Large intestine > Fecal | place: USA: Wisconsin...
CTTCCCGAACCGATTAGCAGATGCATTAATATTCAGACCAACCGTGTAAACTGCCATGGTCCTGTCCATGTATGCGGAACGCACTTTGTTTATGCGGACGGGACACCCTATTATTCTGTTGGAACCACATGCTATGTATGGCTCTGGCAGGGGGATGATCTGATTGCGCAGACACTGGAAACCCTGAAAAAGGGACCATTTAACAAGATTCGTTTCTGCGTTTTTCCGAAGCATTATCCATACAATCTGCATGAGCCGCGTTCGTATCCGTATGCAGGTCATCCAATGGATTCTTCCGTGCTGACCGATGAAAACTTTATGCAGTATGGTCCTGATTGTGAAGGAAATGAATGGAAGACAGATCATTTTAACCCCGATCATTTTCAGCATCTGGATGCATGCGTGGCAAAACTGATGGAGCTGGGGATAGAGGCAGATCTTATTCTTTTCCATCCATACGACAGATGGGGCTTTTCCATCATGGACCATGAATCCGATCTGCTGTATGTACGCTATCTTTGTGCAAGGCTTTCGGCCTATCCCAATGTCTGGTGGTCTCTGGCCAATGAGTATGACCTGCTTACAAAGAAGTCCATTGAAGACTGGGAGATGATCGCGCGTGAAATCGCGCTGTCGGATCCATACGGACATCTTCGTTCGATTCATCACTGCAGAGTGCCGTATGATGCGTCAAGAAGCTGGATTACACATGTTTCGTGGCAGAGGATAGACCTTTACAAGTCGGGTGAAGTGGCGGACGAATTAATTCAGAAGTATGGCAAACCGGTTGTCATGGATGAAATTGCCTATGAGGGCAACATCCAGTACGGATGGGGCAATATCACCGGGGAAGAGCTGGTCAGACGATTCTGGGAAACCACTGTCCGGGGAGGATATCCGGGCCATGGTGAAACATTCCTCAATGACAATCAGATTTTGTGGTGGTCTCATGGAGGAATGCTGCATGGGGAAAGCCCTGAACGCATTGCGTTTCTCAGGAGCATTGTTCAGAGCGCCCCGGGGGGATTTCTGCGCATGAGCCCGGCATGTGAATGGGATGAAGTGCGGGCAGAAGCCGGCGAAAAAGGCGAATGGATTCTGTGCTACTACAGTTTCATGCGTCCTTCTTTCCGTGAGTTCCATCTGGATGATTATGCGGCGTATCAGGTCGACGTGATTGATACATGGAATATGACGATTCAGCCTGTGGGAATATTCCGGAATCATTTCCGCGTCATGCTCCCCGCAAAGCAGTATATGGCGATCCGCCTGAGACGACTGGAATAAATCGAAAATGCATTTGCTTTTACAGGGGAAAGCTGTATAATCCATGGGTAACCCCTTAGGACAGGAGAGGAGATAACACATGAGGCTAGGAGTGGTCGGGCTCCCGAACGTCGGGAAGAGCACGCTGTTTAATGCAATCACACAGACAAGCAATGCGCAGGCGGCCAATTTTCCGTTCTGCACGATTGAACCCAATACCGGCATGGTGATGGTTCCGGATCATCGACTGGATGTTCTGGCGGAGATGTATCATCCCAAGAAAGTGACGCCCACAACCATTGAGTTTGTAGATATTGCCGGACTGGTTAAAGGAGCAAGCCACGGCGAGGGACTTGGAAACAAATTTCTTTCCCATATTCGTGAAGTGGATGCGATTGTTCACGTTGTCCGCTGCTTTGATGATGACAACATTATTCGTGCGGACTGTTCATCTGATCCCGTCAGTGATATTGAAACGGTCAATCTTGAACTGATTTTCGCAGACATGGATACGGTGCAGCGTCGTCGGGACAAAGTGCAGCGGCAGCTGCATGGCGGCGACAAGGCGGCACAGCTGGAAAACGAAATGTGTGAAAGAATGCTGGCGCATCTTGAAGCGGGAAAACCGGGCCGCACGCTGGATGTGACGGACGAGGAAAAATCGATCGTTGATTCATGGTTTCTTCTGACTACAAAACCGGTGATTTATGCAGCCAATATTGCAGAGGATGACCTGGGAAAGGATCCGTCACAGGTTCCCTATCTTGATAAAGTACAGAAGATTGCAGACAGTGAAAATGCCGAAATGCTCGTGATTTCCGCAGCCATTGAGGAAGAAATCTCCCAGATGGACGATGAAGAGAAGAAAGAATTCATTGAAGATCTCGGAATCGGGCAGAGCGGCATGGAACGTATGATTACAGCATGCTATCACCTGCTTGGCCTGATTTCTTTCCTTACCTGCGGTGAAGATGAATGTCGTGCGTGGACCATTCGCAAAGGCACCAAGGCGCCTCAGGCTGCCGGAAAAATCCATACGGATTTCGAAAAGGGATTCATCCGTGCTGAGGTGGTTCCTTTTGAAACACTTCAGGAGCTCGGCTCCATGGCTGCCTGCCGTGAAAAGGGTCTGATTCGTTCCGAAGGCAAAGAGTATGTCATGAAGGACGGAGACATTGTCCTGTTCAGATTTAACGTCTGAGCGCTGACAGGAGAGGAAAAGGTATGGGTAAATTTGGTTATTTCTTAAAGCGCCTGGTCCGAATGGATTACAAGCGCATGTTTACCACATTTGGTGATATTCGACGCAGAAGCGGCAAAAATCCGGTGTTTCTTGCATGCGATATGCTCACGTGTGCCCTGAAATACAATGCGGGGTATATGGATTATAAAATCGCTGAAATGTGGAATCTGAATGATACACAGCGCAGGACTGTGATTACCCGTGGCATTTCCAACTCCATTGTCAGGCGCATGAATGACAAGGCTTACTGGCATTTCTTTGATGATAAGGCGCAGTTCAACGAAACCTTCGCAAAATGGGTACACAGGGATTGGCTGAAGATTTCCGGAGAGACAACGACTGAGCAGCTGAGAAAACTGTGTGCAGAGCGCGATGCGCTGATTGGCAAGCCGCTGGAAGGTTCGAGTGGTCAGGGAATTATTAAATATACTTCTTCTGACTGGAAGGATATGGACACATTCAGAGAACAATTGCTAAAAGACCAGATTGGCATCCTTGAAGAAGTGGTCGTTCAGCATCCTGATATGTCACGGCTCTGTCCGACCTCTGTCAATACCTGCAGGATTGCAACGCTTCTTGGAGATAAACAGCAGGGGATTGTCTATGCTTTTCTGCGCATCGGCAATGGAAAAGTGATGGATAATGTCGACTGCGGCGGCATGGCTGCGCGCATTGACCTTGACAGCGGCATGCTGCTCACGGTCGGTGCGGACAAAGCCGGCAACCGATATGAAAAGCATCCCATCACGGGAACAGAGATTGTTGGGTTCAAGATTCCGTATTGGGAAGAAGCCAAACAAATGTGCCTGGATGCTGCGCGCATTGTACCGCAGCTGCGGTTTGTTGCATGGGATGTTGCAATTACAGCCGATGGCCCCACATTCATTGAAGGGAATTCATTCCCCAGTCATGCCGTACCGCAGTTTGCTGCGCATTATCCGGATGGCATCGGCATTTTGCCGGAATTCCGGAAGTACCTTGATATCTGAGGCTGGTGATCCTTCATTCTGATGTTCGAAAGGAGACCGCGATGACAAGAAAAAGATTCTCTCTTTTGCTTTTATGTCTGTGCCTGGTACCGGTCTGTACTGCCGGCCTCTGTGAGGAAACTGAAGATGAAATCGAGTATACACTGATTACGGACTCCGGAGAAGAATTCCTCGAAGCTGATTATGCAGAGGCTGCTGCGGTCTCTGATGAGGAACCATTTTCACTTACGGCACGAGATGATTTTATCAACCGGATCATTTCCTTGGGAAAAGAACTGTATGTGAAAGCAGACGGCAAGGCACAGAGAGCTCATTATAAAGGTGACATCTATGTCTGCAAAAACTTTACGACATATCTTTTCAATCAGAATAAAGCTGATTTCTGCATGGAAGAATATCCGAATGTAAAACTGGTGATTCCCAATAGCCTGCCTGCTGATAAGTGCAAACCTTATGCCTATGGCTTCTTATGGCAGAATATTGAAGCATCCAAGGGGAACCCGTTCATTGTGGCAGCGCAGTTTCGGTATGATTCTGAATTGTCAGCTGAAGAGAACATGGCAAAAGCGATTGACTTCATGAAGGAAGTCAGGCGCGGCGATTTCTTCCAGATGTCTGCCAATTATGAATATGGGGTAGGAGCACATTCTGCGATTATGATTTCAGACTACGATCCTGCAGCCGGTACAGTGCATTGGATGGATTCCAATATGCGTGGAGGAAAGCGCAACGGCATCCGATACGGTATCGTACAGTATGATGAAGAAAAATCCATTGAGTGGTGGGCATCCTGCTTTTGCCATAAAAAGCGTGGTGCGACACTGTATCGATTGCGTGATGACATTATCTACAGAGAAAAACAGTAAACCTGCAGGTCATACGACTTGTGCGCATATCAATCTGAGGAAATGAAAAAAGCTGCGTTCATGGACAGATGACCGCAGCTTTTTACGTGGGTAAAGCATTGCAATGACGTCGCTGTTTGACTCTGAAAACAGAAGCCAGGCTGAAGGCGTAACCGGATCGAAGTATGGAGGAAACATTATTCCGCCGTTTGAAGAAAAGCACGAATGGATGGAATACCGCAAAAATCAGTGCAGTTTTCCAGAATATGGAAACAGAATTCCAGACCGCTGCTGCTGTTCGTGGTGATCACCATGGCATCGCCGGACACAAAGTCTGCGGTAATCAATGACTGAAAACCGGCATTGTCGCCCCAGTGCCATATCACATTGGGATCTTCTGCGCATAATCCTGTTCCGAGCCCCCAGGATATATGATTCCCGGCATCGACACAGGGGTGTGTCATTTCATGGAACATGGCATTTCCCAATCCTGCGTGATCGTTTATCAGCCATGTAAGGAAGCGTGAGATTGTATGTGCATTCGCATACAGGGACCAGGCCGCATTGGGCTCAGGGCCGTTTCCTGTGGTTCGTCTATGATCCCTGACTTTACATACGTTCCCATCTGCATCGAATCCAACCGAAAAACGGGAGGCAATCGATTTATTCCAGACTGTAAATGCGTCCATTCCCAAAGGATGAAAGACGGACTGCGTCATGAGTTCATCAAGCGGCTGATCTTTCAGATGCTCAATCATTTTCTGAAGGAGATAATAACCTTCTCCTGAATAACTGAAGCGTGAACCTGGGGAAAACAGCAGCGGCATCGGTTTCGATGCCCAGTTGGGAAGGCCGGAGGTATGCGAAAGAAGGTGTCGCGGAGTGATGGCTGAAAAGCGCGGGTCATCAGACCATGGAATGACCGGAAACTGTTCCATAACAGGTCTGTCAAGAGAAAAGAGGCCATCTTCACAGAATTTCAAAGCCATGACAGCAAAATGCATTTTGGTCAGTGAGGCACATTCAAAAAGTGTCAAATCATCCACAGGCGTTTTCTGGAGCGAGGCATAGCCGTAATGGGCAGCAAGGGTTAGTTCACCACGTTGCAAGAGCGCGATTGAACAGCCCATGATGTGATCTTCTTCCATATACCTCTTTACGGTATGGCTGAACACAGTTTCGGATATGGACCTGCAGAGCAAATGCATAAACAATCTCCTTTTCGGGTTGAATCAGAAAAGAGGCTTTGATTCTTCTTTTTCAATTGTATCATGGAAAATGAATAAAAAAAGTGCTTGCATGAAGTGTTGGTCCATGATACAATAGCGGTTGTGACAACGGACGGTCCGCTGCATGCAAATCGTTTGTCTGTACGAGGCATGCATGAACGTCTATGAAGGAAGGAGGATCCTATCCATGAGCGAAATTATCCGTTCGATCGAAGCCAAGCAGCTTCGGAACGATCGTCCTCAGTTCAGCGTTGGCGATACTGTCAATGTGTGGGTCAAGGTCGTTGAAGGAACACATGAGCGTCTGCAGGCATTTGAAGGTACTGTGATCGCAAAGCGCAACGGTGGTGTGCGCGAAACGTTCACTGTGCGCCGTGTGGCATCCGGTATTGGCGTGGAACGTACGTTCCCGCTGCACAGCCCCCGTGTCGACCACATCGATGTGGTGCGTAAGGGCAAGGTGCGCCGCGCAAAGCTGTATTACCTGCGTGCCCGTCAGGGCAAGGCCGCAAAGATCAAGGAAGTTCGGCGCGTCTGAGCTTCGACTGGATCATGAAAGAAGGGGTTATCCCTTCTTTTTTATGTTGACGATATGTTCACACCGTTGTAGAATGACTTGTAACTCTGTTACAGGACTATAAAACAGAAGGAATGTTGAAGTATGGATTACAAGATGACTATTGCCGGACTTGAACGCAGTCTTCCGCTTTGCCCTTTGAATGACGATCTTTACATTGGTGCTTTTGTGATTTTCGGTGACTGCGAACTGACAGAAGCATGCGCGGCTGAACTTCTGAAACGTGCTCCTGAATACGATTATATGATTACAGCCGAGTCCAAAGGGATTCCGCTTGCTTATGCCATGGCCAGACAGCATGGTGACAAAAAGTGGATGCTGGCCAGAAAAGGCGTTAAGCTCTATATGAAGAATGTTGTTGATGTTACTGTGAAATCAATAACGACAGCAAAAGAGCAGCATTTATATCTGGATGGTGCAGACGCGGAAATGATGAAGGGAAAGCGCATTCTGATTGTTGATGATGTGATTTCCACCGGCGAATCTCTGCGTGCTCTGGAAACGCTTGTTGAAAATGTGGGCGGTATCATCTGCGGTCGCATGGCAATTCTGGCAGAAGGTGACGCACAGAATCGCGATGACCTGATTTATCTCGAAAAACTGCCGCTGTTCAACGGTAAGGGTGAAGTGATCGGATAATCCACATAGGTATGTTCCGCATCAAAGGGTACAGGACAGATTGTTCTGTGCCTTTTTTATTTCGGGATGGAAAAAATAGCGGAGCGGGGTGATGCTCATCTCGAAGTATGGGTGCGTTTACGCCGGCGTATTCTTTTTTTCGCCGGTCTTCTTGCATGTGCGGCCCGATAAGCGTTGATGGTCTCATTGATCAGTGTATAATCCCGTTCGAACAGTTCATCTGTGACCATCTGCCAGAGAACAGACGAATCCACTTTGCTGAGAAGGGTATCCTGCACGAAATCCTTGCTTTTCTGCCGATAAGCGGGGAGACCCGTACGTTCCAGAATATGATTCAGTTCAGGTCTCCACAGAATGCTGATTTTCCTTTTTGGATCCATTTGGGGATTTGGCTGAGGCTGGCGTTCCATATAGAAATCCACCTGTCCTCCATCATACTCGGATGTAATGATTCCCCACCAGGATGGAACATGTTCTTCAATATGACGAAGATGCGAAAGACCAATGACGATATAATTGGCATCATAATACGCATCATAATTGATGACCTGAGAAGGCAGCCTGGAATAGGTATCAGCATCACTTTTGATTTCTATACCGCAGATCAGACTGTCCAAAACCATGACTGCGTCTGCGCGGGCATCCCCGGTATTCTTTTCTTCAAGAATTCGGACCTTTCCATAGGTAGCTTCCAGAAAACGAAAAAGCGGCTCACGTATGTCATGATCATACAGGCGGTTTTTCAATTCACCTTCGCTGGTGACCATACAGGTCTCCTCCTGACAATATGAGATCAATGGGCAGGGACAGGTATCCATATGGATCTTGTCCTTTTTCTGTATCAGGCCTGAGGAACAGAAAAAACGGCTGCTGAAGTGGTATACTTCTTTCAGCATGGTGAAATTCCTGCAGTTTGTACCTGTGCATGCAATTTCGTGTTTCTTTCAAAGATTGACAGGCACGTTTCTCCATGTTATGATACGCCCATCTTTGGTAAGGCCAAAGAGATCAGAGGTGCGTGTTTCTATCAGTAGGGCAGAGGATGTTTGGGAAAACGGATGAGCCTGCCCGAAAGGAGTGCACGCCGAAAGAACCGTATTCCCACTACAGTTCTTGGCTTGTGTCTTAAGAGGACACCGGCTGTCACCGGGTTTCCGGCGGAGCGCTGATGGAATAACATGAGGGATTCCGTGCGCACCGCAGCCTGTCTGCGGTTTTTATGTATCAGTATGTTTTCAGACAGAGATGAGAAGTTAACGGAGGAGAACAACATGGAAAAGTATCGTGTAGGCATTATCGGAGCGACAGGAATGGTTGGTCAGCGCTTTATTACGCTTCTTGACAATCATCCCTGGTTTGAGGTTGTACTCCTGGCTGCGTCCAGCCGTTCAGCTGGAAAGACTTATGAAGAGGCCGTGGGCAGCAAATGGGCTTTTGATTGGGCCATTCCTGAGAAAGTCAGAAAGATGGTCGTGGTAGATGCCCAGGAAGTGGATCGGATTGCTGAAGCGGTGGATTTTGTTTTCTGCGCTGTTGACATGAAAAAAGATGAAATACGTGCCATGGAAGAAAATTATGCACGGCATGAAATCCCGGTTGTCTCCAATAACAGCGCCTGCAGAGGCATTGAAGATGTACCGATGATGATTCCTGAGCTGAATTACCAGCATGCCCAGGTGATCGAAGCTCAGCGGCGCCGCCTGGGTACAACCCGCGGTTTCATTGCGGTCAAACCGAACTGCTCTATCCAGAGCTACGTTCCGGCACTGACTCCACTGCTTTCGTTTGAACCGGAAAAAGTGATGGTCTGCACATACCAGGCAATCTCCGGTGCCGGGAAAACATTCAAAACCTGGCCTGAGATGGTCGATAATGTTATCCCGTACATAGGCGGGGAAGATGAAAAGAGCGAGAATGAACCGCTGAAGATATGGGGCAGCCTGACAGATGGCGAGTATGGAAAGGTGATCCGTAACGCAGAACTTCCTGTGATTTCTGCCCAATGTCTGCGAGTGGCATGCTCAGATGGCCACATGGCGGCCGTTTCGGTAGGCTTCCGAAAGAAACCCACAAAAGAGGAAATCCTTGAAAAGTGGGCGAATTTTGAGACTGAACCTCAGCGCCTTGGCCTTCCCAGTGCACCAAAGCCATTCCTTCAGTATTTTGAAGATCCGTCAAGGCCTCAGACACGTCTTGACCGTGACTTTGAAAACGGTTTTGGCATTTCCATTGGTCGTCTTCGTGAAGACCGGATCCTTGACTGGAGATTTGTCTGTCTGAGTCATAATACGGTCCGTGGTGCAGCAGGTGGCGGAATTCTCAGCGCTGAGATGCTCTGTGCTATGGGATATATTACAAAGAAGTAAAACAGGAGGAACGCATATGGCACTTTTTGAAGGCTGTGGTACTGCGCTGATTACCCCGTTTAAAAATGGCGAAGTGGATTATCCTGCTTTGGACAATCTGGTGGAAACGCAGATTGAGGCCGGTGTGGATGCGTTGATTGCTGCAGGCACGACTGGTGAACCCGCCACGATGACCTGGGAAGAGCATCTGAGTGTCATCCGGCGTGTTGTGGATGTAACGCATGGGCGTGTTCCTGTCATTGCGGGTACAGGATCCAACTGCACAAGAGAAGCTGTTGATGCTGCACGCATGTCCAAGGAATTCGGTGCAGATGCACAGCTTGTTGTCACACCCTATTACAATAAGACCAGTCAGGAAGGGCTTATTGCACATTTTCATGCTGTCGCTGATGCGGCAACACTTCCGGTTATTGTCTACAATGTCCCCAGCCGTACCGGCATTAACATGGGCGGGGAGGCTCTCCGTGCGATCTGCTCTCATCCGAATGTGATTGGTATCAAGGAAGCTTCCAGCGATGTTGGACAGTCCCTGGATAAAATGCGTCTTGTTGACGGGATGGCTGATTTTTATTCCGGTAATGATGATATTGCTGTCCCGATGATTGCCTGCGGATATAAAGGCGTGATTTCTGTTGTTTCCAATGTGCTTCCCAGAGAGACGACATTAATGGCACACCTGGCACTGGAAGGCAAGAACAGGGAAGCAGCCGCATGGCAGCTGAAGCTGCTCCCACTGATCAATGCTTTGTTCTGTGAAACCAGTCCGATTCCGGCAAAAGCCGCCATGGCTGCGATTGGTATGTGCGAAGATGAAGTCCGTCTTCCTCTTGTTCCAATGCAGGAAAGAAATCGTCCAAGGCTGTATGAAGCCATGCGCGCACTCGGCCTGAATGTGTAATAGCGGAGGAATTGTATGCGTATTTTAATCAGCGGAGCCTGCGGCCGCATGGGACGCGCTGTTGCTGCCTGTGCAGACAATATGGGCATTGAGATTGCCTGTGGTGTAGACCCCTGCCGTGGAGAAACATCTTTTCCTTTGTATGCGGATTTCGCATCCGTGACGGATGAAGTGGACTGCATTATCGATTTTTCCAGACCGGATGCCCTGGAAGGCCTTTTGTCGTATGCTGTTACGCATGGGATTCCAGCTGTCATCTGTTCCACCGGGTTTTCGGATGAACAGTTGAAGCAAATTGACGCAGCTTCCAAAGTCGTGCCTGTTTTCCGATCTGCCAATATGTCCATCGGAATTGCAGTCCTCAGAAAACTTGCCGGCATGGCGAGTCAAATGCTGGGTGACGATTTTGATGTTGAAATTGTCGAAGCGCATCATAACCAGAAGGTGGATGCACCAAGCGGAACTGCGCTCATGCTGTTTAATGAAATCAAGGATCTTTATGATTCCCCCAGGGAGCGTAAAGACGGGAGAAGCGGAGCGTGCCGGAGAAAGAAGACTGAAATTGGCATGCATGCGCTCCGGGGTGGAACCGTTGCCGGCGAGCATGCAGTCTGCTATTTTGGTCCTATGGAGCGCATTGAGCTTCGTCATTCTGCAGAGGACCGAAGTGTTTTTGCCGTGGGAAGCCTCAGAGCAGCGGCTTTCCTCATTGACCAGAACCCTGGTCTATATAATATGGATGATATGCTGCGCATATAATCCGTTCAGATGCTTTCATATGTACAGACAGGAGATCTATGACGGATCTCCTTTTTTCAATGGCAATTTGCAGCAACAAAAAATCCGGGGAAGCATATATCCCCGGAGGTCGAAAGGTGAATCGTATGTTGTATGGAGATCACAGGATTACTGAGCAAGACCGGAATACTCCAAAACCTGCTGATCTTTCGAGAAAACGATGACAGCTGTACCGCAGCGTGTCAGTGCATCATCTTTGGAAGCCGGGGTTTTGGAATAAGCATAGATAGACTGCATGGCATCATCCAGACTACCACCGTCAGAACGTTTAGCAACCTTTTCTGGATCAACAGTATACACGGCTGCGGTGTACGTGATCTTTCCGGTAAAGAGTGATGGGAAAGCACTTTCGATAATTGCAACACGAGTGTCAGAGGAAGGTTCCCGGCTGTTGATTTCTTCCGTGATCACTTTATTCATCTCCATACGTTCTGAAGAGGAATATGAAGCGGACAGTGAAGTGTGCTCATAGGCATAGAAGCTGTATCCACCCACAGAAATACTGCCGAAAAGGAAAAGTACAACAAGGAGGGCTGCTGTGTTACGCGTGATCTTCAGGGACTGTACATCTCCGACGACAAATCCCAGACTCCGGATTCTCGGAACGGTGAGATTCAGGAAAAGGATCAGAATCACCGATTCAATGGGAAACATCACCAGGTTCTTAACGATGCGTATCATATCAAAGGGTGCATAATATTTCCCCATAATGATCTGATAATAGAGCATCATAATCGGCGTATTCAGAACGATATTGACAAAAAAGTCGATGCAGAACCTGGAAAGAATGACACGCATCGGGGTGATATGGGTACGATAGAGAAAGAGTGCAAAAATCACAGAACCGGAGATCTCAATCAGGATAAAAGGGAAGAAGTAGGTGCCGGTAGGGAACAGGAGATATCCGAGGGTGTCTGTAACTGCAGCTGCCGCGGCGGCAACAACCGGGCCAAAAACCATCGCTCCGAAAGCATTGATCAAAAAAGCAGTATTGATGCGAAGATCCATTCCGATGGGAATACTGACAGCTTTGAAAATCACGCGCAGAGCGACCATCAGTGCTGCAAAAATGAGCACTCTTGTGTTCCTGAATTCAGAAAAGGCCTGCTTCCAATACGCTTTGGAAAATGGATGTGCAAACAGGGTGGGGGAATGTACAGATTCTACAGACATAAAAAACCTCCTTTCAGAGCATACCTTGCTGCATAAGGAGGTTCAATATTTCCCCATTATGTGATTCAGCGGGTGCGATTTTTTTACCGCGGCACAAGCCTTCGTCTGTCAAACAACTCCCCATTTTGACAGCACTTGACGCAAAAAAATCTACTCTGATCTGTTCCCTTTCGTATGGGAACATGGCTGCATTGTATTGGATACAGGTGGTTTTGTCAACAAGGACGCAGGATTGGTGAACAGGAAAATAGGGGTGCACTCATTTGAGAGCACCCCCTGGAAAATCATGTTCCGAAGAAAAGCAGTTCAAAGCAGGGATAATAGGAGCTGCCGCCTTCTGCATTCTGCACTTCATAATTACCCGCCAGCTGACCATAAATGCGATACTGATTGCCGACCGTCAGATTGCCCGGATCTTCTTTTGACGTCACAACAACAAGATCCTTATAACCTGTTTTAGTGTACCGCATGGCCATGAACAGAACCCACTCGTCTGCATTCTGGACGACGTCCGTAAGATACAGATTGTAAGTCATATATCGGCCGATATAATTGGTCAGTTTCTTGGTCAGTGTGGAGTAAGCTGGTTTAACCGCTTTGCTCTTTACTGCTTCTTCTTTCTGTATATCTGTCATTTCACGTTTGACATCATACGTGAACCGTCTCGTGGCAAAGCCTTTCTTTTGAAAGGTCAGAATGATATGATAATCGCCCTCTGTCTCGGTGGGGATTTTGAAGCGAAACTCACCGGTGTTATTGGTCTTCACCTGCTTGCTGTAACCTGCACCTTCCACGATACACTGAATGGTTACACCCTTGATGGTTTTTCCGGAAAGCGTATATTGATCTGCAGGGAAGAGATCGGGCACTTCATTTTCAAGATTGACAGGAAGAACAGTGGATGAATAATTTGTAGTATGGAAAACAGTTTCACCGACAGTCTTTGTTCCATCCTTAAAGGTCAGGGTCATCAGCCAGGTTCCTTCTTCAGGAAGCTTTACATTGAAGGTGAAATTGCCTTTTTTGCTGGCATCTGTTTCCAGGCGGAGTGGCTCACTGGAAGACATCCGCATCAGCACACCGACGATATGGAGGTTGGGCGTGCAGGTTCCCTTGACCTTGAACGACCCTGTATTGGTTTCCTGTGGCGGTTCTGCGGTAAACACTGCATTGGCGGTCGAAGAGGCGCTGGAACTGATGCCATTGGAGGTGACCATTTCACCCGACCCGTTCGACTGAACCGTGGTGGATGAGAGAACTGTTGTAAAATGCCATGTCCCGATCGCTTTATTGAGTGCACCAAGATCAATCGTTTTCAGGGAACGTCCAAACACTTTGTAGTCAAGTGTGATGGTATATCCGTTTCTGACAGCACGGCGTGCGTACCCTCTTGTTGTTGTACCATTGCTTGTGCGTTTGTATTTCAGCATCAGAAAGCGACCGTACTGATTGGTGTTCTTCCATTCCGCGCTCTGATAATTGTATCCTTCATTGCTGCCGATATTTCCCTTCAGATGTGCCGAACGGTAGGATGCACGGATCGCCTTTGTCTGCTGGTCAAGGTCAAAGTATTTATCGGACCATTCGTCATGAACAGCAGTGAGTTCCAGACATGCATCCGAATCCAGCGTCCAGGCCTGGAAAAGTACGCCGCGCTCATTCCAGTCTTCAAGCAGGCTTTCCGCGGTGATGTTCCGGTTGGACATCCATTCTGTATGTTTATCCAGATTATCGGGAGTCAGAATGATATATTTGGAATCATCCAGCGTGATCTGTGCATGAATAGAATCGAAGGAGAGCAGTGTTTCAGCATGAACAGATACGCACAGACAGATTGTCAGGAGAAGAAGAAATACCAGCAGATATTTTCGCATGAGAATACCGCCTTTCAAAGAAGATGATGATAAATACCTGAACTGAAAAAAGTTACGGTGCATAATAAGACATATCAAGCGGCTTCGGCTCGGGGCCCTGAACAAGCAGCTTCTTTCTGCGCTTGAGGAATGTATCTCGGTCAAGCATGACAATCCTGCCACAACCGGAACATTTCATCTTAATATCAGCTCCAGTACGGATGACGGTCCATTCACTTGAACCGCAGGGATGTTTCTTTTTTGTCATCACAACATCCCCGATACGGATTTCATCCATTTGGGCACCTCCAGGTTCATTTCATGCTAAAAAAGAACATATTGGAATTATAAGCTTTTTGCAGGATTCACGCAACACCTCTGTTTGCAAGGAGAATTGTACAGTGCTATACTTCTGTGTGCAGAATTTCTAGGAGGAACCGTATGAATCGTGAAACCATTGAGGATGCCATTGGAATCTTTGACAGTGGAGTTGGCGGCATCAGTGTTCTTTGGGACATTCAGCAGCTGATGCCTCAGGAACATCTTTTTTTCTACGGGGACAATGCGTATGCTCCCTATGGTACGAAAAAGCCAGAGGAAGTCAGAGAAAGATGCATGACGATTATACGCATGATGCTTTCCAGGCCGGTCAAGGCTGTTGTGATTGCATGCAATACTGCATCCAGTGTTGCTGCCAAAACGATCCGGGAGCAGGTCTCCATTCCTGTGATTGCCATGGAACCTGCGCTGAAACCCGCACATGAGCTCCGGCACGGAGGGAAAATTCTTGTTCTTGCCACACCGGTCACGCTTGCGCTTCCCAAATTCAAAAACCTGTATGCACTCTACGGCGAAGGAGCGGAGTCTATCCCGTGCCCGGGCCTGATGGATCTTGTTGAGCAGGAAAACATGCAGGAGGCTGAACAGTATTTAAAGCAGGTCTTTTCACAGTATGACCCGGATGAACTTGATGCTGTTGTACTGGGCTGTACACATTATGTTTTTTTAAAAAAGATCGCAAAAGATCTGCTGCCTGCACACACAGCGGTAGTCGATGGAAATCTTGGTACAGCCCGTCAGTTAAAAAGGGTCCTTGAAGAGAGGAGTCTTCTGAGAACATCCGGAGAAGGCTCACTTGAGTTTCATACAAGCGGCGATGAGTCGATCATCGTGCCGAGAATGCACCGGCTCATGGAGCGAATGAGGAGTCTGGAAGCCTGATCTGTTGATTTCACAAGGAAAACGAATTGTTTTATCAGGCAGAAATGCCCTGTAAATTTCTTCTTTTCTTTTTTGCTGTATTCATGTATAATCTGTCCAGATTGGTATGCAAAGCGCGCATCCCATCCTGAGCTGAATTCCATAAAGCTACGGATGAAAAAGAGAAAAACAAGGAGGAAAACGATTATGGCTGAGTTTCAGACCAAAGACATCAGAAATATCGCCCTCATGGGGCATGGCGGCGAGGGCAAAACCACGCTGACCGAGGCTATGCTCTTCGCCGCTCATATTATCGATCGGCAGGGAAAAGTTGAAGACGGCAATACGACGACAGACTTTGATCCTGAAGAGGTCCGCCGTCATTGCTCCATTTCTGCTGCGACCGCGCCTGTGGACTGGGCAGGAAAAACCCTGAATATTGTTGATGTTCCCGGATATTTCGATTTTGCCGGTGAAGTGGCCGGTGCGATCCGTGTTGTGGAAACAACCGGTATCGTCATGAGTGCTGTTACTGGCATGAGCGTCGGCTTCGAAAAGGCATTTGATGCTGCAGAGAAGCAGGGCACGGGCAAGATGATTATTGTCAACCAGATGGACCGTGAGCATGTATCCTTTGATAAGGTGCTGGCCGATCTGAAGGCTGAGCATGGCTCTTCCATCGTTCCTGTGCTTGCACCTCTCGGTGAAGGCCCCAGCTTCCGCGGTGTTGTCAATGTTCTTGATAAGAAGGCTTTTGAAGGCGCTTATGAGAAGAGCAAGGAAGTGCCGATGCCTGCTGATATGCAGGACAAAGTGGAAAGCTGGTATGCTGACCTGGCTGAAGCAGCCGCTGCAGCTGATGATGATCTGATGATGAAGTATCTTGAAGGCGAAGAGCTGACTCAGGAAGAAATCATTCTCGGCTTCCACAAGGGCATGAAAGACGGCTCCATCATTCCTGTTGTTGCCGTTTCTGCTCTGACTGGTGTCGGTATTGCCCGTATGCTGGATCTGATGGCCAACTATCTGCCTTCTCCTGGTCATCTGGGTCTTGAACATAAAGGCGTCAATCCCAAGACGGGTGAAGAGATTGTTCGTACAACAAACGATGATCAGCCTTTCTCTGCTTTCATTTTCAAGACGATTGCAGACCCCTATGTTGGAAAGCTTTCTCTTTTCCGCATTTTCTCCGGCAAACTGACGTCCGCAACCACGCTTTACAACGTCAATAAGGATAAGACAGAGAAGAGTTCCGGTATGTATGTGCTTCGTGGAAAGAAGCAGATTGCCAAGCAGATGCTGCATGCCGGCGACATTGGCGCTCTTGCAAAACTTCAGTTCACATCCACGGGTGATACGCTCTGCGATCAGGCCAACCCGATTCAGTATCCTGCCATCGAATATCCGATTGCCTGCATTTCCAAGGCTGTCTATGCCGTGAAGCAGGGTGAAGAAGATAAAGTCTTCTCCGGTCTGAACCGTCTGATCGAAGAAGATCCCAGCCTGCATCTGGAAAAGAATACCGAGACGACCGAAACACTGCTGTCCGGTCTTGGCGAAATGCATCTCGATGTGGTTCGCAATAAGCTGGAAAGCAAATTTGGTGCCAAGGCCGACCTGAGAGATCCCAAGATTCCTTATCGTGAGACCATTCGCAAGACGGTCAGCGTTCAGGGTCGTCATAAGAAGCAGTCCGGTGGTCACGGCCAGTTCGGTGATGTCTGGATCGAATTCTCTCCCATTACAGACAGCGATGCAGATTTCGAGTTTGTGGATGCTGTTGTCGGCGGTGCCGTGCCGCGCAACTTTATCCCCAGCGTGGAAAAGGGCCTGAGAGAAAATATCGTGCATGGTGTTCTTGCCGGATATCCGATGGTTCACCTGCGCGCCAAGCTGTATGATGGTTCCTACCATCCGGTTGACTCCTCTGAAATGGCCTTCAAGACGGCTGCTCGTATTGCCTATAAGAAGGGCTGCATGGATGCTTCTCCTGTTCTTCTTGAGCCGATCATGCATGTTGCTGTTACGGTTCCGGATGAGTATATGGGCGATATCATGGGTGATATGAACAAACGCCGCGGCCGCATTATTGGCATGACTCAGGTTGGGAAGAACCAGCAGGTTGATGCCGAGGCCCCCATGGCTGAACTGTTCAAGTATGCTACGGACCTTCGCTCCATGACGCAGGGCCGCGGTAGTTTCACCACCTCTTTTGAGCGCTATGAAGAAGTGCCTCAGAGTGTTGCTGAAAAGATCATCGCCGCTGCTGAAAAGATCGAGGACGACGAGGATTAATCATAAGATGTCACATCAAAAGGGAGGAGCTGCATGTACAGCTCCTCTTTTTTGCGTTTGAAATAGTTCAGGCGGATAACGCAATACGTTATCCGCCTGATATTTATGCATGGATGACAATGTATTCGAGAACGTCTACCATTTTTTCGAGCGATTGAACAGGAATCAGTTCTTTCCTTCCATGAAAATTGAAACCGCCGGTTGACAGATTCGGACAGGGAAGACCCATATAACTCAGCCGTGCACCGTCTGTTCCTCCGCGAATCGGTGAAACGATCGGATCAATACCGCAGGCACGAAAAGCCTCTTTTGCCTTGTCGAGGACTTCCATATGGCTTTCCATGATTTCCCGCATATTATAATAGGAGTCCTTCAGAAGACATTCGACTGTTCCATCACCATACTGCATATTCAGAAATGAAGTAATGGCTTCACAGGTTTTCTTTTTCATTTCAAATCGGCTGCGGTCATGGTCTCGAATGATATAAACAAGGGTGGCTTCTTCACAATCTGCTTTTATGCTGATGAGATGATAGAACCCCTCATATCCCTCAGTATGCTCCGGCGCTTCGAATGCAGGGAGCATATTGTGCCATTTTGCGGCAATCGATGCCGCATTCTTCATCTGGTTTTTTGCAGAACCGGGATGGATGGAAACACCGTGAATCGTGATAATGCATGTTGCCGCATTGAAATTCTCATACTCGACTTCTCCGATGGCGCCGCCGTCCACTGTATATGCATACTCGGCACCAAAATGCTCGACGTCAAAAAGATCAGCGCCTCTGCCAATCTCTTCATCGGGTGTGAAACCTATATGCAGTTCACAATGATCCGGTGCGTCCTCCTGCATAAGACGTTCGGCAAGCTGCATGATCTCTGCGACCCCGGCCTTATCATCTGCTCCAAGGACAGAGGTACCATCTGTTACAATGAGGTCCTGACCTTTCAGGGAAGGCAGAAAATCAAAACCGTCAATCACTGTGTCGTTTTTCAGTGTGATTGGGCCGCCGTCGTATGATTTGACCATCTGAGGATGAGTCGGACCTTTCACCGCGTCAGAGGTGTCCATATGTGCAATCAGTCCGATACGGCGGGTATTGGATCCTTTTGCAGGTATGGTGCCATAGACATACCCGTGCTCATCGACATGTGCATCCTTTACGCCCAATGCCTGCAGTTCATCCACCAGAAGGCGGGCAAGGTCCCATTGGCCCGGAGTCGACGGACAGGTTGCAGAAGCTTCATCCGAAGTGGTTTCAACCTGGATATACTTTAGAAAACGCTCAGTGACAGTCATAGTCAACCATCCTTTCAAAATGATACTGATTTGAGATAGTCAGGAAGGGCATTCAGATCGGACAATACAGCATGCCTGGGAATGCTGACGGGCACATCGATCAGGTCAGGGATCAGGATACAGTGCATTCCGGCACTCCAGACTGCAGTCAGCCCGGCAGGGGAATCTTCAACTCCAGCGCATTCAGAAGGCGCACATCCGAGCTGCTGTGCAGCAAGAAGATATGTATCGGGTGCAGGCTTTCGGTTCTGGACATCTTCAGCACTTACGATCGTGTCAAATAGAGAATTCCAGGAAAGGAGCAGAAGATATTCGGAAATAACGCCGCGCTTATTGTTTGTGCACAGTCCGACTTTATATCCCTGTTTTTTCAGCGTATGAAGGACCTGTGTGGCACCGGTTTTCTCGGGAACCCCATGCTGACGGACCGTTTGAAGTGTGATCTCTTTCCAGTCCTGCATCAGTTTGGGAATATCGGCTGAAGGATGCAGGTCAGCAATGCCCTGGGCAGTTTTCTCCATGGTAATGCCAATCAATGCCTTCCATTCATCTTCTGAAAGTGAAAAGCCCTGAAGCTGGCAAGCGGCATTGATCATTTGTGACCCGAGACGCTCTGTATCGGTTAATACGCCATCAAGGTCAAAAAGTACGGCGCGAATCATGCTTTCATCCCTTTCGTCAGCAAACGAAGCGCCTGCACAATTCCATCCACTGCGGCAGACATGATCCCGCCTGCATAGCCTGCTCCTTCGCCGCATGGATATAAGCCCGGGAGGTCTTCCGCCTGTCCGTCCTCAGACCGTATGAGACGCACAGGCGAGGAGGAACGGGCTTCCACAGCAGTCAGCACTGCGTCTGGATGGGCAAAACCATGCAGCTGGCGATCCAGCTGACGGATGCCATATGCAAGATCGTCACACATAAAAGACGGAAGAACAGAATGCAGGTCACAGGATGTAACCCCGGGACGATAGCTTGGAAGCACTTCTCCGAAGCGGAGTGTTTCACGGGAGAGCAGAAAGTCTTCCACTCTTTGAACAGGGGCATGATAGTTTCTGCCGCCAGCATTGAAAGCACGTTCTTCCAGTGTGCGCTGGAGATGCATCCCAGCCAGAGGGTGATCGGAAGGAAAGTCAGAAACCGGAACCCCAACCAACAGGGCACTGTTTGCATTCTGACCATCTCGGCTGTGATAACTCATTCCATTGACGCAGAGATGTTCTGCTTCTGAACTGGCCGCCATGACCACACCGCCCGGGCACATGCAGAAGGTATATACGCCCCGCCCGTCAGGCGTTGTACAATTCAGTTTATATGATGCGGCAGAAAGGGAAGGATGCGAGGCAAAGGAACCATACTGGCTGACGTTGATGCGCTCCTGAAGATGTTCAATCCTGACCCCCATGGCAAAGGGTTTCTGCATCATGTGCACGTGCTGGGAATGAAGCTGGACCAGTGTGTCGCGGCTGGAATGCCCAATACAGAGGAACACGGCGTCAGACAGGATCTCATCGGTTTGTCCCTCATGTTCGATTCTGGCTCCGCAGACCTTTCCGCCCGAAATGAGAAGGGAAGTCAGGCGAGTGTGAAAACGGACTTCGCCGCCGAGCGTACGTATTTCTTCGCGAATTCCTTTGACAACATTTCGCAGGATGTCCGTCCCAATATGCGGCTTCTGCTCGAACAGGATATTCTCCGGTGCACCGTGCCGTACAAAGGTCTCCAATACAAATTTCTGCCATGGATTTTTCGTGCCGGTAGTCAGTTTGCCGTCTGAAAACGTGCCTGCTCCGCCTTCACCGAACTGAACATTGCTCTCGGGAGAAAGAATGCCATGCTCAACCATATTCTGAACATCCATCGAGCGTGTGTCCACGTCAGCTCCGCGTTCAATGAGAATCGGATGTGCCCCGGACTTGGCCAGAAGCAGCGCTGCAAAAAGCCCCGAGGGGCCTGCACCGACAATCACTGGCCGAGTACTCAGGTCAGAAGGGGGAATCAGCGGCTGAAATGCCTCAGGAGACCGGGCAACTGTGTTTTTTGATTTTTTCAGTATGGACTCTTCATGAAGAACGTCGATATCCAGTGAGGCGACAAAGTGCACATCATTCTTGTCCCGGGCATCGACACTTCTGCGGACAAGGCAGACGTTTCGGATCGATGCTGCTGAAGTCCTTAGTTTGTGAGCAGCGATTCTGGTAAGATCGCTGTCTGTATAACCAAGAGGAAGGGATACATTGGCAATTCTCAGCATACTGCTGTCCTTTCGTCAGGAATTCCCGGTGTGCCATCTGAGGCGCTCAGGATGGAGAAAAGCTTCCTCCGGATAATCCACGCGGGTCAGTTCAAGCCCCTGCGGAGGCGCTGTGGGGCCAAGAGCCAGCCGATTCAGCGTGGAAAAGGCTTCATCAAATGCAAGCGGACTTCGTCTTCCGTGGCCGATATCAATCAGGGTTCCCGCGATAATCCTGACCATATTATAGAGAAATGCATTTCCATGAATGGAAAGCGTGACCAGATCATCATCCCGGGTTATCGAACATGCATCGATGGTCCGAACCGTTGTTTTTGCCGTTCCGCCGGAAGCCTGAAACGCTGCACAGTCATGGGTGCCCAAGAGTGTTTGCGCAGCCTGAAGCATGGCATCCATGTCCAGCCGGATCGGCACATGGACCGCCCGAAGACGCCAGAGGGCGGAGCCGTGAGCATTGTTGATGATGCGGTATGTATAGAGCTTTCCGCAGCTGAGGAAGCGGGCATGAAAATCGGGCGGTACTTCCCGCCCTGCCTGAATTCGGATGTCCGGGGGAAGCATGGTATTGAGAACAAAAGGAAATTTTTCAGGCGGGATAGAGGAGGATGTATCGAAATGCAGCATCTGACCTTGTGCATGGACACCAGCATCCGTGCGGCTGCTGCCGGTGACCTGGATTTCTTCCCGGCAGCATGCGCTTAAAAATTCCTCGAGTACCTGCTGGACAGAAAGGCCATTGATCTGGCGCTGCCAGCCGACATAGGCAGTTCCGTCGTATTCACAGGTCAGTAGAATCCTTTTCACAGGATCAGTCCTTTCGGTACAAACACATTGGCAATGAGAATCAAAGCAAACAGACCACACATGGCTGCGAGGGCAACCAGATCCTGTCTTGTGATTCGCAGCACGCGCAGACGGGTACGATTTTCTCCGCCGTGATAACAGCGCGATTCCATGGCCATGGCCAGATCTCCGGCCCGTCTGAATGCACTGACAAAAAGAGGAACGAGCAGCGGAATCATGGCCTTTGCTCTTGCCAGAAGATTTCCGGATTCAAAGTCTGCGCCGCGCGCTTTCTGTGCTTTCATGATTTTATCTGTTTCTTCAAGAAGCGTCGGAATGAAACGCAGTGCAATTGACATCATCATGGCAAGTTCATGAGCAGGAAAATGGAAAATTTTCAAAGGGCTGAGCAGCATTTCAAGGCCGTCAGAAAGCGCGATCGGGCTGGTGGTCAGCGTCATAAGCGAGGTGGAGATCACCAGGAAAATGAGGCGGAGACTGTAATGAATGGACTGCCGCAGGCCTTCTCTGGATACACTGATAAACCAGACATGAAAGAGTTCTGTTCCCTGGGTGAAAAAAAGGTTGAGAAGAAACGTCAGGATCAGAATAAAACGCAGCGGCTTAAGCCCTTTCATCATGACGCGGAAAGGAACTTTTGAAAGATGGGAAGCTCCGATCACAAAGAGCAGGATGAGCAGAAAACCGACGAGATTCTGCGAAATAAAGACGCAGACAATCATCAGAACGGTCAGGCAGATCTTCATACGCGGATCGAGGCGGTGAATGACCGAATCAACCGGATAGTACTGACCCAGGGTGATATTGTTCAGCATCCTTTGGCCTCCTTCCACAAACGAATCAGGTGCTCATGGAGTTCGTCCTGCGTATAAAGATCATCAGGAAGATCAATGCCGCGGGAACGCAGCTGCTGGCAGAGCCGGGCTGCAGATGGAATACCAAGACCGGCTTCATCCATGAGCTGCCTGTCACGGAAAACTTCTCTGCAGGTGCCTGTCTTTGCGATGGTTCCATTCATCATGACAACCATGCGTGTTGCGAGGGATGCAACATCATCCATGGAGTGGCTGACCATCACAATGGTTGCACCTTCCTTATGCAGATCACTGACAATACCAAGGATGCGGTCACGGCCGCGAGGATCAAGGCCGGCAGTAGGCTCATCAAGCACAAGAACCGAAGGCTCCATGGCCAGAACACCTGCTATAGCGACACGGCGCATTTGTCCACCTGAAAGATCAAAAGGAGAGGATTCGGCATATTTGGCATAATCAAGATGTACATGATCCATGGCCCTTCTGACCCTCAGATCAATTTCCTTTTCCGACAGCCCCATATTCTTCGGGCCGAAAGCAATATCCTTTGCCACGGTTTCTTCAAAAAGCTGGTATTCAGGATACTGGAAAACAAGGCCGACGCTTTGACGGAGTTTCTTTCGGTTGACATTTTCTCCGTTGATATCTTCGCCATTGATCAGAACCTGGCCTTCGGTCGGCTGGAGCAGACCGTTCAGGTGCTGCACAAGAGTGGATTTTCCGCATCCGGTATGGCCGCAGAGTGCAATGAATTCTCCATCCTCAATTTTCAGATTGACATGATCAAGTGCTTTGCGTTCAAAGGCACTGCCCTGTGAATAAATGTGTGTGACTTCTCTCAGTTCGATGGACATAGCAGTCTGCACACCTCCTCAGTCATGTCATCTACAGTCAGGATTCCGGATGAAAGCGGCATCCCGTCATTGCGAAGGTCATTGGCCAGTGAAGCCATTGGCGGAACATCGAGATGCATCTGGTGCATCTCACTGACATGTGAAAAGACGTCCTGCGGAGTTCCGTTCATCGCAATATCTCCGTTGTTGATGACAATGATACGGTCTGCCGTGGCTGCTTCTTCCATGTAGTGTGTTATCCAGACAACTGTGATGTTTTTTTCACGGTTCAGTCGATGCATGACATCAAGAACCTCTCTGCGCCCGTTCGGGTCCAGCATGGCCGTGGATTCATCAGCGATGATGATCTCCGGTTCCATGGCAAGGACACCAGCGATGGCAACCCTCTGTTTCTGGCCGCCAGAAAGCATGTGCGGCGCAGAATCTGCACGTTCAGTCATATGGACGGCAGCGAGCGCGTCATCAATTCGGCGTACCATCTCATCGTGAGGAACACCCATATTTTCCAGACCAAAGGCTACGTCTTCCCTGACGACAGTAGCCACGATCTGGTTGTCAGGATTCTGAAAAATCATGCCCGCTTTTTGCCGTATGGTCCAGGTAAGGTCATCCTCGGAAGTGTTCATCCCGCAGACCACAACTTTTCCCGAAGTCGGAACATACAGTGCGTTCAGCAGTTTGGCGAGTGTGGATTTTCCAGAACCGTTATGTCCGAGAATCGCTATGAATTCACCTTTGCGCACATCGAGTGAGACCCCTTTCAGGACCTTATCACTGCTTTCCTCATAGCTGTATTCGACTTGTTCCACCTGGATACATGTTTCATTTGTCATTGATTTCATCTGACAGCTCCTTTGCCTGCGGCATCCGCATAACACAGGCATTCGGATTGTAGCATATGAAGAAAATGCTTTCAAGGCATGTACAGCAAAGGTTTAAGCAGAACGCAGAGGGACCGGGTAACGGAGAAAAGAAGTGGCGCTGCAGAGAATGCAGGTCCAGGAAAAATGAAAATGACCTGTCAGTGCTGTACAGCAGATGAAGATTCCCCATATGTAGCATACAGAAAAAGAGCAATGCATGATGATTGAAAAAAGAATAAATCCTGTTATACTTGCACAAGTCGATCTGTATTTGAATCAGGTGGATGAGATACCTGAAGAGTGCATACGTTAAAAAAACCTGGTTCAGGCAGAAAAGAGACTCGAAATACATGGATGCACTTATACGGAGGTGCCCTGATGAAAATCCTGGTTGTCGATGGGCAGGGTGGACGGCTCGGACAAAAACTGGTTGAGACCATCAGAAGTGAATTATCAGATATTGAATTAATGGTTGTGGGAACGAACAGTCTGGCTACTGAGCGGATGCTGAAGGCAGGAGCAAAGACGGCTGCAACCGGGGAGAATGCGCTGATTGTGGCATGCAGGACAGCGGACATCATTGTCGGACCGATTGGTATTGCCATGGCGGATTCTCTGATGGGTGAAATATCACCTGCGATGGCGAATGCTGTGGCTGCAAGCCGGGCAGAACGAATTCTGATTCCCATGAATCTGTGCGATACGTATGTTGCAGGTGTCAGCGCATCTTCCTCGGCAATTGTTGAAGATGCTATGGATCATCTTCGAAAGAGGATCGGTGAAAAGAAATGACAGAGAAGAGAATCCGCCAGATTACTTTTTCAGGCATGTTTCTTGCACTTTGTATTGTCCTGCCTTTTCTGACCGGGCAGATACCGCAGATTGGCGCCATGCTCAGTCCGATGCACATACCGGTTCTGATCTGCGGGTTTGTATGTGGACCGGTCTGGGGTCTGGCGGTCGGTGCGGTGGCTCCCATCCTCCGGTCGGTTCTCTTCGGGATGCCCAAGATGTTTCCGTCTGCTGTCTGCATGCTCTTTGAACTGGCAGCTTATGGTGCATTTGCCGGATTGTTTATTCGAATCCTTCCGAAAAAGGGCTGGGCTGTCTATGCGGCTCTGATTCTTGCCATGCTTGCAGGCCGGATCGTGTGGGGGGCTGCACAGTATTTCTTCCTTGGGATAAACGGTACCGTGTTTACGGTGGATATGTTCATAGCCGGAGCATTTTTGAATGCTGTACCGGGGATTATTCTGCATATTGCCCTGATTCCCCCGATTGTCATGATGCTTGGAAAGGCAGGCCTGAATCTGAATGGGACAAGATGATCTTCTGCGCATTCTGATCATGCATGCTGATCGTTATCCCCGGATGGAGCCTCAGGACGTGGTCAAGCTCTGCTTTCAGCGTGAATTTGGCGGCGGGCATCTGATTCGCGATCCTGCAGGCAGCCTGCAGTTTCTTCTTCGTGAAATGGAACAGACGGCCGCCGGTTATCCGGGGTTTCTGACGGAAGAAACCGGTAACGGCTATGCACGGATCTATCTTGGCATGGCAAAGGCTGAGGGCATTTCTGCAAAGACAATCAATGAAGTTTTTATTCGCTCTGCTGCCGAACAAAGCGGGACAGTGGAATCTTTCCTTGCTGCACTGGATATGGCTTTGAAGATGGCAGAAGAGGGAGCGTTTTCATTCACTGCTGAGGAAATGAAACGGTATCTTGAATTTTATGAACGGCAGGGTTATCCCGTTGTTTCCCATTCGGAAGGATATCGCAACGCCTATCACCCTGCTTACCGGATTATCAAACTGGATCTTTGGAACAGATTGCTGAAAACGTAAGAAAAGCGCTGCGTCCGCAGCGCTTTTATATGATGTGCATTATAGTTTGGGATAGGCGACTGTAATCACATTGATTTCAGGCGGGCAAAAGAGACGAATAGGCAGTTTACTGGTTCCTACACCGTTGGAAATCACGTAAGTGGTTTTTCCTTCCGAAATGATGCCGTGTATGTATTCGTCAGGGACGGTAGGCGAGATGCCAAGCAGTTCACGGAAAGGTGCAATCTGGCCGCCGTGTGTATGGCCGAACAGCCCAAGATCGAACCAGTTTCGTTTCCCGTTCATATCCAGTGCCAGCTGAGCATCCTGGATCACTTCAGGATTATGGCACAGAAAGATAACAAATTGTTCATTTCGGCACTGTGCGGATAAGGCCTGCAGATTGGGAGAACCGGTTGTCAGGTCGTCCAGTCCCGCAACCAGAATGGAAGTATCCATACCGATCCGGACAGGGACGACATCGTTGACCAGCGGAGTCACATTTTTGGCAACCATGGCAGCCCGCAGCAATGACATCTGGTCCGGGTCTTCCGGTATATCATGTTCGCCAAGAACGGCAAAAACACCGTAGTTGGCGCGGATAACCGGAAGGGCACGAAAGAAAGCTTCCGTCTTTTCGGGGGATTCCGCGTAATCACCGCCGAAGAGGACCAGATCAGGATTCTGCGCATTGATTTTGCGAACAAGGCCGGACAGGCCGGATTGTGTAAAGAACGGCCATGACTGCATATGGATGTCGGAAACAAAGACAATGCGCAGAGGGCGCAGAGAAGACGGGAATGCCGTACTTTCAATCGCAGTCATATGGACATTCAGAACATTTGGTTCAATAAACGGATATGCAAGCATGAAAAGGATCAGAATCGCAGCAAGAATATGGGCTGTACGTTTCAGAAACCGGTGTTTGGCATGACGTCCAAGATGAAGGGGCAAGTGACCACCTGCTTTCGTTTGCAATGAGCGATATGAAGATGTAAAATAGACAGGCAATGAAAGCGGAAAGGAGGGGCGCCATGGGATATAAAGAAATGAACCCCACAACGATGCTTTCACCATTGCCGTGCGTATTGGTTACCAGTAGTGGAGCGGATAAACGAGTGAACGCGATGACGGTCGCATGGACGGGCATTGTCAATACACACCCACCCATGCTGAGCATATCCGTGAAGCCGGAGAGGTACTCACATGATCTGATCATTCAGAGCGGAGAGTTTTGTGTGCATCCGGCGGACCGCGAACACATCCGTGCTGTTGATTTCTGTGGAGTGAAAAGCGGCAAAAATATAGACAAGCTGTCCGCAATGGGATTGCAGGCAGAAGACAGCGGTCTCGAATATGCCCCTGCCTTATCAGGATTTCCGATCTGTATTCCCTGCATTCTTCGCAGTGTTCACTCTCTTGGAAGCCACGATCTTTTCCTGGGAGAAATCACAAGGATTCTTATTCGGGACGACCTGATGGATGACAATGGATCAGTGCATCTCGAAAGAGCGGGACTTGTTGCATACAGTCATGGACTTTACCAGGAGCTCGGAACCGTACTCGGATTTTTCGGCTTTTCTGTTGCCAGACCGGAGACGTTTGAGCGCAGAATGCATTCCTTCAGGAACGACCGTACTCCTCGCGGGTAATACCATACATAACAACGTCTGAAAAATGCGCTTTGTTCCAGATTCGTCCGCGCATTGTTCCTTCACGGATCATGCCGCATTTTTCCATGACCCGCCCGCTGGCCGGATTGGTCGTTTCATGCATGGCTTCAAGTCGATGAATCGGAAGATGATCGAAAGAATAGCGAATCACCTGTGCAAGGGCTTCTGTCATAAATCCCTGATTCCAGTATTCTCGCGAAAGACTATAGCCTATTTCCAGAATCTCATTTTCAGAATCCCAATCTGTATAGCCGATGGTCCCGATGACCCGTCCGGTTGATTGAAGGACGATCACCCAGGAGGATGGTTTGCCCAGACGGTACTGCTCTCTGAGATATCTGACATAAGCGAGAGAATCAGACAAGTGGGTGTGTGCATCCCAGAGCACATGTTCTGCAACAAGCGGATCCCTGGCATAGGAGAATATATCCGGTGCATCCCGGCGGACAGCCATACGAAGAAGCAGCCTTTCAGTTCTGATTTCGGGAAGCCGTGAAAAGAATTCCTGTAAATCGGTAAATGGCGCATGGCTGCCGGAAAAAAAGTCCTTGATGCGGGAAAACATATCCTTCGTCCTTCCCGATGATTACTCATCCTGAATGTTTTATCCATTGCATGCTGGAAGATATCAGTTGTGTTCTCCGTTTATTTGATGAAGGCGGGAGGCCATGAGAATGCCGATGCAGGTTTTTCCATCGTGAAAATCTCCCTTCATCACATGCTCAACGGCTTCGGCGAGCGGCATGCGTTCCACATCGACGAATTCATCTTCATCCGGATGAGCATCTCCTTTATGGAGCCCGGCAGCCAGATAAATATGGATTCGCTCATTACAGAAACCAGGCGTTGTTTCAAGAACTGTGAGCTTCTGCCAATGTTCGGCGGTGAGACCTGTCTCTTCCGACAGCTCCCGTTTTGCACAGAAAAGGGGGTCCTCATCCGGTGAATCCAGTTTGCCTGCAGGTATTTCATGGGTAATTCTTCCAACCGCTACTCGAGACTGTCTGACAAGAACGATCTGATCTTCATTGTCGATTGCGACAACTGCAGCGGCTCCGATATGACATGCAATTTCTCTTTTGCAGATATCGCCGTTTGGAAGGGCAACATCCCAGTGCTCCAGGCGGATGAGAATACCCTGGTATACCGTTTCTTTATTTTGTATGATTTCATTCAGTCTTGCGTCATCCATGAAATCGTCCTCCTTTTGGAACAGATGATGTGGCTTTTCGACACAGGCGGATTTTTTCCTGCTGGAAAGCAGCGTCTTTTTCGTGAGATGGCACGACCGTGAATGGATCTTATCCTGATTTGTGAATCAATTATCCAAATTGGAGGAATGTTTATGCGTACAGTGGGAAAAGGGTTGGGAACAGTACTCATCATTCTGCTCATGATGTGTGTAATGATGGGTACAGCCGCGGCTCAGGGGGACTGGCAGTTCCTTAATCTTGTCCTTTCCTGGACAGATGAGTCGGGACAGGAATTCCAGGCTGCAGCAGGACCTGTGGTTCTGGATTCAGGAGAACAGGTCTTCTGGGTGACTGTGCCGGATGATTCAAAAATGTATACTATTCATATCAGTCATCCGGACCATCCGGATTACACGTATGAGTCTTCTGCAGGGAATGTCGTTGCAGTCAATGCCGGACAGTCAATGAATCTGGAGCAGGCAGTCTATCTGACAGCTTTTGATGCGAACGGCAATCCAGTGGATTCCTATACGCTGTATGTATCGACATATGCTGCTCCTCAGCCGGAAGCTGCGCCGCTCATGCAGGATGTGACCGTACGCTGGATGCTGACAGACGGAACTGTTCTGACTGAACAGACCGTTACCCTGACAGGAGGTGTACCGCAGACCTTCCAGAGAATGGCATTTGATGGCTATGAGCCGGAAGAGAGCACGCCGGAAGCCATCACGGTGACACTTGCCGGTGATGGGAGCCTGAATCCCGGAGCACCGGTGTTCTATTACCATGTTATCCCGGCAGCACCGCTTACGCAGGATGTCACTGTTCGCTGGATGCTGACAGACGGAACCGTTCTGACTGAGCAGACTGTTACGCTGACGGAAGGTGTACCCCAGACATTCCAGAGACTGGCATTTGATGGCTATGAGCCGGAAGAGAGCACGCCGGAGACCATCACAGTAACGCTGGCCGGTGACGGCAGCCTCAATCCCGGAGCTCCCGTGTTCTATTATCATGTCAAACCAGCAGCACCGCTTACGCAGGATGTCACTGTCCGCTGGATGCTGACAGACGGAACTGTTCTGACTGAGCAGACCGTTACGCTGACGGAAGGCGTACCCCAGACATTCCAGAGGCTGGCTCTGGACGGCTATGAGCCTGAAGAGAGCACGCCTGAGACCATCACAGTGACACTGGCGGGCGACGGTAGCCTCAATCCCGGATCTCCTGTGTTCTACTATCATGTCAAACCAGCAGCACCGCTTACGCAGGATGTCACTGTCCGCTGGATGCTGACAGATGGAACTGTTCTGACTGAGCAGACCGTTACATTGACAGAAGGTGTACCACAGACCTTCCAGAGGCTGGCTCTGGACGGCTATGAGCCTGAAGAGAGCACGCCGGAGACGATTACAGTGACGCTGGCCGGTGACGGCAGCCTCAATCCCGGAGCTCCCGTGTTCTACTATCATGTCAAACCGGCAGCACCTCTCACGCAGGATGTGACTGTCCGCTGGATGCTGACAGACGTAACCGTTCTGACTGAGTAGATTGTTACGCTGACGGAAGGTATAACCCAGACCTTCCAGAGACTGGCTCTGGACGGATATGAGCCGGAAGAGAGCACGCCTGA
>Ga0129306_1001246_pt1 | contig 30569 bp, 26 predicted proteins | sample P827metagenome_FD_94438 | JGI IMG/M metagenome (GOLD analysis project Ga0129306, IMG submission 94438) | Capybara group fecal microbial communities from Wisconsin, USA - P827 metagenome | ecosystem: Host-associated > Mammals > Digestive system > Large intestine > Fecal | place: USA: Wisconsin...
ACACTAATCGCCCAGATTTTTGGGCGAAAGCGGATGCAAAGGTACAAAAAATCACAATACGAACCAAACTTTTCAACGAAAATATTACTAAAATACCGAAAGTTTTCGCTTTTGTTGACAAAAGAGAACTACACCATAAATATAATATAATTACTCGAAGATCTCATCTATATCATTATCGTCAGTTTCGAGAGCCTCATCAACAAACGAACAGGGATCATAACCTGCGGGAAGGTCGAAGATTGCATTCTCATTATACCCAAGCTGTGAGTCCTGATAGACTTTCTGCATATAGAGCGCGAAAATCGGTAATGCCATGGCAGCACCCTGTCCATAGACCATCGTATTAAAGTGGATATCGCGATCATCTCCTCCCACCCAACATGCATTCACTAAGGTTGGCGTAACACCCATGAACCAAGCGTCACTATTGTTGTTGGTCGTACCAGTCTTACCAGCGATATCACCTTTCAGGTCATACCTATTGCGAAGACGACTGGCTGTTCCACCATTGACGACAGCTTTCAGCATATACAACATCTTATGGGCACTCTCCTCACTGATAACCTCATTCATACGAGGCTGGAACTGGGCGATCAGGTTCCCCTCACTGTCTTCAATTTTCGTCACAAACATCAAAGACGCACGGATACCATGATTTACGAAAGCAGTGTAAGCGCTCGCCATCTCACCAACGCTAATATCACAAGGACCGAGACAGAGTGCCATTGACGGATGGATCTCAGGATTACGGATACCATATTCATGAAGCAGATCGACGAATGCCTGAGGATTAAGTTTGCTCATCAAATAGGCTGATATCCAGTTATTTGACTGCTGGAGGCCCCATTTCAAAGTCACCATTTCCCCATATCGTGCACGACTGCCGTTACGCGGCGTCCACGGACGGCCAGCCACAATATAAGTTTCCTGAACATTCGGAGCCTCGTCACATGGGGAGAAACCATTCTCCATGGCCAGAGAGTAAAGATAAGGTTTAATCGTGGAACCCACCTGTCGTCTTCCATCCATGACCATATCATAAGCGAAATACTCGTAGTTCAGTCCGCCCACATAAGCCTTTACGTGGCCATTTTGCGGACAAACGCTCACGAAGCCTGTCCGCAAGAACGATTTATAATACTTGATTGAGTCAAGCGGAGTCATCGTTGTATCCACCGCCCCGTGGTAGGTGAAGACAGACATCTGAACAGGCGTACGGAAAGAGCGCTGGATCTCGGACTCTGAAGCGCCATTCTCATGCAGCGCCCTGTAGCGCTCACTCTGACGAACAGAACGATTCAGAATCTGCTGCACCTGACTCGCCGTCAGATTCGAGGAATATGGTGCATTGGCATTTTTCTTTTTCTCAGCATTAAATGCAGGCTGCAAGAATTTGGCGACATGTTGATAGGCCGCCTCTTCAGCGTATTGCTGCATTCTGGAATCAATAGTCGTATAGACTTTCAGGCCATCAGTATAAATACTGTAATAATCGCCATTACGCTTCCTGTTCTTATTACACCATCCGTATAACGGATCCGTTTCCCAATTAATGGAATCGTTGTAATATTTTACCATATTCCACGAAGGATACAATGCACGGTCCGGCTTCTTGGCCGTCATGTAACGACGGAGATATTCGCGAAGATAGACGGCAAGCCCCTCCTTGTGGTCTGCCACATGGAACTTCAATTCAATTGGCTGGGCTGCATATTTCTCATAATCAGCATCACTTAGGTAGCCAGCCTTCACCATCTGCCCTAACACCACATTACGGCGATCACGACTACGTTCCGGATGTCTGACAGGATTATAGTATGAAGGGTTTTTGCATAGTCCGATAAGCGTAGCAGCCTCATTGACTGTCAGGTCCTTCGGGTCTTTACTGAAATAGACATTCGATGCCGTCTTAATTCCAACGGCATTATGAAGAAAGTCAAAATAATTCAGATACATCGTGATAATCTCGTCCTTCGTGTAGTTCCGTTCGAGTTTCAAGGCAATCACCCACTCTATCGGTTTCTGGAGTACACGTTCCAAAGTAGAACTTGCGTGTTCGGAATATAGTTGTTTAGCAAGTTGCTGTGTAATTGTAGATCCGCCGCCCGCACTCTTCTGTCCGAGAAGGCCACGCTTGACGACAGCACGTCCCAACGCATAGAAGTCTATGCCGGAATGGTCGTAGAATCGGACATCTTCCGTTGCGACCAAGGCCTGTACCAAAGAGGGTGAAAGTTTGGTATAATCCACCATCACACGGTTCTCGCGATTATAGTTCCAAGTTCCTATGATTTTACCATCGGCAGAATAGATTTGCGTAGCAAAACGGTTAATCGGGTTTTGCAAGTCCTCGATGGGCGGCATATAACCTATCCATCCCTGATCAATCGCATAATATGCACCTCCCGTTGCCAGAACAGTCACAGCCAGTAATGTCCACAAGAAATATACGAACAACTTCCTCATACGTTTGATTATCTTTACTCTTTTAAGTATTTTGGTGCAAAATTACTATTTTCTTCGAAAAATCAGCACAGAAATCAGAATTATTCTGCAATTTTAACTCACTGACAATCTCTACAAGTTCGTGCCACATTCTCTTCAGAAGACTCTTAAAACACTGTCTTACAATAGTTTACACTGAAAGAACCTTCCAATGACCAGGCCATAGAAAAAGTCTGTTTTGTCCCAAGGCCTGGGACAAAAATTAAGGACTACTTTAGGAGAAATAAGCAGTCCTTTTTGATCGTAAAGGACTCCTTAATTTTGCAAAAGGACTCCTTTAGAATCAAGAAACACCATTCAGCGCAACATACTGATTATAAAACATATACAAACATACTGAAAGGTAAATTAAAAATGATAAAAGATTATTGATATCAAAAAAAGTGTTTAAGATTGCACAAAAATAGCATCTTGGTGAGTATAATTGAAATAAAATGTGTACCTTTGTGCACCCCAAAATATATTAGAACGAATGGAAAAGCATAATTTTGTGACCATAGCCGATCTCACCAAGGAGAAGATACTCTACATGATCGAGATGGCAGAAGAGTTTGAGAAACACCCCAACAGAGAACTGCTGAAGGGGAAAGTCGTTGCCACGCTCTTTTTCGAGCCTTCCACCCGCACCCGCCTCAGTTTCGAGACTGCTGCCAACCGTCTTGGTGCTAAGGTTATCGGCTTCGCAGACCCGAAGATCACGAGTGGTACGAAAGGTGAAACACTGAAGGACACGATCTTGATGGTATCCAACTACGCCGATGTCATCGTGATGCGTCATTTCATTGAGGGTGCAGCCGTATATGCCTCGGAGGTGGCTCCCATTCCCATTGTGAATGCAGGCGACGGTGCCCACCAGCACCCCTCACAGTGTATGCTCGACCTCTATTCGATTTATAAGACACAGGGTACGCTTGAGAATCTGAACATCTACATGGTGGGGGATCTGAAGTATGGCCGTACGGTTCACTCCCTGCTCATGGCCATGCGCCATTTCAACCCGACTTTCCATTTCGTGGCTCCCAAGGAACTGGCCATGCCTAACGAGTATAAGATATACTGTAAGGAGCACGGCATCAAGTATCAGGAGCATACGGCCTTCAACGATAAGATCATCGCTGATGCAGATATCCTGTATATGACACGTGTGCAAAAAGAGCGTTTCTCTGACCTGATGGAATACGAGCGCGTGAAGAACGTCTATGTGCTTAACAACGACTTGCTGAAGAATGCCAAGCCCAACATGAAGATTCTGCACCCCCTACCCCGCGTGAACGAGATCGCCTACGAAGTAGATGACAACCCCCATGCCTACTATATCCAGCAGGCAGGCAATGGACTCTTTGCCCGTGAGGCCATCTTCTGTGATGTGTTGGGAATATCATTAGACGAAGTACGTAACGATAAAACCATTATCTCATGAACAAGAAAGAACGTTTGGTTGCCGCCATTGAGCACGGCACCGTCATCGACCACATACCAGCCAACAAGACCTACCAGGTAGCCAGTCTGCTGGGGCTCTTCGATCTGAAGACACCCGTCACCATCGGATTCAACTACCCATCGCAAAAGGTGGGCAGCAAAGGCATTATCAAGGTATCGGACAAGTTCTTCACTGATGACGAGATCTCGCGCCTCTCTGTGGTAGCTCCCAATGTGATTCTCAGCATCATCAGAGACTATGAGGTGGTTGAGAAGAAAACCGTGGTAACGCCTGACGAGATCAAGGGTATTGTGAAATGCAACAATCCCAAGTGTATCACCAACAACGAGCCGATGGCCACCCATTTCCATGTAACTGATGGTATCCTGACATGCCACTATTGCGAGAAGGAGCAGGATATCAACAAAGTGGAACTCTGTTGAGTGAAAAGATAAATTAGAAAGAGACATGAAAGAGACTCCCGTATTGCTGCTGACAGGTTATCTCGGCAGTGGCAAGACAACCTTATTAAATAGGATACTGAGCAACAAGCGCGGCATCAGGTTCGCCGTTATCGTCAATGACATCGGTGAGGTGAACATTGATGCTGACCTCATCCAACAGGGCGGTGTCGTCAACCAGAAAGATGACAGTCTCGTGGCCCTGCAGAACGGCTGTATCTGCTGTACGCTAAAGATGGATCTGGTGCAGCAGTTGCAAGACATCATCGCATTGGAAAAGTTCGATTATATCGTAATCGAAGCCAGTGGCATCTGCGAACCTGGTCCCATTGCACAGACCATCTGCAGCATTCCCTCGATGGCACCAGAGGTGACGGAACATGGCATACCACGTCTCGACTGTATCGTTACGGTGGTGGATGCGCTAAGGATGCGGGACGAGTTTGGCAATGGCCTTGACTTGCTGCGACAGAACATCAACGAGGAAGACATTGAAAACCTTGTAATCCAACAGATAGAGTTCTGCAATATCGTCCTGCTCAACAAGGCTGCAGAGGTGACAAATGACGAACTGGGCCGTCTGCATGGTATCGTCCGTGAACTCCAGCCCAAGGCAGAGATTATCGACTGCAATTATGGTGATGTCGGTTTTGACAAGATCCTCAATACCAATCTCTTTGATTTCGACAGCGTTGCCACGTCTGCCACATGGATCCAGGAAATAGAGAAGTATCATGAAGAAGATGAGGACGATGAGGAAGAGGAAGAGCACCATCATCATGAACATGAGCATCATCACGAGCACCACCATCATCATCACCATGATGAGGGTGAGGCTGAGGAATACGGCATCGGCACATACGTCTATTACCGTCGCCGTCCCTTCGAGCTTGGACTCTTTGATGAGTTTGTCGCACGCAAATGGCCCAAGGGTATTATCCGAGCCAAAGGCATCTGTTATTTCCGCGACGAGAAGGATGTCTGCTATGTGTTCGAACAGGCAGGTAAGCAGGTTTCCATCCGTAATGTAGGACAATGGTACGCCACCATGCCAAAGACTGAACTCGAACAGTTCATGGAACAGAATCCTGGCCTTCGCAGAGACTGGGACGAACAATATGGCGACCGTATGCAGAAACTCGTCTTCATAGGTCAGAACCTTGACAAGCGCCTTATCGCCGAAGAACTTGACCGTTGCTTAGCATAGAAAATAGAGTATTAACATCACAATAAACAAAGACAAATGAACAGAGACAACACAATCTTCGAGTTAATCGAGAAAGAGCATCAGCGCCAGTTGAAAGGCATAGAACTGATTGCCAGTGAGAATTTTGTGAGTGACCAGGTCATGGAGGCCATGGGCAGTTACCTCACCAACAAATATGCAGAAGGCTATCCTGGCCACCGTTATTATGGTGGTTGTCAGGTAGTTGACGAGGTGGAGCAACTGGCCATCGACCGTGTGTGCAAGTTGTTTGGCGCAGAATATGCCAACGTACAGCCACACTCTGGTGCACAGGCCAACGCAGCCGTGCTGCTGGCTGTACTGAAGCCAGGCGACACCTTCATGGGCATGAACCTCGATCACGGTGGTCACCTCTCTCACGGATCGCTCGTCAATACGAGTGGTATCCTTTACAAGCCCGTAGGATATAATCTCAATAAGGAGACTGGCCGCGTGGATTACGATGAGATGGAGCGTCTGGCTATTGAGAACAAGCCCAAACTCATCATCGGTGGTGGCTCGGCTTACAGCCGCGAGTGGGATTACAAGCGTATGCGCGAGATTGCCGACAAGGTCGGGGCCTTGTTGATGATCGACATGGCTCACCCCGCAGGTCTGATTGCCGCTGGATTGCTCGACAATCCTGTTAAGTTCGCCCACATCGTTACCTCTACAACCCACAAGACCCTGCGTGGTCCCCGTGGCGGTATCATCCTGATGGGTAAGGATTTTGATAATCCATGGGGCTATACTACTCCGAAGGGCGTTGTGAAGAAAATGTCACAGTTGCTTAACTCAGCTGTCTTCCCCGGACAGCAGGGTGGTCCGCTGGAGCATGTCATTGCAGCCAAGGCCGTGGCCTTCGGTGAGGCTTTGCAGCCGGAATTCAAGGAGTGGGCCAAGCAGGTACAGAAGAACGCCAAGGTATTAGCCGAGGAACTGATCAAGCGTGGCTTCTCCATCGTGAGCGGTGGTACCGATAACCACTCGATGCTTGTCGATCTGCGTTCGAAGTATCCTGATCTGACGGGTAAGGTGGCAGAGAACGCTCTTGTTGCCGCTGACATTACGGTGAACAAGAACATGGTACCGTTCGATAGTCGCAGTGCTTTCCAGACCTCAGGTATCCGTCTGGGTACGCCCGCCATTACGACCCGTGGCGCCAAGGAAGACCTGATGGTTCAGATTGCCGCATGGATTGAGGAAGTGCTCAATGATCCTGAGAACGAGCAGATCATCGCCAGTGTCCGCGCCCGTGTTAACGAAAAGATGAAGGATTATCCTCTTTTCGCATATTAACAACAAAAATCCCCGCCAGTTGGCGGGGATTTTTGTTTCTATTTGTTATTATCTTCTCCTATTTCTCCGAGCATATTTCTTGCGCGATTCGGCAGCCTTCTGCTTCGGATATTCGCATCGATAGGTAAATGTTTCATTACTATAGGTGTATTCCCATACAAGAAGATATTGATGAGTATTCTCCTTTGCCTTTCCCGGGATGGTTTTTATTTCAATCACCATTTTCCCATCATCAGTGTAGGTCGTGTCCCTAACTTCCGTATCTTCTTCCCTTTCAACAGGAATTTCCATATTGAACTCCAAACTTTTACCGACAGCCAAAAAGCCACTCGACTCATTATACTCCCGGTTAGACATCACAACGTCATCGCAATAAAGAGTTGCCCTATTGACCAATAGGTCATACTCACTATTATTGGTAATTGTGTTCATAAGATTTGTCAATACACTCACATCGTCAAATGGAGTGAAGGTATCTTGCCACACATTTGATATCTTATCTTTTAAGTCAGCAGGCTTTTCCACCGTAACGGAAACATTATCAGTATGCAATCCATTAGAAGAGGCCACAGTGATCATGGTTGACCCCACACTGACACCCGTTACTACGCCCTCATCATCCACTGTAGCCACACTCTCGTCATTTGACTTCCAAAGCACTGCTTCACTATTGGCATTATATAGGGTCAACTTCTGCGATCCACCCGTAAGTATCTTGATATTTGACTCCTTAATATAAATATTTCTCGTCTGAGTAATTTCCACTTTATAATCGAAGCGATGCGTCGCATTCTGCATACTCACTGAAGAGGTGCGTTGCGACTTTTTTTCCGTGAAAGGAGCAATATTGATTTTCTGACCAACGGTATTATCGTTAATTACCTCACGACTTCCTTTCGTAACCCAAGAATCTTCTGTATAGCAGTCAAAGGATACATTTGTTTGAACATAGATATTAATATTGCCCCCTAATTCATCAACAGTAAATTCTTTCTGTATGAGTGTCATATAGGCCTTAAAGGCCTGCGAAATAAGAACTATTGTCATTGCGCCAGAAGCTTCATTCTTGATGGTCACCTGAGCGCTACGTTCTTTCTCTGTATTATTCTTGGCGACATCCAGTATAACCTGCGATTGTTGAAGCCCTCTGGTTCCAGCAATACCAGGCAATGTTATCCAGTCAGCATCCTTTTGAATCTGAACAGTATAACTGACATTACTTTCCAAATGAATGAGAACCTGTCCGCCATCAGTGCCAACCTGATAAGTTGGACCTTCACCGTCAATCACTCTAATTACATCATTTTGTTTCTGCGTCACAGTGAAAGAACGGGAAGACACACCATCTTTAATATCCAAAAGTGTAACGGTAGCCTTTCGTTCCTCAAACGTATTATTCTCTTCAACAGATATTGTCATCGTCGATGCTACTGGATCTATTGTCACAGTACACCAATCCTCATTGGAATTAGCCTGATAGTTCGAAAGATCCTCATTACGAAATGTCACTGTAATTGACAGATCGCTTGTTTCTTCATCAGCTTCGAACGTATATTCCTTTTTTATAAGCAATTCATGAATACGGGTTGAATATTCATCATCACTGCATGATACGGAACCCATGCACAGCATAAGCACCATCATACTTATTCCTAAGAATCTGAAATTTTTCATTATAGACATTTACTTAAATTCTATTTTTCGGATGCAAAGATACAAACTTTTTGGATAATTGGCACGATTCCTTGCATTATTTAATTATTTTTTGCCACATTTCATGGCCGCATCAAAGTGATTAATAGCTTGACGAAACAGATGGTTACGCGTGTTTCCACCAAAAATACTGTGATTACGATTAGTATATATCAGTTGGCGGAAGTCTTTGTCTGCCTGTACTAAGGCCTCCACATATTCCGCCGTATTCTGGTAATGCACATTGTCGTCTGCCAGTCCGTGACAGATCAAGAGCGCACCATGAAGCTGAGAGGCACGATGTATGGGATTCACCTCGTCATACCCCTTTTGATTCTCTTTCGGCGTACGCATATAGCGTTCCGTATAGATAGTGTCATAATAGCGCCAACAGGTGGGTGGGGCTATCGCCACTCCCGCACAGAAAACGGGTCTGCCCTCTGACATGGACATCAGGGTATTCCAACCGCCATACGACCATCCCCAGATACCTATCCGTTCCTTGTCAACATACGTCTGCTGTCCAAGCCAGAGAGCCGTTTCCACCTGGTCACGAGCCTCGAGTTCCCCTAAGCGTAAATACGTACATTTCTCAAACTCTGCACCACGTCCACCAGTGCCACGGTTATCTACACAGACACAGAGATAACCATGCTGAGCCAGATACTGCTCTAGGATAGCACCGTTGCCATTCATGCCTATCCCCCACTTATTCAATACCTGTTGATTGCCTGGACCACCATACTGATACATGATCACAGGGTATTTCTTCGACGGATTGAAATCAGCAGGTTTCACCATCCAGCCATTCAACAATACTCCCTCAGAAGTTGTGAAGGAGAAGAACTCCTTCTTACCAAGGTCATAGGCAGAGAGTTTCCGTGTCAACTCCTGATTATCAATGAGTGTCATTAGTTCTTTTCCATTGTTCTGGCAAAGTGTAAATTGCTCAGGATGATCCACATCGCTCCAGATATTGATGAAATACTTAAAGTATTTGCTAAAGACTGCCCTATTGACACCAGCCTTGCGAGAAAGAATCTCAGTCTTACCATTGGCATGGGCCACCATCACCTGCTGATCCATAGGACCATTGGGATTGGCAGCAAAATAGGTATCACCCGTTTCTTCATCGTATCCATAAACCGAAGTAACTACATATTTGTCATTGATAATCTGTCTCAGCAACTGGCCGTTCAGGTTGTAGAGATAGAGATGGTTATAGCCATCGCGCTCACTGGGCAGGAGGATATGTTTATCTGTTATCTGCACATCAGAGAGCACGTCTTCCTTAATATATTTGTCAACCTTATCCTCAATAGCCAGTTGGCAAACCGTTGAGAGAGGATTTGCCATATAGATACGGAGCATATCCTGATGACGGTTCATCGTGAAGATAGCGATCTTTGCCGGATCACTGGTTGCCTTGATGCGTGGGATATAACCATCCGTATCAAGAGGGAAATCGATCTTCCGCGTCTGGTGCGACTGGATATCATAACTCAGTACACTCACCTTGGAATTCACCTGTCCAGGCACCGGATATTTATAAGTATAGTCGCCAGGATACTCCGCATACTCACCATGCTCTGGAGCCATCCCTTTATACAACTGCATGGAGTACTGTCTCACTGCACTCTCGTCATAGCGTATCCACACGATCTGCTTCGAGTCTGCAGAGAAGACCATCGAACTGTTCGTTGAAAACTCCTCTTCATACACCCAGTCAGGAACACCGTTAATGACTTCATTTAATTTACCGTCCTTTGTCACCTGACTCTCGGCATTGTCATAAAGCAACTTCACCAAATAGATATTGTTCTCACGCACAAAGGCGATCTGATTCCCGTCAGGCGAGAACTGCGGTGTCTGCTGGGGACCGCCATCACTCAGAGGTTCCAACTTATTGTTGCGAATGTCATAGATATAATAGACAGCAGTGAGAGAATGGCGATAGATGGGAGTCGTCTTCGTCTGTATCAACATTCGCTTGCCATCAGGACTGATGATATAGCCATCAACTTTTTCGATCCTTTCTCCTCTAGCCGTCGATGCATCGAAAAGCACAGTCACCTGTTTCCCTGTACGAAAAGAATAGGAAATCACACGCTTCCCGTCATCACTGATCTGACTATAGGTCTCTCCATCAGCCAATGGGCTGACAGCTTTCATAGACTCAGCACGGAAATAACCACGGGTAATATCTACCAAACTCAGATTCTCTCCAGCCAATGCAGATGTCACAGACAAGACTAGAAGCATAGAGAGAACAGTCAATCTATTCATTTTCATAATGGAATAAAATATAAGTTTTTCTATTGGAAGTCAGCATAGTTATTATTGCCTAACAACTGGGCAATAGTAGTGTTCGGATGATGGCGCATATAACGGTCTGCCATTTGGACATAGAGCGTATGGAACACGGTCTCGCCCATCGCCTTGTTCACTACCCACTGAACTTTACCGATGTGGATGTCCCGCTCTAACTGCGACAACGGCCTGTCATTCGGCATAGGATAAAGGCTCAGCAGATAGAATCCCACACAGTCGGGAACGATATACTGACGTGTCATCATCTGAAGTTGTTCTTGCTTGTAGCCATATTCCGAACGCTGATATAGGGGATTGTCGGAACCCAGATACTTGTCCAGACAAATGCCGATGGTGTTATTGCCGACAATAATGCTCTGGTCTAAAGAGCCGATCTGAGCATACACCTCTGGTCTTTCCAGATTGGGAATCACATCATCAAGATAATTGAAAGCGGACGTCAACTGACTATTAATATCGTCCATGTTCGCATACTGGAGTTCTGATTCGGCTATCAGGGCCTGCAACGTCGAATCCTGATAGAAATGCAGGAACTTATTATTGATCTCGGCGTCATCCACCTTCCCAATACGGAGAACGTCTTCAATCAGCGTACGTGTCTGCATCGGATAGGCCGTATTCATCTGCTGCAAGGCCGAGAAGTCACCCGTTGTCAGGTAAAGGCTCTGGACACGATCATAGCGGTCAACGACAATCGTCTTGTCCTCTTCCTCAGGAGACTTAAACTGCCATTCGCAGCCAATACACCCCAGCATGACCAACCATAAAATATAATATACCTTACGCACTGGCAACAGGTCTTAATGTTATACTTTTGTTAAAAAGCAGGTGCAAATATACTAAAAATTATTTTTAAAACCAAATTTTAACCTAAAAAGTTTAAAAAATAGTGTAAAAAAGTGCACATTTGGGGCTATTTGTGTAAAATTCGTAAAGAAAAACAGCGGTTATAGTTGTGAAAAAGTTTTCTTTCCTTTCACATAATATTGCCAGAGCAAAGAAAACATCTTTCGTTCTGGTATGACTTCAACTTGACACGAGGCCTGTATCTCACGACGGTCGTTCTCGAATTCCTTTCGCCAGCGTTTGAATGCCCGCCGTGCCCGATAAATGGCTTTGAAGTCTCCCACGTTCCGCTTCAGCACCAGCATCTCCCACGCAGCCAGATAATCCAACCACCAGCGCCAGCGCATCACAGCCTTCAGTTCCCCTTCTGGCAGACACTTATAGAGCATCGTCAGGTTATTGCGGAAGTTCAGGAAGGTCTTCATCGGATTCGACTTCGGCAGTGTGCCTCCGCCCACATGATAGACATAGCTCATAGGGATACACACGATCTTCCTGCCACGGATACGAAGCCGCCAACACAGATCAATCTCCTCATTATGGGCAAAGAAGCGCGCATCGAGGCCCTTCACGTCCCAATAGTCCTTCGAGCGGATCATCAGTGCAGCCCCAGTAGCCCAGAGAATCTCCGACTGATAGTCATACTGTCCGTTGTCGCGCTCCAAGGTCTCAAAGATTCGTCCGCGACAAAAGGGATAGCCAAAACGATCCAGGAATCCCCCACTCGCCCCTGCATACTCAAAACTGTCCCTGTCGATGATGGAGAGCAGTTTCGGCTGACAGGCAGCCACCTCAGGATGGGCATCCAAATACTCCGTCATCGGCTGCAGCCAGTGGTGCGTCACCTCAATATCAGAATTCAACAACAGGTAATATTCAGCCTCAATCTGCCTCAGCGCCTGGTTATACCCCTCGGCAAATCCCCAGTTCTTTTCCAACTCAATCAGTCTGACCTCAGGGAAATGCTCGCGTAGCAACGTAAGCGAGTCGTCCGTCGAAGCATTATCAGCCACATACACCGTCGCTTCGTCGCGTGAGTATTGTAATACTGAAGGCAGATACTTCGAGAGCATCTCCCTGCCATTCCAATTCAGAATCACAATTGCCACCTTCTCCATACGCGTACATTATTATATTATAATAGCCTTCAGTGACTGCCGATCATGGGTCAGTTCACCAAGTCTCACCTTGACCAACTGATTGTCCAACTGCGGATCAGCCTCCTGCGGTGGCAGTTCCACACGGATATAGTTACGGGTAAAGCCGTGCATGGCCCTTCCACGGGGTGCCTTCTCAAACAACACTTCTGCTTCTTGTCCGATATGACGACTGTAAAAGTCGAGCGTCTTCTTGTCTGAGAGATCCAGCAGGCGTTTCGAACGCACTTTCTTATCCTTGTTACTCACCACATAGGGAATGCTCAGCGCCGATGTACCTGGGCGCTCCGAATATGGGAAAACATGCAACTGTGTCACATCCAACCTATCGAGGAAGTCGTAAGTCTCCTCGAAGCATTCAGGTGTCTCACCACGACAACCCACCATCACATCAACTCCGATAAAGGCGTCAGGCATCACCTGCTTAATTCGACGAATCTTATCAGCAAACAACTGCGAGTCATAATGACGATGCATGAGCCGTAATACAGTGTCACTGCCACTCTGCAAAGGGATATGGAAATGCGGCATAAAAGCCCTGCTGGTAGCACAATAGTCTATCAACTCGTCCGATAGCAAGTCTGGCTCCAGCGAACTGATCCGATAGCGACGGATACCCTCCACCTTATCAAGGGCCTTCACCAGATCGATGAACTGTTCGCCAGTGGTCTTTCCGAAATCGCCGATGTTTACACCAGTCAGCACAATCTCCTTACCTCCTTCCCGTGCAGCCTCCTCGGCCTGAGCCTCCAGAGAAGCGATGGTCGGATTTCTCGAGAACCCTCGGGCGTATGGAATTGTACAATAGGTACAGAAATAGTCACACCCATCCTGCACCTTCAGGAAATAGCGCGTACGGTTTCCCCGTGAGCACGACGGCGCAAAACTCTTGATGTCTTTCGTCTTGACAGTATGGTATTTGTCTGTTGACACACCCGCCCATGCATCCGAGAGATATTGTATCAGACTCGCCTTCTCGTTCGAGCCCAGCACGAGATCCACACCCTCTATCTGGCTGACTGCCTCTGCCTCCAACTGCGCATAGCAGCCCGTCACCACCACAAAGGCATGCGGATGCTGACGTACCATCCTGTGGATAGCCTGACGGCACTTGTGATCCGCCACTTCCGTCACCGAACAGGTATTGATCAGGCAGATATCCGCCTGATCCCCCTTCTGGGCTGTGCGCACACCCAACTCCTGAAGCATCTTCCCGAAGGTCGATGTCTCAGAGAAGTTCAGCTTACAACCGAGGGTGTAATACGCTGCCGTTTTACCCTGAAAGGCCGAGGTATCTATCATATATAAAAAGGTGCTTCTGTTTACGGGCACAAAGGTAGTATTTTTTTTCTGAAAATCACCATTTTTTGGCGTTTTTCGGTTAAGTGTCGAAAATGCACTAAATTTTAACATTTCGTATCAGACTGATTATCAGTACTTTGCTAAAAAGTTACAAAAACAAGCAAAAAAAAATCGAAAAAAATGATACGTTGTATTAAAAATATGCGTAACTTTGCAGCGTTTTAATAAACAAATGATTGTTTTACAGATTTAAAAAGCATTAGAAAATGAAGAAGTTAGTATTTATGTTCGTAGCAGTTGCTGCTATCTCTTTCGCATCTTGTGGTAACAAGGCTCAGCAGGCTCCTGTTGACACCGATTCTATCGCAGAGGTTGTTGATAGCGTTATTGACAGCGTTGCTGTTGATTCAGTTGCTGCTGATTCAGTTGTTGCTGAGTAATCAACCGAACAATTGAGAGAAACGAGGCCGCTGGGCGAGAGTCCAGCGGCCTTTGCTTTGTACCTGTTTTGTACAAGAAAAGTTAACGAGCGGTTCACTTTTGTGTCGTTTTAATATTTTTCTTATCTTTGTATTTGAATCAAAAATTTTGATGCAAAAATGGATTTACCATCATTTTCTTCGTAACACACTCATTTATTGGTTGTTATGCGTATGATGGTAAAATGAAAAGCATCATATATCATCATGCGTCTTTAAAAGCTCTGAAACGCCTTTATTTACAGGTGTTTCAGCTATCTCTAAAAGTAAAACAACTTGTTTTACTATTGAAGAGATAGTGTAAAACACTTGAAGAGATGGCTCCTTACAAAGCAAAACAATTTGTTTTACTTTTATTATTCAAGTCCAAAAGCGTTTTCAGACCGCCATCGACACCTGAGAAGCCCATGAAGGCAAGACTCAGGAGACCAGCGAAGAGCATCACAATGACCGTCGAGAAGGCATAGACCACAGACTGCAAGAGATCATATTCTTTCTGAATGCAGAGGATGGCCACACCCAGTACAGCACAGTTGGTCGTGGCCAGCGTCGTACATACTTTTAAGCACAGAGCACTGTTTTAACAAAAATCCCGAGGACTTGATGCCCTCGGGACGCTGTTGTAATAATAAATAATGATGCCTTACAGCAGTGATTAATTATTAATTGTTTTGATTTAAAAGTCTTCAGGGGTTATGCCTCTGCAGGAGCCTCAGCCTCAGCGGGAGCCTCGAGAGCCTCGAGTACCTCAGCCTCATCAGCGGCCTCAGCGGCTGCAGCCTCGTCAGCAGCAGCCTTCTTGGCATCGGCGGCAGCCTTGATGGCAGCCTCAGCCTCAGCAGCAGCCTTCAACTCAGCAGCATTCTCAGCAACAACCTTCACGGGGATCTCAACTGTCACCTCCTTGTGGAAGTGTACAAGAGCCGAGTAGTCACCAACCTTCTTGGCATCCTTCATGGTGATGATCTTACGATCAACATCCTTACCCAGCTTCACAAGCTCGTCTGCCACCTGAGCGGCACCAACAGAACCGTAAAGCTGACCAGTGGCGCTCACCTTGGCAGCAATCTCAAGAGCCACGCCCTCAAGCTGTGCAGCCTTCTCCTCAGCGGCGGCCTTCAGGGCAGCCAGCTTGTGAGCCTGCTGCTTCAGGTTCTCTGCAAGGACCTTCTTGGCTGAAGGACTGGCAATCACACCCTTACCCTGGGGGATCAGGTAGTTGCGGCCATAGCCAGACTTAACATTCACGATATCGTTCTTGAATCCCAGACCGATAATATCTTCTTTCAGTATAATTTCCATAATCTTGCGTCCTCCTTTTAATTATTTCATCAAGTCGGTTACGTAAGGCAGCAGGGCAATCTGGCGGGCACGCTTCACGGCCTGGGCCACGCGACGCTGATACTTCAGAGATGTTCCAGTGATACGACGGGGAAGAATCTTACCCTGCTCGTTGAGGAACTTCTTCAGGAACTCGGGATCCTTGTAGTCGATATACTTGATGCCGCTCTTCTTGAAACGGCAGTACTTCTTCTTCTTCGTGTCGATAGAAGGAGCATTCAGGAAACGGATTTCACTCTGTTCTGCCATAATTAAGCCTCCTCTTTTTTACCAAGCTTTGCGCGGCGCTTCTCAGCATACTCCACAGCATACTTGTCAAGTTTAACGGTCTGGAAACGGATCACTTTCTCATCACGGCGGAAAGCGGTCTCCAGTACTTTGATCACTTCTGGCTCAGCCTTGAACTCTACGAGGCAGTAGAAACCTGTAGATTTCTTCTGAATAGCATAAGCCATCTTCTTCAATCCCCAGGCCTCTTCACTGATAATCTCTGCACCCTTATCGGTCAGGATCTTCTTGAATTTTGCGGCCGTTTCCTTCATCTGATCATCAGACAAAACGGGAGTTAAAATGAAAACGGTTTCGTATTGATTCATACTTTAATTAAATAAATAAATTAATAATGTGCTTCGAAAAGCGGGTGCAAAGGTACTACAATTAATTAAGAATTAGGAGTTGGGAGTTCATATTTAACCCAAAACTTAACATTCTTTAGTATTTTTCCTCCTTTTTCTGTTGTCTGACATGCAAAAACGCACCTAAGACTATGATTATCAGTCCTATGAGCAGCACCAGATTACTGGATGTCCATCCCACCAGGAAACCAACACCTAAAAGGAGGGCGCCGACAACGATCAGCGCCACTCCTCCATATTGCTTGAGAGCAATCATTCTTACTCCTCCTCAGGGGTGATAAGTTTATAGCCCTTGCCGTGGATATTGATGATCTCTATCTGGTTGTCTTCCTTCAGATGCTTACGCAGTTTGGTGATATACACGTCCATCGAGCGGGCGTTGAAGTAGTTGTCATCAATCCAGATGGTCTTCAGGGCAAAGTCGCGCTGCAGGATCTCATTGGAGTGACTGCAGAGCAGGGCCAGGAGTTCATTCTCCTTCGTGGTGAGCTTGGTCTGCTTCTCACCGATACTGAGCAACTGCTTCTGGGTGTCGAAAGTGAACTTACCGATATGATAGACGGTTGACTCCTTGCTCTTCTTACCCTTTGTGCGGCGAAGGATAGCCTCTACACGGAACACGAGCTCCTCCATCGAGAAAGGCTTGGTGATGTAGTCGTCAGCACCCAGTTTGAAGCCCTCCAGGATATCCTCCTTCAGGGTCTTGGCCGTCAGGAAAATGACAGGTACATCGGCATTGGCGGAGCGGATCTCCTGAGCCAGCGTGAAACCGTCCTTCTTCGGCATCATCACATCGAGCACGCAGATGTCGAACTTGGTCTTCAGGAATGCCTTGAAACCAGCATCACCGTCTGTGCAGAGTTCTGCCACGTAGCCCTTAGCCTGTAAATACTCACGGAGCAACATTCCGAGGTTCTCGTCATCCTCGCAAAGCAGGATTTTTACTTTATCTTCCATAATCTTTCTTTATTTAAATTGTTAATACTATGAATTATCCTCATTAAGTATAGGGAGGGTGATGGTGAAGGTCGTTCCCTTACCCAGTTCACTCTCACACTTGATGTCGCCTTCATGCAGGGTGATGATCTTCTTCACATAGGCCAGGCCCAGTCCAAAGCCCTTCACGTCATGCACATTGCCAGTATGTACACGGTAGAACTTGTCGAAGATCTTCTTCACATTCTCCTTCTTGATGCCAAGACCCGTATCCCGAATAGAGAAGCAGAGGCGTCCCTTGTCATTCCAAGTACGGATATACAGGTCGAGCGGCTGCTCCGGCTTACGGTACTTCACGGCATTATCCATCAGGTTGGTGATGGCATTCTGGAAGTGTACCTCATCCACGAAGATGGCAGAATCCACGGCCTCGATCTCCGTATAGATCTTTCCACCCGTATGCTCCACACGCAGGGAGAAAGTGGAAGCGATAGACTCCAACAGTTCGTTCAGGTCGAGTTCCTTCTTCTTGAATGTAGCCGTCTGGCGATCGAACATCGACATCTGGAGCACCTTCTCCACCAGGAAGCGCAGGCGCTTCGACTCGTCGTTGATCACACCACCCAGGTGCTTCATCATCCTCGGACTCTTATCGACAGACTCGTCATTGAGCATCTGAGCCGCCAGAGAGATACTGGATATCGGCGTCTTCAACTCGTGGGTCATATTGTTGATGAAGTCATTCTTGATCTCATTATAGCGCTTCTGACGGAAGATCACCACAATGGTAAAGACAAACGTGATCAACAGCACCACCGTGAATACCACTGCCGGGATCATGAACGTCACACTTGAGAAGATGTACGAACTCATGTGGGGGAAGTGAATCTTCACCACACCCATCTTAGGCGACGGGTCGTTACGGAACAAGGTCTGCTTATAGGTGTATTCCTCACCTTCCTCACTATAGTCAGGACAACGGTATATCTCACGACCATCAGCCGTCTCCACGCGCAGATGATAAGGGATGTTGATACCATTATTCATCAGTTCCACGCGAATGTCCTGATCCAGCATCTTGAAGTTGATACGCTCCTTCAAGGGCTTGTCACTGGCCGTATAGAGAATGTTATACACCACCTCATCAAGTAACGCCTTCTGATAGACATAGCGATTGCGCACGATATCCTGTAGAGACTTTGAGGCCTCCGAGATGGAGTTCTTGTCCGTACGCAGGATCATCGCCTTGGGCACGTTGGCAGGTTTGATGGCAAATGTCTTCAGTTCAAAGCTGGAATACACCGTACCATCGTCGGCAGCCACAGCAAACTGGTGACTCTCCTTCACCGTACCATCCAAACCGTCGATGGAGATGGAGTCCTGCTGGACAGCCTTGCGCTCCGTCTGCTTCACATCCTTTTCCAGATAGCGCTGCGTCTCATTCAACTCTAAGTTGTGCGCAGCCTGATACAGACTGCGGTTCACAGACTCATCGAACTGTTCCTTCTTCATCTTTACCATCTCCTCAATATAGGAGATCTGTAGGTAGAGAAGTCCGACGAACGAGAGTCCCATGATGATGGCAATCAGCCAGATTGTACTTTTCTTCATTATATGATTTCAATTCTATCGCAAAGGTAAGACAAATCTTAAAACAACAAAGGCATTATGTTAATTATTACGTGTTGTTTTGCACAAATTAACTATTTCGCGATTATTGATTCATTATATACAAACAAGAAACTCACAGAACTGCATCCTGTGAGTTTCCAGATTGTAATCAATGTATGATACTTCTTCTGCGACTATTTGAGATTAAAGAAAGGGAAGAAGTACATCACAGCCACGCGACGGACATCGGTCATCCGCTCTGCCTTACCGATGATGGAACCATTCTTGCGGATGTCACCGTTGCTCTCTACCCTACCGACGATAGAACCACCGATACGGACGTCGTTGTTCTGCTCTACCCTTCCAATAATGGAACCGTTTTTGCGGATGTCGCCATTATTCTCTATTCGACCTACGATAGAACCATTGACACGGATGTCACCATTCGACTCAAATCGTCCAACAATGGAGCCATTGATACGAACATCACCGTTAGACTCGATCTTGCCTACGATACTACCACCCAAGCGAAGATCGTCAGCCATCACATTGACATTCACTGTAAGCATCAAGGCCATAGCCATGACAAGTCTCAAAAGATTCGATTTCTTCATTGTCGTATAGTTTTAATTTGAGAGAGGATTAATCCTCTTCCTTCATCTCTTCCTCGTGCTGCTTGATCAGAGCCTGCTGGATATCGTTCGGGACGAGCTCGTAAGAAGAGAAACTCGTGGTGAACGAAGCACGGCCACCGGTCAGCGAACTCAGGGCGATCGAATAGCTGGCCAGCTCCTTGAGAGGAATCTTAGCACTCAGTTTCTGATAGCCAGCCTCTGAGTCCATACCCATGATGATGGCACGACGACCCTGCAGGTCACTCATCACATCACCCATATAGTCGGCGGGCACAAGCACCTCCAAGTCGTAGATAGGCTCCAGCACCTTCGGACCTGCCTCCTTGAAGGCTGCTGAGAAGGCGTTACGAGCAGCCAGCATGAACGAGAGTTCGTTAGAGTCAACGGGGTGCATCTTACCATCATAGACGATGACGCGTACGTCACGGGCATAAGAACCTGTCAACGGTCCCTGCTCCATACGTTCCATGATACCTTTCAGGATAGCGGGCATGAAGCGCAGGTCGATGGCACCACCAACCACAGAGTTGATGAAGACGAGTTTGCCGCCCCACTCCAGGTTGATTTCTTCCTTACCCTTGATGTTCATCTTGAACTCCTGACCGTTGATCTTGAAGCTCACGGGATCCTCCATACCTTCCTGGTACGGCTCTACAATGAGATGTACTTCACCAAACTGTCCCGCACCACCCGATTGTTTCTTATGGCGATAGTCGGCACGAGCCATCTTCGTGATAGTCTCACGATACGGAATCTTCGGCTCAATATATTCAATCTGAATCTTCTCATTGTTCTCCATACGCCACTTCAGCGTGCGCAGGTGGAACTCACCCTGACCGTGAACGATGATCTGACGGAGTTCCTTTGACTGCTCAACCACCCATGTGGGATCCTCCTGACGCATCTTAGCAAGCGCAGCCATCATCTTCTCAGTCTCAGCCTCGTTGACGGCCTTGATGGCACGAGAGAACTTAGAGTTTGGATACTTAATGAAGTCGAAACGGTTCTCTACATCCTTACCGTTCAGTGTGTTACCAGTCTTCACATCCTTCAACTTTACCGTACAGCCGATATCACCTGCCTTCAACTCATCCACCTGAATACGGTTAGCACCAGCGCAGGCAAAGAGTGTACCCATACGCTCCTTTGAACCACGATCGGCATTAGTCAGATCATCTCCGCTCTTGATGGAACCGCTCATCACCTTGAAGTAAGACACCTCACCAATGTGTGGCTCCACACCCGTCTTAAAGAAGTAAAGCGAAGTAGGTGCACTCGAGTCGGCAGGCACTTCCTTACCTGCAGCATTCTTAACCACGGGCATCTCACTGACGAAGGGCACCACGTTGCCGAGGAACTCCATCAGACGGCGCACACCCATGTCGCGACCTGCACAAACGCAGAACACGGGGAAGATAGAACGCGTTACGAGACCCTTGCGGATACCCTCGCGCATCTCATCCTCACTGAGGTCTTCTGTCTCAAAGAACTTCTCCATCAGCGTGTCGTCACCAGCAGCGGCAGCCTCTACAAGGGCAGCCTTCATCTCCTTGGCCTTGTCGAGCTGATCAGCGGGTATATCCTCGATGATAGGAGCACCACCTTCGGGCTTCCAGGAGTATTTCTTCATCAGCAGCACGTCGATCACAGCGTTGAAACCGGCACCCGTAGCGATAGGATACTGTACAGGCACGCAGTTCGGTCCATACACATCCTTCAGCTGATTCAGAATCTGGTCGAAGTCGCAGTTATCACGATCCAACTGGTTTACCAGGAAGATCACGGGCTTCTTCAGCTTCTCCGTGTTACGGAAAGCATTCATCGTACCAACCTCTGGACCATACTGTCCATTGACGAGGAGCACAGCCTGATCCGTCACGTTCAGGGCGGTGATGGCACCACCCACGAAGTCGTCAGAACCCGGACAGTCGATGATGTTGAGCTTCTTGTTATTCCACTCCACATGGAAGACAGTCGAGAAGACGGAATAACCGTACTCCTGCTCCACGGGGAAGTAGTCGCTCATAGTGTTCTTACCCTCTACGGTGCCACGGCGCTTGATGATGCCAGCCTCATAGACCATTGCTTCGGCAAGAGTAGTCTTGCCGCTACCCGCACTGCCAAGCAGTGCAATGTTTTTGATTTCGTTAGTCTGATATACCTTCATATCTTTTTAAGTTTTAGGTGAATATTTCTTTTAGCGGGCACTAAATTAGACATTTTCCCACAAAACGCCAAAGATTTCTTTCAAATATTTAATTATTTTAGTACTTTTGTACCGTTTATGGCAGGATTATACATACATATTCCATTTTGTAGAGGCCGATGTGTCTATTGTGGTTTCTATTCGACAACGGCTTTTGAACTCCGTCAAAGGTACGTGGATGCCCTCTGCTGTGAGTTAAAAATGAGGAAGGGGGAGTTAGGAATCAGAAGTGATATTCATACCATATATCTGGGCGGTGGTACGCCATCACAACTCACCATCCCCCAACTACGTCAGCTCTTCGATACGATCTATATATATAATAATGTGGCAACAGATACAGAAATCACCATCGAGTGTAATCCTGATGATGTATCGGAATCGTTCGTGGAAGGTCTACGGACTTTACCAGTCAACCGCATCAGCATGGGGGCCCAGACCTTCGATGAAGCTCGTCTGAGGTTCCTCCATCGGCGGCACACGGCTTCGCAAGTGTTCTCGGCAGTGGAAAGACTCCGTAAGGCTGGCTATACCAACATCAGCATCGATCTGATGTACGGTCTGCCTGGGGAGACGCTCAACGACTGGGAGACGGACATCACCCACGCCCTGTCACTCAACGTAGAGCATCTGTCAGCCTACTGTCTGATGATCGAGGAAGACACCCCACTCCACCAGATGCTACAGGACGGAAAGATCACCGAGACTGACGAGGAACTGGAGCGGCAGATGTATGAGACGCTCATCGACTCTCTAAAGGCCGCAGGCTATGAGCATTACGAGATTTCCAACTTCGCCAAGCCAGGCTACCGCTCGCACCATAACTCCAGCTACTGGGACGGTACACCCTATATAGGCGTCGGTGCCGCTGCCCACTCCTACGATGTCCGCACCCGTTCCTGGAACGTGAGCAATCTCCATCAATATATCAACAACATAGAACAGGGGGAACGTCTCTTTGAAGAAGAACTACTCGACGAAGACACCCACTACAACGATACCATCACCGTCGCCCTCCGCACCTGCGAAGGCCTTGACCTGACCACCTTGTCAGAGAAGCACCGTACCTATTGTCTCCAGAACGCCCGCCGCTTCCTCAACGACGGTTTACTGGCCTTAGACAGTTCATCGCAATCGCTCCGTCTCACCCGTCGTGGTCTTTTCGTCAGCGACATGATCATGAGCGAACTCATGGGGGACGGTTCTCAGTAGGTTTTAAAGAATCGCTAAATAATTATGTAATAATGAAGAGAACTATCAACATGATGCTGGCCGCATTGCTGACGGCCGCAGTCTGCACACAAGTTGCAGCACAGGGATTCAACAGGGAGAGCTTCCCCGAAGGGTCGTACTCCCCAGTAACGAACATTAACCGCAGTGGATATCCGCGTGTATTGACAGACAACAGTGTGATGTTCCGCGTCGTTGCCCCACAGGCTCAGAACGTTCAGATCGACTTGTGCGGCACCAAGTATGACATGCAGAAGTCGGAGGACGGTACATGGACAGTGACAACGAAGTCGCAGGTACCTGGATTCCACTACTATTTCCTGGTAGTGGATGGTGTCTCAACGGCAGATCCTGCCAGTCAGACATTCTATGGCTGTGGCCGATGGACGAGTGCCTTAGAGATTCAGGAAACGGGCTGCGATGACTTTGAGGTACTGGATGTGCCTCACGGTGAGGTGCGTACGGTGAATTACTATTCCAAAGTGGATGAGTCATGGCGTCCGCTGATGGTCTATACCCCTGCCGGCTATAATGAGGGCCAGCAAGACTATCCCGTGGTTTATATCCAGCACGGCGGCGGTGAGGATCATCGTGGTTGGATAGAACAAGGACGTACGGCCCAGATCATGGATAACCTAATTGCGGCTGGCAAGGCTGTGCCGATGATCATCGTAAGTTCAAACAGTAATGTGCATGCCCGTAACGGAGGCTTTGGCGGTGGTTACAGTTGGCAGGGCATGCAGGCCTTCCGCAGTGAACTGCTGGAGAATGTGATACCATTCATCGAGAAAAACTACCGCGTGAAGAAAGACCGCAAGAGCCGTGCCATGTGCGGACTCTCGATGGGTGGTGGCCAGTCGTTCTACATCGGCCTGCGCGATCCTGAGGTGTTTGCCAACGTAGGTGTTTTCTCCACCGGTATGTTTGGCGGTATCGCTGGCGCATCGAACTTCAACCTGGAAGCAGAAGTACCTGGCATGCTGACAGATACGAAGACGTTTAATGAGCGGTTCGACGTGTTCTTCATGAGCTGTGGTGAACAGGATCCGCGCATCGACTATACACGCAACATCGTGAAGAAGATGCACGACGGTGGTGTGGAAGTGCATTTCAACTCCTACCCTGGCGACCATGAGTGGCAGGTATGGCGCAAGTCACTGCACGAATTTACACAGTATCTATTCCGATAATCGTCGCTGTTATCTCTGTGTTTATTTACTTGTTTCTATGATCTTGATGGCTACGGCATGTAACTGCTGCCAACCAGCACGGTCTGTGAGACGTATCATGAAGTGATAGTCGCCCGTATCAATGTCAGCAGGAATGCTGATGTCGTGACGCGCCGTGAAACTACGCTGCCCGGCTGGGATCGTGAAGTCCTGATTATAGACCCAGGGCTTTACAGGTTGCTTTTGAGCATCCATCGGACATTCCACTGACGAGGTGCTGTGGGTATGGTGATCGAAGTTATTATGGATCTCAATATTGTAGGATCCCAACTCAGTATCATCAGTAAAAACGTAATTCAAGGGGATAACCTCACCACGCTTGAACACTTCGCAGTCAGTGGGAACAGCCACGATGCCTTTTTCAGAGATCTCCGGATAGGTCATGTCCTTCTTCTCGTTGTCATCAGAACTGCTGCACGCACTAAGTGCGCACAGCAGTATAAGAGATAAATAGGTCTTCTTCATTTGCATATATGGTTTATTCATCGTCATCTTCTTCCTCGGTAATGTTCTTCTGACCAATGGCTGATTTACCGTTGGCATCTGTTACCTTCAGATTCAAAAGGTCTCCCACAACGACACCCTTACCAGCAATGTCAACATGCACGTGGAAACCATCAATATTCAGTACATTGATATACTTGGCATCAGAGACGTCCTTAGTAACCTTGGTGGTGTTACCCGTAGTATCAGTAATGGTGATCTGGATAGCCTTGGTACGTCCAGGAGCATAGACATCTGCCTTGACACAAATCTCGCCTTCTTCGATATTTGCCTCATCCATCATGATAGATGGCGCAGGAGTATTATCGTCGTCATCGCTACTGCAAGAACTAAAACCAAGAGAGAGCACACACGCGAGAGCCATCATCAGGCTCATATATTTCAAATTCTTCATTGTCGATAAATAATTAATGTTTAATGTAGTTAGAACTCCAGTCCCACCATCAACGAGAAGTTGCGCCCAGGCTCAGGCACGTCGATGAGGCGGTAATAACTGGTGTGATCGTAATAACGGTGATCCAGCAGATTGTCTGCATGGAGCGCCACGTGAAGCGTTGTACCACCCAACAGGAAGTTCTTCCCTGCTGAGAGGTTCAGCGTCCAATACCCATCAGTGCGCTTTTCTGGAGGCACAATCTCGTTCTGGGCGCCTACGATGTGGGCACTCAAACCAACAAATCCCTTTCCCATGTTTTCGAAATTGTATTTCACGCCGGTATCTATCGACCACGGGGTGCTGAAAGGCAAAGTATAGCCTTTCTTCTCACCCGATTCCTGACGGGCATAGAGATATTCACCCTCTGCGTGAGCCTGCCAGTGTTCAGCAAACTGCCACTTTACTTGTGCCTCCAGTCCATAGCGCAATACCTTGGCCTGGGTATAGTTATACAACTGCAGACCTTCGACATACTGCGACGTGGGATTCAGGTAGATGTAGTTGGAAAAGTAATTCAGGTAGGGATCAACCTGCACCTCCCAATCATCATTGCCCCAGTTGATGCTGGCATCCACCTGATACGATTCCTCCGGGTCGAGATCTGGATTACCGCGCTCGTAACGGAAAATGTGATAGTTGATACCGTTGGCACCCAACTCCTTGGGAATGGGTACTCGGAAACTCTTGCCCACATTCACCTTCATCACCCACAGACCTGTACTGTAGTTGACACCCGCCGACCATGTCAGACTACTGAAATGGCGGTGCATATCGGACGAACGCTCGATATAGACGGAATCGCCATCCACTGGTGTCTTGTACCAGTCCTGATAACTGTGGATATGCGTCATGGCGTAATCATAGCGCAGACCAGCGTTCAGAATCAGGTTCTCACTGACAATATAGCGGTCCATCACAAACCCGCCCAGACTCAGTGTCTCAAAGTCGGGGATGATAAATCCCCATCCCCCACGACGGTTGTGCTGATATTCGCCGCTCAGACCACCACGTAGCTCATGATTGCCCAAGGTACGTCGCAGTTGCATGCCGGCTGTATAGGTGCTCTTGTCAAAGCGTCGCTCCAGCGAGTTATCGGGCTGAGGCATATACCCGTGACTGACGGGCTCTGAATGTTCCTCGCGCAGGTTGTTCTGATAGGCGAGGTTCAGTTCGAATGAGGTCACGTCGTTACGCCACGTGGTATGGCTGAGCACCTTCAGGTGGTTCACCCACTGATAAGGCAGGTCAATGTCACGGCGCGAATGGTCATAGTCGATATCCGAGAGCCTCACCTCCAGACCATGAGCATTGGCAAAGAAACCGCTCTTCGCGTAACTGTCCGATACACGCACATCGGTATGGAAGTTATAGCCTGCATAACCCAGCATCACACTGCCGTCGCGTTCACAACCTGCCGTATTGCGCAAGCGCTGGTCTTTCAATTTGATCCAATAGGAATAATACTGTATGCTATCCGTAGGCACCTTATAGTCGGCATAGTCTATCAGCGTGGCATTGGCACGATAGAACCAGCACCCCAGACGGCCACCGATCTTCGCCGAGAGTCCCAATTGCTCGTTGTTCGAACGTCCGAACAGTTGCACACTGCCACTGAATTTCTCCGTAGGCACATGATTGGTGTAGAGGCTGAATACACCGCCGATAGCATCGCTGCCATAGAGCAGAGCCCCAGGACCCTTGATCACTTCCGCACGGTCGATGGCGAACTGGTCGATCTCCAGTCCGTGGTCATCGCCCCATTGCTGTCCCTCGTGCTTAATGCCGTCTTCTGCTACGGCCAGACGGTTGAAGCCCAGGCCGCGGATGGTGGGTTTCGACTGTCCGCTGCCTATCGCCATCGCCTTCACGCCAGGAATGCCCTCAAGCGTCTGCATCAGACTACCCGCAAAATTCTGCTGAAGGAACTCACGACTGATCTGCACTTCCGTCTGCGACGAACGCATCTGGTAGTTACGACGCTGCTGACCTGTCACTGTGACAGTGCCGAGCGTAATAGTAGTATCGGCTGGTGCTGACGCATATAGCACCACAGCCAACAACAAATTGATCATGTTGTATTATTTTTTTGAACGAAATTATTTGTGATAGAATAATCTCATTCAAAAGGAGGCGCACGAAGGGTTATGACGCCACAGGCCTTGAGCAGGATATTGCTCCGACGCTGGGCAAAGTGAATTTCGTTTACCTTATTATATAATACAACAGCAAAAACAGCAGCGGCTACAAATGAGAGCGTCAGGAACTGACAGAGCACGCAGGCGTGCATCGAGGTTGTCATTTCGCCGAGATGTCCATGACAATGATGCTGCACGCATCCGCTACATTCATAGTCGATGGATGTCATCGTCTCGTGTATGTGAACCGATGACAGGATGAGCATTGGCAGAAACACTGCCAACAGCACCCATGAAGCGATATGTCTCCTTGTTTTCACGTTCACGGCTACAAAGGTACGAAAATAGTTAGATTCAGGCAAGGCTTTTCCGAAAAAAGCGCTAATACGACACTAAATCTTACTGCTTCAGAGGCTCAAGATGGCTCAGGGGAGCCTCCATGATGTTCCATGAGAGGACCGCACCGTCGAAACCGTGACCCAATACGGCTTTCAAGGATTCTGAGATATACGCTGGTGAGGTGGGAGCAACCACTTCGCGGTAATTGATCTCGATGCCAGGATATTTGCCACAGGAATAGGGCTCCATGGCCTCCAATTGTGAATGCAGGAAATCCACGTCCATCTTAAAAGCGGGATATCCTGTGGCAACCGGAAGGGCTTTCCTTAAAAGTTCATACTCAAAACCCATTCCCGCCGGTGCGAAGGTCTGACGGTACAGCATGGGCTTGATATAATCCGCATGGCCAGCAAGGACTGCATAGTCCTGCCCCACGAAAGGTGCCATAAAAGGTGCATACAGATCCATGCCAACTTCTAATCCACGACTGCGGAGACTATCGGCAACGGCTGCCACTGAAGCACTGACGACATGGCCTTTAGCCTTGAAGAAAGCGGCGGCAACAGGATTCTTGAAGTTGAAACCCTCAGTAGGTGTATAACCGTTGACGGAGAAAAAGGCATCACCCTGGGTTTCATATTCTGACTTTACCGTCTGGATATCGACTCCTTCAGTAGCATAGCGTTTCACACAAAGCGGACAACCACAGCCGAGCACACCGCTCACCCCACCCACGAACGACTGGGTGCGAATGCGGTCGAGGAACACGCCGTCGAAACCACAATCACTGAACAACTGGTCATAGATAGCCACCACGTTAGCGGTATTCTGCGGATCCGACGGGCAGTTGAAGCGGAAGCCCTCCCCTGCAGCCAAGTCGTAGTTGGCTGGCACCTGCCCCCACAAATCTACTGCGGGACTGTTCTCACACACCTCTTCAGTCTCAGCAAACACCGGCAGCCACAACAGCATGCGGATGTCCCTGTCATGAAGATACTCGCCCACCTGACGGTATATCTCCTTATCCTGACTCCATCCGATGATCACCTTCTGCACAGGTATCAACTGACTCACGGTGTCGATACGGCCAATAATCTGCTCTACCGTATAATCTGGCGAATGCCACCCGCCCAGTGATACCTGGACAATATACCCAGCCTCCTGCTCTTTCTGACAAGCCAGCAGGGTGAAGAGGCCAACAAAAAACAATACTACCTTTTTCATAACGCTATAATCAGTCCTTTATTCATCGTTGCAATTCATCTGAAAAGAAAAAAGGGAACCTCACTGCTGAGATTCCCCTAGGGTGCCCAGACGGACTCGAACCGTCGACATTCAGAACCACAATCTGACGCTCTAACCAACTGAACTATGGGCACCATGTAAAAGATTTCTGCACCACCTTTCGGTTTTGCGGGTGCAAAGGTACGGGATTTATTCGACATAACCAAATAAATCCCGTACTTTTTTTGAAAATCTTTACTTTGCAGGCTGTGCAGGAGCCTTCGGGCTCTCCACAGGTGCAGCAGGTACATCAGCAGCGGCGGGAGCAGCAGGTGCATCAGGAGCAACCTCCTTCTGTGTGCTGGCACCGAAGCCAGGCAGCGTGTTGGGATTAGTGGCAGGAGCCTGATAGTTCTCCATCACGGAACTCTCAGTATTGGCCTGAGGAGCCACATAGGCACAGGCAATACTAATAACGACCATAGCCACGGCAAGACCCCACGTAGCCTTCTCAATGAAATCAGTGGTCTTGCGAACACCACCAATCTGATTATAACCTGAGAACTGGGAAGCCAGACCGCCACCCTTTGATTCCTGAATGAGCACAATGCCTATCATCAGCAGGGCTGCAATCACAATAAGAACAACAAATAATGTGTACATCTTTTTTACTCTTTATTTTTTATTACTATTTATAATCAATTTCTCCAAAAAACGGATTTGGTCTGCAAAGTAAGCATTTTTTTTCGGAACTTGCAAACTTAATCGCTGAATAATTTCCAAAGCTTTCGAATATCTGCCTTGTTTAATGTAAATTCTGGCTAAAGTCTCGGTAAAATACTCCTCTTCCACCCCCTCAGAGGTATTCTCCTCCACTTTTCCCTCCTGCGGCTCAGGGAGAGGCATATCGGCAAGGGAAAACTTTCCTTTGTCAATATTTATGAACGAATCGATCAAATCCTGTCCAGGCATCTGGGGCACCTCCCCTGGCATAGCCTGGATATCGGGTTCCACTTCCATCAAATAGGCCACATAATCAACGGCAGCATCAGCAGGCGTAGGCTTGCGTTTCTGATCTGTAGCAGTATCTTCCTTGGGAATGGAGTCGAGGAAATTATCGATGAGTGAGATGGTACGCGAAGGCGATCCTTGGGTGGCGACAGACCCTGAGACAGCAGTTGTGCCGACAATCGGTCGAATACGGTAATGGGCAGCCTCGATCATATCAAAGAGCACACGACGGTCAGTGATATAGATAGCTGCACGGCGAAGTTCCTCGTCAAACGTGGGATCGTGAAGCAGATAGAGATTACGGAGCAACAGCAGACGGGCCGTCTGATAGTAGGGATAAAGCGCCAACAACGACCGCAACTCATAGAGCGTATCGC
>Ga0129306_1001247_pt1 | contig 30543 bp, 23 predicted proteins | sample P827metagenome_FD_94438 | JGI IMG/M metagenome (GOLD analysis project Ga0129306, IMG submission 94438) | Capybara group fecal microbial communities from Wisconsin, USA - P827 metagenome | ecosystem: Host-associated > Mammals > Digestive system > Large intestine > Fecal | place: USA: Wisconsin...
CGTTCGTTCTGCTTCCCTCCGAGGCGTCGCGCCTTACGTTCGGGCACTTCCGCGCCGGATGGTTCTCGCTTTTCTACGTCGCCATCATGTCCAGCGGAATCGCCTACACGATGCAGAACCTCGGCCAGGCGCGCACCAATGCGTCCGTTGCCGCAGTCCTCATGAGCTTCGAGTCGGTTGTCGGGGCTGTCAGCGGATGGCTCGCGCTCGGCGACGCCTTTTCGCCCGCCCAGATCGCGGGCTGCGCGCTTGTCTTCTCCGCCGTCATCCTCGCGCAGTTTTCCCGTTCCCCGCGTACAACACCTAATTAAGGCGGCAGCGCATTTGCTTTCGCTGCGTGGAGTTTCGGAGTCCTGGAGTTATGCCCAGGGGGTTCCGTTGCGCGGGTTGTCGGGGCGGCAGCACCGGCGAAAATTGGGCCCGGTGAGGTCCGAGCGCAAGCGCGAAGCGGCGAAATATGATATAATTACGCCTATCGAAGACTCGAAAGGAAAATTTCAATGAGAGACCTCTTTATTGTTGGCGCGGGCGGATTCGGCCGCGAGGCGATCTGGACCGTCGAGCGCATCAACGCGCTTTCGCAGCAGCCGCAGTGGAACATCATCGGCTATGCCGACGACGACCCCAAGTGGAAGAAGGGCGACAACTTCGAGGGATTCCCGATTCTCGGCACGCTTGAGGAGGCCTCGCGCGACTATCCGGGCGCGTCCGTCTTCATCGCGGTCGGGAAGAACTCCAAGCGCGCGGACATCGCGAAGCGCCTGCGCGGGCACGACTTCCCGGCGATCATCGACCCCAAGGCCCAGATTTCGCCGACGACGGACTTCCTCGAGGGCGCGTTCATCGCGGCCGGCGCGGTGGTGCAGGTCGGCGCGGAGCTCGGCCGCTTCGTGATCGCCGGCGCGAACAGCGTCGTTGGTCACGATGCCAAGGTCGGCGACTTCGTCAACATGGGCCCCGGCACTGTGATCGCCTCGGGAGTCAAGGTCGGCGACCGCGTATCGTTCTTCGCCAACGCGTCCACGATGTCGTGGATCACCATCGGCGAGGATTCGGTCATCAGCTGCGGGGCCGGGGTCAAGGCGGACCTCCCGCCCGGATCGAACATCTGAGGCGGCTTGTAGCGCGATGCTGAAGAAGGCGCTTTACAACCTGCTGTTCGCCGTCGTCTATCCGTTCCTTCTGCCTGGCTTCCTCGTCCGCATGCTTCGCCGCGGCGGATATGCCGCGCGGATGGGCGACCGATTTGCGCTGTATCCGGAGGAGATACTCGCCAAGTTCAGGTCGGCGGACGGATTCGTCTGGATACACGCCGTCTCTGTAGGCGAGGTTCAGGTCGCGGGACAGCTCATGCGCGAATGGCGCAAGGCCGATCCGTCCGTCAGGTTCTGCTTCTCCACGACGAGCTCTACCGGATGGAAGACGGCGGAGAGGGAAGTCTCGGAGAGCGATGTGCTTGTGTACAATCCGCTCGACTTCCCCAACTTCGTGAAGAGTGCGCTCAAGACGGTCCGTCCGCGCGCGATCGTCCTCACCGAGAGCGAGATCTGGCCGAACTTCATCTGGACCGCGCGGAAGATGCGCATCCCGGTGTTTCTCGTGAACGCGCGCGTCAGCGACCGCAGCGCGCCGCGCTACAAGGCCGGGCGCTGGTTCTTCGGCGACGTTTTGTCGTCCTTCACGCGCATCTTCGCGCAGTCCGACCTCGACGCCTCCCGCCTCGAGGCGGCCGGCGCGCCGAAGGAGATCGTCGATGTCACCGGAAGCTTCAAGTTCGACGTCGCTCACCGCAACGAGGCTAAGGAGCGCGAGCTCCGCGAATGGATAGGCCCCGGACGGATACTCCTCGGCGGCTCCACGTGGCCGGGCGAGGACAAGGTGCTGCTCGACATATATTCAAGGCTCGCGGACATCAAGCTCGTAATCGCGCCGCGGCACTTCGAGAAGGCCGACGCCGTCGAGGCGAACATCCGCGCGGCAGGCTTCAACTGCATCAGAAGGAGCAGGGGCGACAGGGGTGAGGGCGTCTATCTCGCCGACACCACCGGAGAGCTGATGGGCCTCTACGGAATCTCCGACGCCGTTTTCGTCGGCAAGTCCCTCTGCGCGCACGGGAGCCAGAACATGATAGAGCCCTGTCTTTGCGGGAAACCGACCGCAGTCGGACCCTACACCGAGAATTTCCGTCCAGTGATGAGCGACCTCCTCGCCGCTGACGCGATAGCGCAGGTCAAGGACGAGAAGGAGCTCGGCGAGTTCTTTGGCCGCGTGCTGAAGGACGACGGCGGACTCGGCGCGCGCGCCGCGGCGGCTGTCGAAAGGCGGCGCGGCGTGGTGCCGAAGTGCGTCGCGGCGATACGCGCGGCGCTCGCATGCCTCGCCATCGCGCTTTTCGTCGCGGGCTGCGGAAAGGACTCCGCAGAGGAGGGGGCCAAGCCTGCCGAGGAGCCGGAGGAGCGCACGTACCGTCCGGTGAAGATCGCCGCCGCGTGCTTCGCCGCGATCGAAAAGCCGGCCGCGGCGAAGACTCTTCTCGCGGACGAGAAGGCCGAGGATTTCCGCCAGTTCTTGACTCCGTTTGGCTTTGCCTGCGTCTCGAACGTGGAGTCTTCTGCGGAATCGCGCTACGACATGGTTTTTCTTGCAGGACGCGCAGGCGCGGAGGCTCTGCGCTCCGCGTACTCGAAAGTCGGCGAGAGCGGCGTCCTGGTGTGGCGGCTTGACGTTAAGGACATGCCGGCCGCGGCGTTCAAGGAATGCGTCGAGGCCTTCCCGTGCCCCGACGCGCATCTGTGGATGCAGAGCGTCGACGAGTGGACGATTGTCGGACGTCGCACGCCGAGGAAGATAAGGATGGACGCGATGATGGACGTCTTCGCGCGGGAGGAGGCGTTCGAAGTGCTTGCGGAGGCGAAGGCGACGGCGCTTTCGGATGTCTTCGCGAGCTATGTCGGAAAGCTCTCCGACACGGCGGACGCGTTCAAGGCCGGCGACCTTTCCGTGAACGTCCGTCCCGAGTTCTTCGTGACGAAGGACATCCCGGCCCTCGACTGGGTTTCTCGCGGCGACGTCGATGAAGACATATACCGCGATACGCTTGCCGAGATTAGGTCCATGCAAGTCGTGCGAAGGCTCGTGATTCAGGGCGACCTCACAGCGGCGAAGGGTGGGGACGAAAACGCCGACGCGGCGACGGAGATGTGGTCGCGTGCGTTCAAGCGCAATCCGCGCGATCCCATGATCCTCGACCGTCTAGACCGCCTCGCGCGCAACGCGGGGTCGCTCCTGCGCATAGGCAACGTCGCCGCGGCGGCGAAGTGCTACGAGACGATGGTAGTGATAAATCCGTCGGACGCCTCCGCCGTGTTCAACTACGGAATATGCCTCCGTCGCCTCGGCAAGAAGGAGATGTCCAACCAGGTTCTGGAAAGGGCGAGGGAGCTCAGGAAATGAAGTTCTCCCTCGAACTGCTTTACACTGCCTCCGCGCTCGGACGCGGCAATGCCGAGACGCTTGCGAACCTTCTTGAGGGCAGAGCGCCCGGAATGGCGGAGATATCGGGCGACATACCGGGACGATCCGTCTGGTTTGGCGGCGTCCCCGGAGAGCTCGAGCCCGTCGCGGACGGGAATCTCGACATCCGATCCAACAGGCTTCTCAAACTCGCCGTCGACGGGGCGCGCGGCGCATTTGCCGCGCTCGTCGGGAAGTACGGAGCGGACCGCATAGGCATTGTTCTCGGCGCGAGCAACACGGGCGTGGACGAGGCTGAGCGCTTTGTCGACCACTGGCTGGATTCGGGCGAGAAGCCTGCGGAGTTCGACTTCGCCGCGATCGAACTGGGCACGCCTTCCGCGTATCTTAAGAACGTTCTCGGCATCGGCGGTCCTGCCTATGTGATTTCGACCGCGTGCTCGAGTTCGGCGAAGGCATTCGCGTCCGCTCGTCGTCTCATCGAGCGCGGCATATGCGACGCGGTGATCACCGGTGGCGTCGACGGACGCTGCCGTTTCGCGATGAACGGCTTTCATGCGCTAGGCGCGCTCAGCGAAGGGCGGTGCCGTCCGCTCGCGCCAGACCGCGACGGAATCAACCTCGGCGAGGGGGTTGCGCTCTTCGTGCTCGAAAAAGAGCGCGAGGGGGCGGATGTCTATCTCGCCGGTGCCGGCGAGAGCTCGGACGCCTACCACGCGACGGCGCCTGATCCGGAGGGCCTCGGCGCGGAGGCGTCCATGCGCGCGGCCATCGCGGACGCGGGACTTCAGCTTTCGGACATCGACTACGTGAACCTGCACGGAACTGGGACGCGCGCCAACGACGAGATGGAGATGAAGGCGGTTGGACGCGTCTTCGCCGACGCGGCGAATGCGCCGCGCTGCGAGTCGACCAAGTCCCTCACCGGACACTGCCTCGGCGCGGCGGGGGCAGTGGAGGCCGCAATCTGCTGCCTTCTTGTCCGCGCGGGGAAGTGCCGCGCCGCTCTTTCAAACAGCTTTGCCTTCGGAGGTTCCAATGCCAGCGTCGTCATATCGGCTTGAAGACGTCCTTCCGCACCGTCCGCCGATGGTGCTTCTGGACGAGATTGTGTCCGTTGACGAGAAGGAGCGCTCGCTCGTCGCGCGCGCGACGATACGCCGCGAATGGTGCGAGAACTGGGCGTCGATAGAGCTGATGGCACAGGCGGCGGCGGCTCTTGCGGGAGTGTTCGACCGCGTGACGGGCTCGATGCGTCCGGCGCGCCCCGGGTTCCTTCTCGGAACGCGCAGGATAAAGATGCACGTCCCCGCGTTTGAGGTCGGGAAGACGTACGAAGTCACAGCGAAGGACGTCTTCAGCGACGCGGAGTCTGCGAGCTTCGAATGCTCCGTGCGCGACGGCGATGCGGTCGTCGCGGAGGCGGTGCTCAACGCGTACCGTCCGAGCGACGTCTCGGCGTTTATGGCGACGCAGCACGAATCGCCGGAGAAGGGCGAATGAGACTGAAACCCTACATCGACATCGCCAAGCTCGTCTGGCCGCTGGCGCTCGGGATGCTCAACAACGCCGTCCTTCAGTTCGTGGACGGCGTGTTTCTCGCGCGCGAGTCGCTGGAGAGCCTCGAGGCGTCGCTTCCGGCGTCGATGCTCGCGATACTCGTGATGGGGTTCTTCCAGTCCGTCGTCGCCTATTCCGGAACCTTCGTCGCGCAGTACCACGGCGCGGGGGACTCGCGCGGCATACGGGCGAGCTACAGGGCGGGACTCGTCATAACGCTCGCCGCGGGGCTTCTTGCGGTTGCGATAATTCCGCTCGGACTCTGGATCGCCCCGTTCATGTCCGGCAACCCTGCCGTCGTGGAGCGAGCGTCGTCGTACTACGCGATTGTCTCGTTCGGTGCCGTCGCGCTCTGCGGCCAGATGGCGGCGTCCTCCTACTTCACGGGGCGAGGCAAGACGCGACTCGTCTTCTGGGTGAACGTGCTTGGCAACGCGGTGAACATCCTGCTCGACCCAATACTCATTTTCGGGCATTTCGGCTGTCCGCGGCTGGGCATGGCCGGCGCCGCCTACGCGACGGTCGCGTCAATGTTCGTCCAGTGGGGCGTTCTCGCGCGCTTTGCGGAGCGCGATTTGCGCGGACTCCCCGAGGGCGGCGCGGCGGATGCGCCGCGCCTCTGGCCGCTCGTCGGGAAGGTGCTCCGGTATGGGGTCCCGAGCGGAGCGTACTCGGCGCTCAACATCCTCTCCTTCACGATCTTCGTCTTCGTCACGGGACGCATTGGAGACCTCGAGTTCGCCGTGTCGAACGCCTGCTTCAAGGTCAACTACTTCCTCTTCGCGCCGATGGAGGGGTTTGCGGTTTGCGCCGCGACGCTCGTCGGGCAGGCGCAGGGGCGCGGAGACAGCGCGGCGGCTCATCGCGACGCGATGCGCACGCTGTTCATGGGGCTCTCCCTCGTCGCGCTGCTGTCGCTCCTCGCCGTCGTCTTCTGCCGTCCGATACTCTCGCTTTTCTCGTCGGAGGAGGCGAGCGCGGAGGCGTTCTATTCACTGGGCTTCCGGCTGTTCCTCCTCATGGCCGCGTGGCAGGTGTTCGACGCGGCGGACGTCATTGTGTCGGGAGCGCTAAAGGGCGCGGGGGACACGAAGTTCGTGATGTGGTGGATGGTCGCCGCGGCGTTCGGATTCTGGCTTCCGCTCGTGTGGGCGGTCGCGGAGTGGCACAACACGATGACTGCGCTGTGGGGCACGATGGTAGTGTACGTCGTGTTTATCTGCGCCGGGACGGCCGCAAGGTGGTGGAGCGGAAAATGGAAAAGGATAAAGCTGGTATGAACCTCGAGAAACTGACGCGTCTCTACGACGCATACGTCGACACGTACAGGGACGCGGACGGGAAGCTTCCGTCGATGATGCGCCTCAAGCGCATCCACACCGGGTTCGTCGTCAAGAACGCCGAGGCGATTGCGGACGGCGAGAACTTCGACGCGGCGACGCGAACGGCTGCGCTCGCGGCGGCGCTGCTGCACGACACCGGACGATACGAGCAGCTGAAGCTTTACAACACGTTCCGCGATTCCGATTCCGTTGACCACGCCGTATTCTCCCACGACATCGTGAAGGAGAAGGGGTGGCTCGAGGAGGTCTGTCCGGACGAGGCGACGCGCGACGCGGTGCTGAAGGCGGTACTGTACCACAACAGGCGCGAGATACCGGACGGACTCGACGCGCTCACCGAGGCGTGCTCGCATACCGTGCGCGACGCGGACAAGCTGGACATCTTCCGCGTGCTTGAGGACCAGGTGGAGAACACCGGCTGGCGCACGGACTCGCGCGCGTTCTGGAACCTCAGGACGGACGCCGCGCCGAGTCCGGTAGTGGTGGACTGCATCGCGAAGGGGCTTCCCGTCGACTACCAGGAGATCAAGTCGCTTGCGGACTTCGTGCTCATACAGGTGGGCTGGATGCTCTCGGGGCTCCACTACGCGACGTCGCGGCGCATCTGCCGCGGACGCGGGCACCTGGAGTTCCGCCGCAGGTTCCTCCACGAGCTCACGGACGATCCGTCCGTAGACCGCCTCTGCGACATGGTCCTCGCTGCGGATTAGCCGAAACAGAAAGGTGCGCTGGGTCAGCCGAGCGAGCGGAGGCGGAGCTGGCCGCAGGCCGCGTCTGCATCCTTTCCGCGCGAGCGGCGGAGCATGGTCTGCACGTGGTTCTTCATTAGGACGTCGAGGAACATCAGCATCGTGCGCTCGTCGGGCGTCTTGAAGTCCGGACGGTGGGATACGGGCGACAGCGGGATGAGGTTGACCTTCGCCATCGGCACGCGGCGCACCTGCCGCGCGAGCTCCTCGGCGCATTCGCGCGAGTCGTTGATGCCCTTGATGACGGTGTACTCGAACGTTATGATTCGCTTCGTCGCGCGGGTGTAGTCCGCGCAGGCGGCGAGGAGTTCGTCGATCGGCCACTTGCGGTTCACGGGCATCAGCTGTGAGCGCAGCTCGTCGTTCGGGGCGTGGAGCGAGACGGAGAGCTCGAACTGGATGCCTTCTGCGGCGAGCTTCGCGAAGCCCGGGACGACGCCGCACGTCGACAGCGTTATGTGGCGCGCGCCGAGGTTCGGTCCGCGCCCGGCGTTGATGAGCTTCAGCGCGCGCATGGTCTCGTCGTAGTTCGCGAAGGGCTCGCCCATGCCCATGACGACGATGTTGGTTATCTCGCCGAGGGCGCGTCCGGCCATGTACTCCGCGACGATCTCGTCCGCGGCGAGGGAGCGGACTACTCCGCGCGCGCCCGAGGCGCAGAAGGCGCAGCCCATGGCGCATCCGACCTGGGTGGAGATGCACTGCGTGAAGCGTCCGGTCGCGGGTATTAGGACCGTTTCGACGGCGTTGCCGTCCTCGAATGCGAGGAGGAGCTTCTTTGTTCCGTCGGCGGACTCCGACACGTCCTTCACCTCCGTGCGGGTGATGGGGAACTCGGTCTTCAGCTGTTCGCGGAAGTCCTTCGGGAGGGTCGTCGCCTGGTCCCAGTCGGTGATGTAGTCCCTGTAGAGGGACTGCAGAATCTGGTCCGCCCTGAACGCGCGCATGCCGCGCTCCTTCAGGATCGGTTTCCACTCGTCTGGCAGTATGCTCCATGCCTTCTTCATATTGGACGATATTATACCAAATTGCGGGGGCGCATTGATTTAGGCGCGGAAAAATAGTATAATCTTCGGGTAAAAAGGGCGCGGTGCGCCCATGGAGCCTTATATGAACAAGTATCTTGACGATTTCATGAAGACCTTCCCCTACGAAGGCCTCACGTACGATGACGTGACGCTTGTCACGCAGTATGCCGATTTTCTGCCCGACGACGCGTCCCTCGAGACGAAGCTCACCAGCCGCACGACGATGAAGATTCCGTTCATCTCCGCCGCGATGGACACCGTGACCGAAGCGCCGATGGCCATTGCGATGGCGCTTGCGGGAGGCATCGGAGTCATCCACAAGAACCTCGAGGAGGACGAGCAGGCGAAGGAAGTCGCGAAGGTAAAGAACTACCTCAACGGACTCATCGCGAGGCCGATATGCTTCCATGCGGACGACGACATCTCGTTCCTCCGCGCGGAGAAGAAGCGCATGGGCCTCAAGTTCAACGGCTTCCCGGTTCTTGATGCTCAGGACCGCCTCGTCGGCATGATCACGTCGTCCGACATGCGCTTCGCGCCGATGGAGGCGAAGAAGCTCAGGGACGTCATGCAGCCCGCGCCTATCACGGCGAAGCCCGGCACCTCGCTCAAGAAGGCGTACGAGCTCATGCGCGCGGCGAAGGTCGGCAAGCTTCCGCTCGTCGACAAGGATGGCCGCATCGTCGGTCTCTACAGCTTCACGGACGTGCAGCGTCTCGTCGAGAACAAGAACCCGACGTACAACTGCGACGACAAGTACCGCCTCAGGGTGTCCGCCTCCGTCTCCGGCGGGAAGGGCGACCTGACGCGCATGGAGAAGCTCGCTGACGCAGGCGTGGACTGCGTCGTTGTCGATTCCGCGCACGGGCACTCCAAGGGCATCATGGAGATGACGAAGTACATCGTGAAGCACTTCCCGAAGGTGGACGTCATCGCCGGCAACATCGCGACGGGCGAGGCCGCGGTCGCGCTCGCGAAGTGCGGCGCGCACGCCGTCAAGGTCGGCATCGGACCTGGGTCCATCTGCACGACGCGCGTCGTCTGCGGCGTCGGCATTCCGCAGCTTACGGCGGTCTACAGCGCGGCTAAGGCGCTGAGGGGAACGGGCGTCGCCGTTATCGCGGACGGAGGCATCAAGCTCTCCGGCGACGTGCCGAAGGCGCTTGCCGCCGGCGCTGACTCGGTGATGCTCGGCTCGGTCCTCGCGGGAACGGAGGAGAGCCCGGGCGAGAAGATCTACTCCAACGGACGCCAGTACGTCGTATACCGCGGCATGGGCTCGATGGCCGCGCTCAAGAACGGCAAGGGCTCGCGCGCCCGCTACTTCCAGGACAACGAGGCGGAGGACGATCTCGTGCCGCAGGGCATCGAGGGGATGGTTCCGTATTCGGGCCACGTCAAGTCTATCATGACGCAGTTCTGCGGCGGCCTCAGGGCTTCGCTCGGCTACTGCGGCACTAAGACGATCGCCGAGCTCCAGAGGCGCGGCAAGTTCTACCGCGTCACCGCCGCTGGACAGCGCGAGGCGCGTCCGCACGACATCACGATAACCAAGGAAGCCCCCAACTACCGCACATGAGCGAGATCACAGAGGGTTTCAAGGTTCCTGACGAGCCGACCGCGGACGAGAGGCCTGCCAAGTCCTGGCAGGCGTACGGACGCGAGTGGCTCGACACGCTCGTCGTCGCGATATCGGTCGCGATGTGCTTCCGCGCGTACTTCTACGAGCCGTTCAACATTCCGACCGGCTCGATGCAGGAGACGCTGTGGGGATACCACACGAAGGCCGGTGTCGAGAAGGGCACGTGGGACATATTCCCTCTTTCGATTCTCAAGTGGGCGTGGACGGGCGAGCGAGTCGTCGAGTACAAGGCGGACGCTCCCGGCATCGCGCGCGTGCAGCCGCGCAACGACGGCTTCGCGAACGTGCGAGTGGGGCCTAGCGGGAAGACGTTCAAGCTTCCGACGGACGCGTGCCACTCGATCGCCGGTCGCCACTTCGACTCGGGCGACACGGTCTGGAAGGGCGCGGTTGTGACGGGCGACTTCATATTCGTCAACCGCTGGAAGTGGAACTTCTTCAAGCCGCATGCCGGCGAGGTGATGATATTCTCGACGACCGGGATCGAGGGGCTGCCGCAGGGCACGCACTACATCAAGCGCATGAAGGCGACTCCCGGTCAGACGTACGAGCTGGAGCACCCGGCGACCGACGCGCGCGGCAATGTGCGCGAAGACCTTCCCAAGACGGTGACAATGGGCGAAGACGAGTATTTCGCCTGCGGAGACAATTTCAACAACAGCTACGACAGCCGCTACTGGGGCCCCGTTCCGGGTTCCAAGCTGCGCGGTGTCGGCAGCGTTGTGTTCTGGCCATTCAACGGATGGAGGATAATAAGATGAGCGAAGAGCAGCTGATTCCGACACCTAGCGTGTTCGGCGAGACCGGAAACCTCCTCCTCGAGCGCGAGCTCGGGCGTGGCGGCATGGGCGGCGTTTACATGGGCCGCGACAAGATGCTCGACCGTCCCGTAGCCGTCAAGGTGATGCTCAAGGAGTACGGCGACGACGCGGAGTTCGTGGAGAAGTTCAAGCGCGAGGCGCAGGCCGCTGCGCGCCTGATCCATCCGAACATCGCCCAGATCTACACCTACGGCATCGCGAGCGGAATGCCCTACATCGCCATGGAGCTCGTGGCGGGCGGCTCGCTCGACCAGCTCATGCAGCACGCTGGCTCTTCGATCGACATCACGCGCGTGATGAAGATAGGCGAGCAGGTCGCGCAGGCGCTCAGGTGCGCGGCGGACCAGGGGCTTGTGCACGGCGACGTCAAGCCAGAGAACGTGCTTCTCGACTCGAACGGAAACGCCAAGCTCGTCGACTTCGGTCTCGCTGCGATGCAGAAGAACACGAACGAGATCTGGGGCACGCCCTACTACATCGCTCCCGAGAAGGTCAAGAAGGAGCCGATCGACTTCAGGGCCGACATGTACTCGCTCGGCGGCACGCTCTACCATGCGCTCACGGGCGTCGCTCCCTTCGAGGGCGACGACGCGGCGGCGGTGGTGAGGAAGCGCTTCGAAGGCGCTCCCGTCCCTCCCAGCCAGGTGCGCCCGGGCATTTCCCCGCAGATCGACGCGCTCATCCTCAGGATGCTCGCGCTCGACCCGGCGGCGCGCTTCCCGTCCTTCGAGGCGCTGCTCGAGGAGTTCAAGCGCATCATGACCTACGGCCTTACGCCCGGCAGCGCGGATCGCATGGCGACCGGCTCCTTCAAGCTCGGCACGAAGGGACGCAGGCGCTTCAAGATGAAGACGTCTACCTCCAACCTCGCGGACGACAACAGCGAGGGGCCTCAGTACGGCGAGGGCGGAGATGAAGGCGCAGACTCTCCGACGACAACCACGACTTCAAAGGCGATGCGCCGTCCGACGATGACGTCCGCCGCGAAATCCGGCGATGCGGAGGAAGGCGGAGGCGTAGCCGGCAAGGTCGCTCTGGTCATCGGCATCACTATTGGCGTTATCGCTCTCGTGGGGGGCGCGCTCGTTTGGTTTGTCGTCTCCGACCGCAACGCCAGGGAGCGGGATAAGCAGGAGCAGATATCGAAGCAGATGGGCCTCGCGCGCACCGCGATCGCCGACACCAGGAAGAACGCGATCAAGTTCGCCGAAGAGGTCGACGAGCTCGCCCGCAAGGCCATTCTCGACTGCGAAAGGGCGACGGACAAGCTGAAGAAGGAGCTGTCGAGCGAGGTAGACGCCAGCAGGCTCTCCCGCATCAAGCCGCCGCCGACGGCGGAGCTTCTCGAGGCCATCGCGGCGACGAACGCGCCGCCTCCGGCTGCGGCGGCGCCAGGCGCGGCGGCTCCGGCGGCTGCGGCCGCCGCAAAGCCCGCGGCGGCAAAGGCGGCTCCTGCGAGGCGCGCAATCGTCGTCCCGAAGTTCCGCGATCCGACCGACGCGGAGGCCGACACGGCCTCGCCCGAGCATGAGGAGTATCTCAAGGCGAAGGCGGCGTGGGAGAAGGAGCAGAAGGAGAAGCTCGAGCGCGAGGAGGACGAGCGCATAAAGGCGGAGATTGCTGCCGCCAGCGCGGTTGAACCCGAGCCGGAGCAGCCTGCCGACAGCGGGGACAGTCCCGAGCTCGCCGCGATCAAGGCTGGGTTCAAGACCAAGATCAACGAGATGCTCACAGGTGCTACGATCAGCATGAACGAGCTCTGGGGCCGTGCGTACGGCTGCAAGGCCGCATCTCTGCGCATAAGGAAGCGCATTGACGACCTCGTCGCAAAGATCGACTCCTTCAGCATGACCGATGAGAGCATGGAGGCGATGAAGCGCGCAGGCGACTTCAGTATCGACGTCAAGAGCGAATACGACGCGATCAAGGCCTCCGAGGACGTCTCGAAGGTCCAGAAGGCCGGCAACTACATCCGCCAGCGCGGCGCGAGCACCATTCAGCAGTCCGTCAACCAGATGCTCCTCGCGGTCAAGGAGATGAAGCGCGAGATCGAGAAGCTCGAGGAGGCCGAAAGGGAGAGGATCCGCCAGGAGCAGCTCGCCAAGCTCAAGGCACAGACGATCGAGGAGGACAACAAGAAGATCCGCGAGAAGTTCGACTCGCTCGTCGAGGCCGGGACGTTCCGCCAGCTTAACTGGTCCGGCGCGATCCGCCAGCTCCAGGCGATGCATGACGAGTTCAAGTATTCCGAGAGCCAGCTTCTGGCGAGAACTCTCATCAAGAAGGTCGCCATGATGGCCACCGTCCAGGAGGTCTTCATAGCCAACTGCAAGGACCTCAAGTTCCAGCGTTCCAAGCTCGCCGGCTACACGATCGCCGAGATCAGCGAGAAGGACGGACTCAAGCTCATCAAGCCGGACGGCAAGACTCCGATGAAGATGACGTGGGTCAAGTTCTACCAGCAGTACCACGGCAACCTCAACGAGCTCATCGTCAGGTTCATCGAGAAGGGCAAGGACGTCAGCAAGCTCAAGGACGGCAAGCGCCTGAGCCTCCAGCCCTGGGCGGACGCCATGATGGGCGCCGCGCTCACGATGCAGATCATCTGCGGAGACGATCCGACCGCCGCGGGACGCGCCGAGCAGATCGCCAAGGCCGCGGTCAAGGCGCTTCCGGAATATCTCAAGCACGCGCAGGAGATATTCCCGGACTTCACGTTCGACGAGACGCCGGAGGAGTAAGACGATGAGCAGGGAGAACGCCGCGCCGGTCGTGCCGCGGGGCTTCGTCGCGATCTTCGCGATGCTGACGAGCTGCTTCGCGCTCTGGGGGCTCCTCAACAACATGACGGACAACCTTGTTCCGTCGTTCCAGAGGATATTCATGACGAGCCAGTCAACGGCCGGCTTCGTCCAGATATCCTTCTACGGAGCCTACTCGGTGATTGCGCTCCTCGCGTCGTTCCTCATTCAGAGGGCAGGCTACCGCGTCGGCGTTCTTGCCGGACTTGGCGTCTACGTCATCGGCGCGCTGCTTTACGTACCAGCATGCGTGATGCAGAGCTTCTGGACGTACATCGTCGGAATCTTCATCGTCGCGGGTGGATGCGCCGTCCTTGAGACGACGTGCAATCCATACGTGCTCGCCCTTGGCGACGAGTCGACTGCCGTGAGGCGTCTCAACTTCGCGCAGATGTTCAATCCGCTCGGCTCGTTCGTCGGCATCATCCTCGCGCAGCAGCTCATCCTGTCGCACCTCAATCCGGCGACGACCGAGCAGCGTCTCGCGATGCCGCCGGAGGAACTCGCTGGAATCGTCCACGGCGAGCTGTTCTGGGTGTGCGTCCCGTATGTCGGACTCTGCGCCATCGCGGCCGCCATCTGGCTGTTCTTCTTCGTTTCGAAGCCGACGGACGTCGACCGTCCGGAGTCCGACCCCACGCCAGTAGGCGAGGTCCTCGGCATTCTCATGCGCTCCCCGCGCTGGTACTGCGGCGTCGTCGCGCAGGTGTTCTACGTGGGCGTCCAGATCGCTGCCTGGACGTGGATGAACGTCTACTGCCAGAAGGAGCTCGGCGTGACACCAGAGCAGGGCGCGTCGTACTACCTCGTCGCGCTGTGCCTCTTCATCGCGTGCCGCTGGATCTGCACGTTCCTGATGAAGTGGTTCAACCCCGCGAAGATGATGGCCGTGTTCGCCGTCTGCGCGATACTCTCGAGCTTTGGCGTCATGTACCTGAAGAGCGATGTCCTGTTCACCGTCGGCTCGCTTCCTTTCTCCGCGAACGTGCTGTGCCTCTGTTCGATGAGCGGATTCATGTCGCTGATGTTCCCGACGATCTACGGAATCGGCCTCGGCGGAATCGATCCGCGCGCTCACAAGCTCGGCGCGGCGGGGCTCATCATGGCGATCGTCGGCGGTGCGCTGCTGACGCCTTGGATGGCCTCGATAATCGACAACCCCGGTTTCTGGGCGAATCTCGTGCCGATGTTCGACGCGGCGGTCGATCCGAACCTGCACGCCTCTTCGGCGTCGCTCCGTGCGTCCTTCATAGTCCCGGCGATCTGCTTCGCCGTGGTGCTCGCCTACGCGCTGGCGTTCCGCTCCGCCAAGCGCGACTAGGCGTCGGGCTGCTTTTCGCTGCCAGCGTCGGCGTCGGAGCCGAGATGGCGCTTGCGCCATTCGCGCATCGTCATCCCGGTCCGCTTGCGGAAGTAGTGCATAAGGTGCGTCTCCGACCTCCAGCCGCAGAAGTTCGCAATCGGGCCTATCGCCTGGTGGGGATCCGACAGATGCTCCAGCACCTTCGCAAACCTTACCTCGCGGATCTCCGCGGCTATTGAGGTCCCGTTTCTGGCGAAGGCGTCCGTAAGCTTCGTGCGCGACACGCCAAGGGCGCTCGCCAGCTTGTTCACGTCGAGCTTCGTTGCGTCTGCGCGTATGAGGTCCATCGCGCGCCGCACGAGCAGCGGCTTGCCGCCTGACGGACGCGCAGACTGGCGCGCGACGATGCGGTTGACGCTTTCCGCGACCTTGAGCTCGCGCGGAGTGCGCCTGCCGTCCATCATGCTCTGCAGCGTGGCGGCGGCGATGAATCCGGCGCCGGCGAAGTTCGGCTCTATCGTGGCTATCGGCGGACGGGTGTGTCCGCAGATGAGCTCGTCGTTGTCGATGCCGAGCACGGAAAGTCTCTCAGGGACGTCGATACTTGCCTCCGCGCACGTCTCCACGACGAGCAGCGCGGTGAGGTCGTTCGCGGCGAGGACTCCGGTCTGCGGAGGAAGCGCCGCGAGCCAGGATGCGAGCGTGCCGTCGGAGGGGCCGGAATAGACGTGCGCCGCGAGCGAACGCTTCTTTGCGAGCTTGACGAAAGCCTCCTCGCGCGCCGTTGACCAGGCTTCGTGCGAAGGGTCCGGAACGAACGCGACCTCCGCGCCGGGGATGGTCTTCTCAAAGTAGTCGAGGCCCGCTGCGACGATTGCCGCCGTGTCGAAGCGAACATAGGAGAAGCGTCCGCGCCTGATGCTCGGCTCGTGGTTGTCGAGCACCACGACCGGCACACGCGCGTTAGCAAGCAGGTCGATGATTTCGCTCTGGCGTTTCGGCGAGGTGATGCTGAGGAGAAAGCCCTCCGTTCCGTCGTCCAGCGCCTTTCGCACGGCGTCGGGCGTCAGGTCGGATGCGGAACGCGCGATTCGCACGTCCCACACGTGTCCCGCGTCGAGAAAGCCTAGGATTCCGGACAGGTGCTCGCGCCCCGCCTTGCCCTCGAGCTTCGGCGAGATGAGCACTTTCCTAACCCCGGGATGTGTCTGCGACTTCTTCATGCTGAAATTATAGCAGAAATACCTTTGGATGTGTAGGCTGAAGAGTTGTTGCTTTGCTGGGGACGCGTGGCGCATTTGGCGCTTTTTTGGTATAATGTAGACATATGAGAATTACATTCTACGGCGCGGCGCAGACGACGACCGGCTCCATGCACCTCATCGAGGCGAACGGGAAGCGGATACTGCTCGACTGCGGACTGTATCAGGGTCACCGCAAGGAGGCGTTCGAGAAGAACCGAAACCTCCCCGTCGATCCGGCGAAGATCGACTATGTGATCCTCTCACATGCCCACATCGACCACTCCGGCAACCTGCCGCAGCTGGTGAGGCAGGGCTTTCGCGGGCGCGTGTTCGCGCGCCAGTCGACGACGGACCTCTGCGACGTGATGCTCAGGGACTCGTGCTTCCTGCAGAAGCGCGACCTTGAGTACATCAACAAGCGCCGCCGCAAGGAGGGCAAGAAGCTCTTCGAGCCGCTGTACGACGAAAGCGACGTCGACGCCCTCATGCAGCTTTTCGTGCCGACGCACATGCACGAGCCGCGGGAGATATGCCGCGGAGTGACGCTCGAGTTCTTCAACGCCGGGCACATCCTCGGCTCCGCGCTGGTGCAGCTCGACATCCACTCGGACCACGGACACAACCACCGCGTTCTGTTCTCCGGCGACCTCGGCCAGCCAAACCAGCCGATCATAAGGCACTACGAGTATCCGGCAGGCGCGGACATCCTGATAATCGAGTCGACGTACGCCGACAAGTTCCATCCGAGCGCGGACGACGTCGAGCTGCGGCTCGAGAAGTACCTCAAGTACATCGACCGCCACAACTCGAAGCTTCTCATCCCCGCGTTCTCCGTCGGGCGCACGCAGCAGATCATATACTATCTGAACAAGCTCCGCGAGCGCGGGAAGGTTCCGAGGGAGGTCAAGGTGTTCATCGACTCCCCGCTTTCGCAGAAGGCGACGCGCATATACGCGAAGCACCGCGAGGTGTACAACGACGAGGCGAAGCGTATGCTTCAGGAGGGGAAGGATCCGCTCGAGTATCCGGGCATGGTCTTCGTCGGCACGCCCGAGGAGTCGATGGCGCTCAACGACATGCCGGGTCCGATGATCGTCATCGCGGCTTCTGGAATGTGCGAAGGCGGACGAGTCCTCCACCACCTCAAGCACTGTGTCCAGGACGAGGACAACATCATCCTCATCTGCGGCTTCCAGGCGGAGAACACGCTCGGAAGGCGCATCGTAGAGAGGCGCGAGACGATCAAGGTGTTCGGCGAGGAGGTCCCGCTGAAGGCGAAGGTGGAGATCATAAACGCGCTCTCCGCCCATGCAGACCGCGCGGGGCTTTCGGAATGGATCGGCGAGATCAAGGACAACGTCAGGCAGGCCTTCGCCGTCCACGGAGAACCCGAGAAGGTCTCGGCCATGGTCGAGCTCCTCAAGGAGAAGGGCATCGCGAACTCCGTCGCCCCCATGCCGGGGCAGACCTACCAGTTCGCGTAGTTCCGCCCACGGGCGCGGATTTTTGGTATAATATCTCCTTAATGGCAAGGAAAGGCAAAGATCCGCGTCCGAGCTGGGACGAGTACTTCATGGAAATCGCGGCCGTCGTCGCGAAGCGCAGCAACTGCCTTCGCAGGTCGGTCGGCGCGGTGATCATGAAGGACAACCACATCCTCTCCGCCGGATACAACGGTACGCCGAAGGGCGTGAAGAACTGCTTCGAGGGGGGCTGTCCACGCTGCGCCGGGAAGGTCGCGAGCGGAACTCACCTCGAGGAGTGCCTATGCACGCACGCCGAGCAGAACGCAATCTGCCAGGCCGCGTGCTACGGCAACTCCATCGCGGGCGGGACGATCTACATAACGATCTCCCCGTGCCTCACGTGCGCGAAGCTCATAATCAACTCTGGGCTCAAGGAAGTCGTCTACGGAGGCGACTACGCTTTCCTCGACACCGTCAAGAAGATGTTCAAGGCGGCGGGGGTGAAGCACAGGAAATTCACGGGCTCAAAAGTTGAAGGTTGAAACGACCCAAGAGAATTTTAGGAGAAACACAAAAATGAGAACTAAAATCATAGCAGGAAACTGGAAGATGAACGTCAAGCCGTCGGAGACCGCGGCGCTCGTGAAGGCTGTTGCCGAAGCGACCGCGCAGTACGCCGACAAGGTCGAGATCGTGTGCTGCACGCCCGCGATCGACGTTCCCGCTGCGGTCGCGGCCGCGGCCGGCACGAAGGTCGGCGTCGGAACCGAGAACTGCCACTGGGAGGACCACGGCGCGTTCACGGGCGAGATCTCCACGGGCATGATCGTCGACGCGGGGGCGAAGTACGTCATCACCGGACACAGCGAGCGCCGCCAGTACTTCGGCGAGACGGACGAGACGGTCAACAAGCGCACGCGCGCCGCGATCGCCGCCGGGCTCACCGTCATGATGTGCGTCGGCGAGACGCTCGCCGAGCGCGAGGCCGACCTCGTCGAGGAAGTCGTCGGACGCCAGCTCAAGATCGGACTCAAGGACGTCACCGCCGCGGACACGGCGAAGCTCGTCATCGCGTATGAGCCCGTGTGGGCGATCGGCACCGGCAAGACCGCGACCCCCGAGCAGGCGCAGGACGTCCACGCGTTCATCCGCGCGACGCTCGCGAAGCTCTTCGGCGCCGAGACGGCCGAGACGATCCGCATCCAGTACGGCGGCTCGATGAAGCCCGGCAACGCCGCGGAGCTCCTCGCGAAGAAGGACATCGACGGCGGACTCATCGGCGGCGCGGCGCTCAAGGCGGCCGACTTCGCCGGAATCATCCAGGCCGCGGCCAATGCGTAACATTGCCGCATACGCGCTCGTCGCCGCGCTTGCGGCGACGGCGGGTTGTTTCGACGAGCCGGAGCCGGCCTACAAAACTGTGCCGGCCGAGGCTCGCGCATACCTTCAGGGAAGGGGGTTCGCCGACTTCGCGTCGGCGTCCTCCGGCCTTGACGCGGAAGTGGTCGACTACATCAACCTCGACCGCAACGCTATCACGAACCTCGACGGAATCGCGGCGTTCAAGGGCCTGAAGTGGCTCAGGCTCAACGAGAACAAGCTCTCGTCGCTGCCTCCGCTCGGCTCCCTTTCGTCCCTCCGCCGCATATACCTCCGCGACAACGCCTTTGCCGAAGTCCCGGAGCAGCTCAAGGACCTTCCGTCGCTCACAGACATCGAGCTGAGCGGGAATCCGATCAAGGAGGTGCCGGAGTGGCTCGCGCAGAAGAAGGGGCTTGAGTTCCTCTCCCTCTCGCGCACGCTCGTCGAACGGCTTCCCTCCGACCTCTCGGCGTGGAAGGGCATGAAGGCCCTCCAGCTTGGCGAGCTGAAGATTTCGCCCGAGGAAATGGCCCGCATACGCAAGGCCCTCCCCGATGTCGCGATCGTCTTCTGAGATCGCGGAGCTCGCGTCTGGAAGCATCGGACGCGTCCTTCTGAAGTATTCCTGGCCCGCGCTCGTCGCGATGACCCTGAACGCGCTCTACTCGGTGGTGGACCGCGCGTTCATAGGATGGTGCGGAGTCGACGCGATGGCGGGGCTCCAGATCGCGATGCCCGTCATGATGCTGCTGACGGCGTTCGGTCCGCTCGTCGGCGTAGGGCACGCCGCGGTGCTCTCCATCAAGCTCGGCGAGAACGACCGCGTCTCTTGCGAGAAGCTTGTAGGCGAGACTGTCGCGCTCAAGATTGCGTTCTACGCCGTCCTGATTCCGCTTCTCTACGTCTACATCGACCCGCTCCTCTCCGTGTGCGGGGCGGACAAGGTGACGGCTGGCGCGAGGTCCGCGGCGAAGTCTTACCTCGAGATCGTCCTCTTCTCGCATCTCTTCTCCCATCTCGCGTTCGGACTCTCCGCGCTGCACCGAGCCGAGGGCGGCGCGATACGCTCCATGATGTGCATGGTCGTCGGATTCGGCGCGAACATGGTGCTCGATCCGCTTCTCATCTTCGGCTTCGGAATGGGCATCGAAGGCGCCGCGTGGGCGACGGACGTCGCGATGCTGCTCTCATGCCTCTGCGCGTTCTGGTACTACTGGAGCGGGAAGACCGTCATAAGGCTGAGGCTCAGGCGCGTGTGGATATACCCGAAGCTCCTCGTGCGCACGCTTGCGATCGGACTCGCCCCGTTCCTCCAGCAGCTCATGAGCGCCGTGATAGTCGCGTCGCTCCAGATTGCGTTCGCGAAGTGGATGCCGGACGAGGCGGCGCGCACGGACGAAATCGCGTCGCTCGGCGTGTTCAGCTCGGCGCTCATCCTCGTCTTCATGCCGATACTCGGCTGCCAGCAGGGGCTTCAGCCGCTGTTCGGATACAACTGGGGCGCGCGGAACTTCCGCCGTGTCCTTGCGACGCTCAAGACCGGATTCATCGTCACGAGCACCCTAACTTTCCTCGCCTTCGTCGTGCAGGTGGTGCCTCCGTTCCCATATCTCCTCGCGCGGCTGTTCGTGCATTCCGGCAGCGAGGAGCTTGTCTCGCTCTGCGCGCACGACCTTGCGCTTTCGAACTGCATGATATGGACGATATCGGTAAACGTCCTCGCGACGACGTATTTCCAGTCCATTGGGAAGCCGAAGGTCTCAATCGCGCTGTCGATGCTGAGGCAGGGCGTGGTGCTGCTTCCGATAGTATGGTTCCTTCCGCACTTCATGGACGACAAGCCGTTTGCGATATGGCTGTCGATGCCGGTTTCCGACGTCCTCTGCCAGCTCGCGACGATCCCGCCGCTTCTCCTTCACGCCCGCTTCCTCGCCCGCGTCAGATTGCGCAAGGAGATTCTTGCGTAAACCCAGTCAATCTGAAAAGACGATTGAAGAAAATCCGAAAATATGGTAGTATGTTGGAAAAATATTACCTAGATAAGGCTGTTTGACGGTCAATGTTGGAAAAATTCCATAGTTTGAATGAGATCATTGCGGGATCATCACGTCCCGATGTGGCAAGGCTTTTGTCCCGGTTGAAGAAGGAGGGCAAGGTCATTCGGATTGCCCCGCGGGTTTATACGACGAATCTGACGGACTCTCCCGAGAACATCGTACGCCGCAACATCTGGGCGATTGTCGGAAGCCTTTGGCCCGGCGCGCGGCTTTCGCACAGAACGGCGTTTGAATACGCGCCACATGAAGGTCACATCTTTCTTGGCTACAAATACACGCGCAAGGTGCGACTTCCTGGTGTAACGATCCATTTTCTCGCCACTCCGGATTCCCTTGAGTCGGACTATCCTTTTCTGGAGCATCTTGGCGTCTCATCCCATGCCAGGGCGCTGCTTGAGAATCTTGAACCCGACAAGACTCAGGGCGGCGTTGAAAAGTGCCTTGGGGTCGAGTCTCTCGAAGAACGGCTTGAGGCGGAGTTCGGATCGGGCGGCGAGGCGGCGCTCAACAGGCTGCGCGACGAGGCCCGGAAAGTGGCCGAGGCGACGGGACACAAGAGCGAGTTTGCGCGGTTGGACAGGATGATCGGTGCGCTTCTCTCGACACGGCCTGCTGATGTTCTGACGTCCAGAGTGGCCCTTGCCCGTGCGGTTGGTGAACCGTATGACAGCGCGAGGCTGGAGCTGTTCGGCAAACTGCTTGCAAGGCTCGACGCGGCGGGATTTCCCGACTGTCCCGATCAGAATGCATCGGAGTCGTCGTTCGCCATGTTTGCGTTCTTCGAGAGTTATTTCTCGAACTACATCGAGGGAACGGAGTTTGAGCTGGACGAGGCGCGCCGGATCGTAGAGACTGGCACCGTCGTGCCCACTCGCGACGCAGACAGCCATGACATACTTGGGACGTATTCGATCGTGTCGAACAGGCGGGAGATGTCGCGTAAAGCCACTACAGCGGACGAATTCCTTGACATTCTCCGCGAGCGGCACCGGGTAATACTTTCCGGCCGGCCGTCGAGCGCGCCGGGGCTTTTCAAGACTCGGGACAACAGGGCCGGGGAGACGCACTTCGTCTCGTATGACCGCGTCCGCGGGACGCTCAAGAGGGCGTTTGACATGTCGCGCGCGATTCGCAGTCCGTTTGCGCGTGCAATATTTGCGCTTTTCGTCACGAGCGAGGTGCATCCGTTTGCGGACGGCAACGGGCGCATATCGCGGATTATGATGAACGCCGAACTTGTTGCGGCCGGACAGTCCAAGGTCATCGTGCCGACGGTATTCCGTCCCGACTACATCGGCGCGCTGCGGCGTCTGTCGCGAGACGGGGATCCGGATGTCCTCGTCAGCGCGATGACCAGGCTGCGCGACTTCAGCAGGACGCTGACGGGCGACGACTTCGAAGCCATGCGCCGCCGCCTCGAATCTTCAAACGCCTTCAAGGACGAGGAAGGCTTCATCCTGCGGTTCTAAGAGGAGCGCGAGGATATACGGTTATTTGTTGCCGTAAAGGGCGGCAAGTCCCATGCGGTTCTTCATGGTCGGGGTGGAGAAGTAGTAGCGCGGAACGGGCGGGGTGAATTATGGTATAATGTCGGCATGGACAAGCTATACAGAAGTTCTGACGAAAAGGTCGTTGCGGGTGTGTGCGCAGGGCTTGCGCACAAGCTTGACTTGAACGCGAACGGTCTGCGCTGCGTCGTGGTGCTCGTCACGATTTTCATGACGGGGATTCCGCTGTTTGTGTATGCGGCGCTCTGGATGATCCTAAAGGAACGCCCCACGGGCGGCGGAGTGATCGACGTGTGACGCGCGAGCCGCGGAGGTTCGTTGATGTCCCTCGCCGACGCATTCGGCGGACCGCTTCATAATAGCAACTGCGATTCTCGGCAATCTGCCCGTTGTCACGACTTGGCCTGCTGCACGCTCATCACCTGGGCGTCACTTCTGCGTGATGGCGTGGGAGAGGACGGCTAGGGACTGCGCGAGGTCGACGTTCTGCACCGTGACTCCCTCGGGGACGGCGAGCTGGACGTTCGTGAAGTTCCAGATGCCGATGATGCCGGCGCGCACCATGAGGTCCGCGCACTCCTGCGCCGCCGAGCTCGGGACGGTGAGGATTCCGAGCCTGATGTTCAGTCGGCTCACGAGGCGCGGAAGGTCGGTCGGGGGCCTGACCTTGACGTTGCGGATTGTCAGGCCGTTGAGCCCGGGGTTCGAATCGAACGCGACGGCGATGGAGAGGTTCTGCTCCTCGAAGCCGCAGTAGCCGAGAAGGGCCTGGCCGAGCGAGCCGACGCCGACGAGCGCCGCGTCGATGACGTTGTCCCACCCTAGCGCGCGGTTGATCGCCTCCTCGAGGTCCTTCGCAGGGTATCCGCGGCGCGGCTTGCCGGGGACGCCGGCCATCGCGAGGTCTTTGCGCGCGAGCACCGGGTCGAGCCCGAGCTTCTCGGCGAGGACCGCGCTTGAGACATGCAGCGCGCCCCTTGCGATCATGGAACGGATTTCCCTCAGGTAGATCGGATATCTCCTGATAGTGGGAAGCGGCATCGGACTGGGGCGTTCTTGCTGTTTCATTTGCATACTAGTATACCATATTTGCCCTACGCCTGTCATTGTCGCGTTGGGCAAAGTCCGCCACGGGCACTCAAGATTTGGTATAATAGCGGGTATCGGAAAAAGCTAAGGAGCAAAAATGAGCTACAACTGGAAATGGTTTAGGGCCGGGCGCATGAGCCAGGTCTCCCTCAAATGCGGCGCTGACGTCGCCGCGCTGGCGGAACTCGACCGCAAGCAGTGGATTGCCATCTCGATGCCCACGACGGGCGTCAGGTTCGATGCGCGCATGCTCGAACTCATGGACACCGACCACGACGGGCGTATTCGCACGCCGGAGGTCCTCGCCGCAATCGATTTCCTCAAGGCCAAGAAGGTCGACTTCGATTCCCTCTTCACATCCGGCGAGGCCGAGGAGAAGGCCCTCGCGGACATCACCGCGAAGCAGTCCGACCTCGCCAAGCTCGCTCCTTCTGCCGCCGACAAGCAGGCGCTCGCCGACTGGGAGGCGAAGGGCAAGGACCCCGAGGTGGCAGTCGCGGGAGACGCCACGGCCGACGCCAACGCCGCGCTCGCGGCGGTCGAGCCTGTCGTCGACGCGTTCTTCCTTCCGCCCGAGGACATGCCGCTCGTCACCGAGGAGGCGGACAAGGTTCTGCCGCTCAGGGACCATCTGAATCCGAAGCACCTCGAGGCGATCCTCGCGTTCGCGGAGAAGTGCGTGAAGCCGGTGCTCGGCGAGAAGGACTCCCTCACGCGCATGGAGTGGAAGAAGGTCAAGGGCGCGTTCGCGGCCTACCGCGCGTGGGCTGGCGCGAAGCCAGTCATGAACGCGGGCAAGAAGGGCGAACTGGACGACGAGGAGCGCGTCCTGCGCTACAAGCTGCACCTCGTCGAGTTCCTCGAGAACTACGTCAACATGCGCCGCCTCTACGACCTCAAGGAGCTCGCGATCTTCCAGACGGGAACGCTCCGCATCGACGCAAAGGAGATGAACCTCTGCTTCCACGTCGAGAGCGAGGCCGCGCACTCCGCGCTCGTGGAGAAGTCTAACTGCTGCGTCATCTACCTCAAGCTCTCGCGTCCGTCGGAGGGAGCTACGCGCCAGATATGCGCCGTCGTCACGGCAGGCGCGGTCGCGCAGCTCTACGTTGGCCGCAACGGCGTGTTCTACGACCGCGACGGCAAGGACTGGGACGCCGTCGTCACGAAGGTCGTCGAGGCGCAGGTGTCGCTCGCGGAGGCCTTCTGGGCTCCGTGGCGCAAGCTCGGCGAGGGCATCGCATCGTCCGTCAAGAAGTTCCTCGGCGACAAGCAGACCGCGGCGCAGAAGAACGTCGAGGCGGGGACGCAGAACGCGCAGGCGGGCGGCGCCGCGATGGCGAGCTCGGTTGCGGCGATCGGCATCGGCGTCGGCATGGTCGGCGCGGCCGCGGCGTCGCTCATGGCCGCCATTTCGAAGATGACGGCGCTCCAGATCGCGATCTCTGTTGTCGCGCTCATCCTCGTCGTGTCGCTCCCGAGCGTGATCCTCACGTGGTTCAAGCTCAGGAAGCGCGACCTCGGCGCGATCCTGAACGCGTGCGGCTGGGCGGTGAACCGTCCGATGCGCTTCTCCATGAAGCGCGCGCGCGCCTTCACGATCTGCGCGCCGTGCCGCTGGTGTCGCGTCGTCCTTGCGATCCTCGTCGTGCTGATCGCCGCAGGCGCCGCGTACTGGTATTTCTGCCCGTGCAGCAAGGACTGCAAGGCAAATGAGCAGGCTCCCGCCTGCGCGGTCGAGGCTCCGGCGGCTCCTGCCGCCCCCGCGGAGGCTCCAGCTAACTGAGTGTGTGGACAGAGGTAAGGGAAAATGTCAGAGATTAGGGTTCGTTTCGCCCCGTCGCCGACGGGAAAGGTTCACATTGGCAACATCCGCGCCGCGATCTACAACTGGCTCTTCGCGCGCCACACAGGCGGGAAGTTCCTGCTGCGCGTAGAGGACACGGACCTCGAGCGCTCTACGCCCGAGGCCATCGCCGTCCTCTTCGACTGCATGAAGTGGCTCGGCCTCGACTACGACGAGGAGGTCTTCTACCAGACGAAGAACGTGAAGCGCCACCTCGAGGTCGTCGACCAGCTTCTCGCGAGCGGCCACGCCTACAAGGTCGAGAAGACGTCGCGCGACGGCAAGACCGGCGTCGTCACGATGTTCCGCATGCCCAAGGAAGGCGTCATCGAGTTCGACGACATCGTGAAGGGTCACATGGCGAAGAAGGCGGAGGACATACAGGACTTCGCGATCGTCCGCTCGGACGGATCGCCGATCTTCCACATCGCCAACGTCGTAGACGACATAGACCAGCGCGTAACGCACATCATCCGCGGAGACGACCACGTCGAGAACACGTTCAAGCACATCTGCATCTTCCGCGCGCTCGGCGCGGATGTGCCGAAGTACGGACACCTCTCGATGATCGTCAACCAGCAGGGCAAGCCCTACTCCAAGCGCGACGGTGCGGCGTTCGTCGGCGAATACCGCGAGCAGGGGTACCTGCCCGAGGCGCTGTTCAACTACCTCCTCCTCCTCGGATGGAACCCCGGCGACGACCGCGAGGTGCTGACGCGCGAGGAGATGATCAAGCTCTTCGAGCTCGAGAAGGTGCACGTCACCGCCGCGATGTTCGACCCGAAGAAGCTTGCGTGGATGAACGGCGAGTACATCAAGAAGATCCCGCACGACGAGTTCGTGAAGGAGGTCAAGTCCCGCGCAGGCGAGGCCCCTGTCCATGACGACGCATGGTGGTCGTATCTAGCGGACCAGCTCCAGGTGCGCACCAAGTTCCTCAACGACATTCCCGCCGCTGTGAAGTGCTTTGTCTCGGACGACTTCGAGTTCGACCCGAAGGCCATCGAGAAGCGCCTCAAGAAGCCGGGCGTCAAGGCGACGCTCCTCGACCTCGTCGAGCGCTTCTCGAAGGTCGAGGACTGGTCCGCCCCCGCGCTCGAGGCGCTCGTCAAGGAGCTCTCGCAGGGCAACGGGATGGGCCCGTGGGTGCATCCGATCCGCGTCGCCGTCTCTGGCCGCGGCGAGGGCATCGGCCTCTTCGAGATGCTCCAGCTCCTCGGAAAGGAGAAGACGCTCTCGCGCCTTCGCCACGCAGCGGAGACGCTGGCGTCCGAATGAACCTACTGGCATGATTGGCGGAAAAGTTTTAAGCCGTGTAGCCCGCCGCCCGCGCTCCGCACGGGAATGTAAATGAGGGTAACTTTGGCGGTTGCTTTCGCTATTGGGAGTTTCGGAGTTAGGGAGAAAATCTCAAAAATACGATTCTCCAAAACTCCAAAACTCCCAGCAGCGAAAGCAATGGCTTGGAATTATAGTTAAGTTATAGGCAATAACCATGAAAAATCCATTTGACAGAATTATCGGGCCCAACGGCGAGTGGATTGACGGCAAGGGTTTTACGAAGCCGGAGGTCGTCGACGAGAACGGGCTTTCAGAGCGCGAGGAGTTCGCATTCAGGTGCATGAATGCGGCTGTCAATCTCTATGGCGTCGTGACATTGACGGAAATGACGGCAATCTACAACCACTACGCCGCAGGACACCGATCGCCGATTTCCGATCCAATGGACGAAAATGAGTTTTTGGATATCGCCGACGTGCTGCTTGCAAAAGGGTTGGACGATACATGGTTCTCGGTATGGCTTGACGACAAGAGCGGCATCCGGCGCGTCGTGTATTGCGATCTGACATCTGTCGACCATCCGCCGGATGAAGAACCGCCGCCGGACGAGGCAAAAAGAATGATCGACAAGCGCATAGCCGAAGCCATTGAGTATTTTCATGCTGTGGATCTCAAGATGCCAGAAGAGGATGTATTCTTCTGCTATGAAGATCCATTGTGCGACGAAGAGACGCCGGAGGCCAAAAAGTTCGCCAAGTTTCTTAAGAAGGAATATCATGTCGCTCAGCTTGATGCGGACATGGCCGTAATGGGCATTCAGGCCGATTTGCGCATCAATGGCGATACTTTGACCAACGCCCTAGAATATGTGCGCTACGAGTGTGATTTTTCGCCCGAAGACCAGGATGGGGTCGAACGGCTTGTTGATGCGGTGTCGCCAGTCGTAAGCACAACGCGCACATGGGATTATCGCGGCCATACCGCCCGCGAAATGTCTGATCTTGGGCTGATTAGCCGACTTGCGGCCGAAAAAGTGCCCGATGTCTTCGGCTTTGAGGAGACAGACAACGACGGTTGCGACGACGATTACGACGAAGAAGACTACGACGACGAACTCGGCGAGCCGATAGACATTGGCGAGCTGCCGCCGGCAAAGTACACGGGACCGGTCGACTTCAAGTTCGTGAAGGATCCCGTTGAGCGCGACAGAATGCTCTGGGACTATGATGGCGTCAGGATCGTCACTCGCGAATTCGTCCGTCATGTTGTCATCCCCGAATCTACGAAGGAGGAGCGGCTTGACGCGGCGAAGCGACTCGGCTTCCCGATTGACGAGGAACGCGGGTGTGTAACAGACCCCAACCTCGACATGGTTGCCGGAGACTTCGCGACGATGATGGACGACCAGCACGGAGAGCCCGCGATAAAGCGCATCCTGAAGCGCAAGGACAAACTTGAGAACGAATATGACCGCGCAGCTGCGGAATATTTCGAGAACTACCGCTATACTTGGCTTGAGGTGCTGGCCGTGAAGTCCGGCGTCGGCATGAAGTGCCGCGACCTTCTGACTGGCGAGGAGCTGTTCTTAATGGAGACGAGCTTCAGCAAGGGCGACGTGAAGGGCATGACGGTCTGCGCGGGAATCGCACCAATGGGTTCCGTCTATCTCTCTCTCGGCGTAATCCATCCGTCGAACTTCGAGAACCCGGCGACAATCCTCAAGATCGTCCTTACGCATCTCGGGCTGCAGACGGAACTTCCGATCAAGCTTTCGTTCGCCGACCAGGCGCGGTTTGCCGCGGAGACGATACGCCGCATCTACGCCAACGGACGATTAAACACAATCGCCTATGGCTGCGCAGATAATTGAAGGAATCGAACCATGATTACAAGGGCTACACTTGCGCTTGCCGCGCTTGCGGCGTTCGGGGCTTTTGCGGAAACGGTGACGTGGGACTTCCCGCGTACCGGGAGCTGCCACGAGGGAATCGCGTTCGGCGACGGAAAGACGGGCGTGCTCGTCTGGGGCGCCGGCAGCGAGATACGCCTCACGGTCGGACGCGCCGACCTCTGGGACCACCGCGGCGGATATCCGTGGACGGACGAGCAGAGCTACACCAACATCGTCGCCGCGCAGAGAAGCGGAGACGTCGCGCGGCTCCATGCGCTCTTCAGGAAGGACACGCCTCCGGGCGAGCCGCGCAATCCGTACATGCTTCCGCTCGGACGCGTCGTGATCACGCTCAAAGAGCCCTGGACGCTTGATTCCGGATCGCTCGACACGTCGACCGGCATCGGCAGCCTCAGGCTTAAAATCGGACGCAGGGGGCTGATGATTCCTATGGCGATGGGCAAGGGCAGCCGAGTCTTTGCGCTCAAGATATCGGACGGTTCCGTCCCGTTTGAGGTCAAGACAATCCCGGCGACGGAATTCCCCGTCTACGAACAGAAGCTAAAGCCGCTTGGCTTCGAGAAGGCGAGGGTGATCGATGTTGCTGCCCCTGATGCCGGAGGCCTTAAATGGAATCTTCCTGCGGACGAACCGGTGTGGCTGTCGTGGACGCGCAAGGACGGCGTGGTGGCTGTCAAGACAGGCAGAGGGGACAAAGTGGTCGCGGATGTGCGACCGGATGTTTTCGACACCGTCGCGAAGGAGTCCCGCGAATACTGGGCGAAGTTCTGGGCGGAAGGCGCGCGCGTGAAGGTGCCCGATCCCGTGATCCAGCGCGTCTACGACTACGGCATGTACCGCTTCGGCGCGATGACCGACCCCGACGGCGTTCCTGCCGGACTCCAGGGCGTGTGGCTCGAGGACGACAGGCTTGTTCCGTGGAACGGCGACTACCACTTCAACATCAACGTGCAGGAGTGCTATTCGCCCGCGTTCCGCGGCGGACACTTCAGGAACCTTCTGCCGCTGTTCAGGATGGTGCTTTCGTGGCGTCCGCTCCTTCGCGAGAACGCCAGGAAGTTCGTCGGCATCGACGATGGGTATGTGCTGCCGCACTCCGTCGACGACCGCGGCGTGTGCATCGGCGGATTCTGGACCGGCACGATCGATCACGCCTCCACGGCGTGGGTCGCCGCGATGATGATGAAATACGTCCGCTATTCCGGCGACATTGAGTTCCTGAAGGACGGAGCGTACGATTTCATGAAAGGCGCGATGAACGTGTACCGCATGATGATGGAGGAGAAGGACGGGCGCCTGTCGATTCCGCTCGCCCCGTCCCCCGAATGGTGCGGCGCCGACGTGAAGCGCGCGGTAGGGCGCGATCCCAGCTTCCAGCTCGCGGCGGCGCACCGTCTCTCGCGCGACCTTGTCGATGCCGCGAAGCTCCTAGGCGAGGAGCCGGACGCGATGTGGCTCGACGTCGAAAAACGTCTGCCGCAGTATACGGCGGGTCCGAGCGGAATCGAGCTCTTCCAGGGACAGGCCCTCACCGATTCCCATCGCCACCACTCCCACATGGCCGGGTTCTATCCGTTCGACACTCTCGACCTCTCCGATGCGTCCGTGCGCGACGCTGCGGCGAAGACGTACAACACATGGGTCTACCAGGGGACTGGATGCTGGACGGGATGGTGCGTCCCCTGGGCGTCGATCCTGAACACGCACGTCGGCAACGCGCAGGCCGCAGCCGAGCTCCTTCGCTCGTGGGACGCGTACTTCTGCAATCCGGGCCACGGTTCGCTCCACAACGCCTACGCGCCGGGATTCACAACTGCGACGATCTTCGGCAGCTTCGCGGGGTCGGGAGACGGACAGATCATGCAGATGGACGGACAGTGCGCGGCGGCGACGGCGGTTCTCGAGATGATGGTGCACGAGGTCAACGGGAAGGTCGAGTTCTTCAAGGGCTGCCCCGAGTCCTGGCGCGACGTCTCGTTCGAGAACGTGGCGCTTTCCAACGGACGTCGCATGAGCGGTCGCCGCGTCGGCGGCAAGGTGTCCGTCACTCCCGCTCA